>Ga0114968_10002839_pt1 | contig 13106 bp, 11 predicted proteins | sample M_130807_EF_Meta_FD_87020 | JGI IMG/M metagenome (GOLD analysis project Ga0114968, IMG submission 87020) | Freshwater microbial communities from Lake Montjoie, Canada to study carbon cycling - M_130807_EF_MetaG | ecosystem: Environmental > Aquatic > Freshwater > Lake | place: Lake Montjoie... | reverse complement strand
TGATGTGTGTGTTGGCGCGTTAACTTAGAAATTACAGGGCTGGCGAGCGTGTTATTCGGGGTGATTTTCATTCCATTTAATGTCTACCGGAATGTTTTTGGTAAAAATGGATAAGAAATTCGAGGCTCATGTTTTGATTTACGGGAATTTACTGAGATAAGTAACGCAAAAGTAATTAGCATGATTTTGCGGAAGTTTTTGACAAAAATTCTTGAAAAAAGTTTGGGAAAGCTCTATGTGAGGACTTTCAGAGAGATGGAAAGAACCTAGCCAACAATGAGAATGTGAAGATTTAGAGTAAATAACCACGACTTTTCGGGATTGACACTTTATAAATTAATTCTTACTCGGTTTCGAATAACCAGAAGGAAAAAAACAATAAAATCTTTTAGCACCCTTAACTTCAACAGGCCTCTATAATTAGGAGAATTCAAATCAAGATAGTTGGTTGCGGGATACTCAAAGACCTCACACGTTTTCCCAAATGAGCGTAAGCGTAAGAATAATTCACCTTCAAAAAACCAGCGGGTCCTCATTTTTTTTTGAAAAATGCTCCTAGTATTCTCAGAAAACTTGTAAATCTTTAGTGGTGTTTGAGGATCATAGAAGGTGATTCCTATACCAATACTTACGATCGTTGCAATAATTCGCCCCATCCACTTTCTTGAAACAGGTCTATCAACATCCATGCCAGCAAGATAGATCCGTGCTGAAGAAAAAACTGTTACCGCCTGGTGAGAACCCGAGTGTTTATCTTCGAGGACCAATGATCTTCGCATGAGGTTGATTACAGTATCTTCACTCATACTCCAGTCCGCATCGAAAGTTAAAATGTACCAATCGGGATTTAAATCCAGAGCAAACAAGAATCCAGATCGTAAAGCTTCAGCTTTTCCATAATTCTTGTCTTTCTTTAAAACATGAACATCTGCATTGCCTATAAAATGATTGCACAAGTGGTCATATGTTTTGTCGGTAGAGCCATCATCCACAAAAATGATCTTAATTTTTGTTTCATTTTGAAAAGACTCAAATCGCTCTAAATCAACTCTAGTTTCTTCATTAAAAAGCGGCACCAGCATAATAAAAGTTAAAGGCTTCACCACAAAATCACCCCAAAACTTTCTTTTAGCAAACACAAATTTACTACAATCTGTCCAATCATGAAAAAGTAGGGAAAATATTTCAACACTTCTGTCTGATTAGAAATCAAATGGATACGCGAAATCATTAACAAGTAAATCAGAAAAGGAAATTGAATCCATCTAAGCTGTTGGTAGTCAGGAACCATGCTCGGAACAGCTAATGTTATGCAGAAAATAACAAATAGAATAATATCAAGCCGATTAGTAAATGAAAGATTAAGAAGTCGATAGCTATTAGTCACAATCAAGCAGAGTCCGATAACACTCACCAACACAAATAGAGTTACCACAACCTTTAAGGAAATTGTGTATTCTGAATAATTTTTCAAACGTCCCCCACCAGCACCTAAATCATAAAAATATATTCCGGTAACTGCTCCTGGAAGGACCAACAGATATTGAAAGAACTGCTCTACAGTTTTGAGAATGTTGATACTTTGAAAATCATAATTAGCAGCTGAAGATGCGGCGACTACTTTGCTTACCTCAACTACGAATGTTCTGTAGAGATAGAATAATGTTATTACCAACGCTAGTGGCCAGGCCTTAACCTTAGGAGTAACGAAACTGGACACCCTTATCTTTCCATTGACTTTTTTGTTATTGGAAATCTTATTTATCGGACGAATTCTTATTCGCGAAATCGAGTAAAGCAATACTGGCAATCCAATCAAAACTGGTATGAAAATTTCGGATGTCAATGCAAGAAGCAACGACCTAAATACAACATGATTGAAACACTTTTGTCTGTTTTCTTCTTGAAAAAAATCTATAACGGCTGTTAGTAAATACACAGTTAGAATCTGCGAGAGCAAATGTTGTGAACCATTGGATGCCCACCAAAGCGTGCTAGCCTGAAATTGAATTGATGTTGAATAAGCCAAAGAGACTAGGGATGCGAGGAATCGGTCGAAATTGAGTTTTGAACGGAGAAATATGTACAGATAAACTATAAAACCAATAGCCAAGACCTTCGTTCCTATCTCCCAGGCTTGCAAATTGAGTCCATGTAATTCGAAGCGAACGAGGAACAACAACTCTGTCAGAGGCCGGTACATAGGACCAATGCTTTCGGAAAAGATTGTGACCACATCACTACTTCGGATAGGCCATATGTTAAGAATGTCATCACCGAAGAAATTTGCGAAGGGCTTTTGAAAGTTGAGGAAGGAAAACGACAAAATGATGATGAAAAGACCCGGTCCATCCCTTATCAGGCATTTCAAAATGTTTGATGACATTAGATTTGGATTACCTCTACTTGACCAATAAATTAAGAGAGCTAAAACAAAGAGTATTATGACTTCTATAGGTATGGCAGGTGACCGATCAAATATTTCAAGATTTAATTTTGGATTAAAAATCTGACCATAAAAAATCCTACTAGCACTTAAACCAGCTCCAAGCACAAATCTCTTGTAACGAATGTCTTGTTTTGAAATGCGTTGATCCACAATCGTTTTCGAATTCATTTGGAGTATTACACGATTATTGATGTCTATTTCTAGATCAAGAGAGTGTCTTTCATTTAAGTTGAATCCCCGATTTGGGGCGATAATTCTTTCACCATCCCAAGCACGATATTGAATAAGAAGTTTAAACTTATTCGGTATCTCGCTTTGAACAAGCTCTAGCCTAACACCAGAACCCTCATTATCAGTTTGAAATAAGTTTCCACCTGGGGTAACTGGGATGAAGTCAAACTGTGCTCTAAAGTGTTTGGTGTATTTGCTGTCATAGTACTTGATATTGAATGCCTGTAAGTTCGTATTTGCTGTCGAGTCATTTTGGTAATTTTCCAATTGGTAAACCTGTTTTGAAACAAGATCATATTTTGCAAAAGTGAAATTCAGCTGAATAATCAACAGTATTACCGGTATGAGAAGATACTGGGGTTCTAAATATTTAGTGAACTTGGTTTTATCCACACCCACACTTTAATCGGAAATCAGTGACTCAGGGGTGCTTAGTGACCATTAATGACTTGGTTGGACATGGGGGTGGTAATGAGGCAAGATTTCCCCATGCGCTTAGACCATGTCTCATATGTAACGTCCCATGATCAACTAGCCGACACAGTTCAACGCCTGGGCTCACGCCTTGGAAGCACCTTCGTAGATGGTGGTGTCCACCCACGCTTTGGCACACGCAACTTCACACTGCCTCTTCAAAATGGTCAATACATCGAAGTTGTATGTCCACTAGATCACCCAGCAACAGAGCAAACTCCTTGGGGTAAAGCGGTGAGCAAGAAAGCACAAGAAGGTGGCGGCTGGCTTACTTGGGTATTTGCAACTGAGGATATTTCAAAGGTTGAAGAGAAGTTTGGACGACCTGCAATCGAAGGTCACCGCACACGCCCCGATGGAAGCGATCTAAAGTGGAAGCAAATCGGAGTTAATGAGATCACTGATTCTCGCGAACTTCCGTTTTTTATCCAATGGTTAACAGCTGATCACCCATCACAAGATGGCAAAGCAGTTGCTGCGATTGAGAAGATTACGATTGCTGACACTGAGCAACTATCAGACTCATGGTTTAAGACAGAGATTCTTGATGGATTAAACGGAACAGATATTGAGTTTATTGACCCGTCAACAAATGAGGGCGAGTCTGGGATTGTTGCGGTGCACTTGATGACGCCTAGTGGTGTTGTGCGGTTGGATTAAGCACCGTACAACTTCACCAATTTAACCGAGATTTGGAGCAGGCCCTACACCATTTTATCTGACGCTACTCTTGCTGATTTTTGTGTTTTTGTCCAAGAAATCCTCAACGGTAGCAGCCTTGCTGTTTATCACCACAAATCTCCTGGCCTTAAATATAAATTATGGAATTCTGAATTGGGCGTTTTAGTTAGAACTGACACAAAAATATCCCAAATGCTCTATTGTAGATTTCATGAAATCCATTTCGATTGTAATACCGGCATATAATGAAGCAGGATGCCTTCCCGAGCTTTTTTTACGTCTTAAAACTCTTATGGATTCAAATCAAGAATATGATTGGCAAGTATTGATTATAGAAAACGGCAGTACCGATACCTCGTGGGAGATTTTGAAACTAGCAAGTCATGAAGATTCGAGATTCAAGTCCTTGAGATTATCAAGAAATTTTAGAATGGATGGGGGATTAACTGCTGGTTTAGATTACATAGATAGTGACGCATGTGTTCTTATGACAGCCGACCTTCAAGATCCGCCAGAACTTATCCCTGAATTCATTAAAAAATGGGAGGAAGGTTACGAAAATGTTTATGGGGTTGTGTCAAAGAGAAAGGGTACCAATCTTGTAAGACGATTCAATTCTAAGCTTTTTTACAAAGTAGCTGGAAGTCTTACTAATGGGGGAATACCGGAGAACGCTTCGGACTTCCGACTTGTTGACAGGAAAGTTTATGAAGTGGTTCGAACCATGACAGAGCGAAATCGCTTCGTTCGAGGTTTGTTTGCGTGGGTGGGGTTTAAGTCCATCGGCATCCCAATGATCCGTGAGCCAAGATTTGCTGGTGAGTCAAACGCTCATACTTTCAAAGTGATTGAATTGGCTTTCAAAGGTATTTTTGCTCACTCCTATAAACCTTTAAGATTCATTTCTATATTTGGAGTATTGCTTTTTGGTATCTCATTCTTCGCACTCATATGCCTCACCATCACATGGTTCAGTGTTGGGGTTCCATTTGCAGGTTTTGGTTCAATCATCGCATTGATTTTATGTGGATTTGGATTTCAGGCATTACTGCTCGGAATCGTCAGCGAATATTTGGCGATGATTTATGAAGAAGCCAAGAGTCGACCAAATTTCATAGTGTCAGAGACGATTGGATTTCAGAAATAGTACCTTTTTATCAGTGGGACAGCTTTGAAAGAAATTTATTTTCTGCGAAAAACGCACTTAAATCCCCAAATGAAACCCTTCATAGTTAAACTTGTCACATGATTAGTGCATTAATTCTGGCTGGTGGCCTCGGAACTCGCTTGCGTGAAGAAACCGAGTTTAAACCTAAACCAATGGTCGAAGTTGGTGGAAAACCAATTGTCTGGCACATAATGAAGAACTTATCTACCCAGGGGTTCAATGAATTTACCATTGCAACTGGCTATAAAGGTGAATTGATAAAGGACTATTTCCTCAATTATCATTCTAGGAATAATGATGTAACCGTTGATCTAGGAAAGAATTCCGCAGTAATTCACCACGGGTTGCATGATGAATCTCAATGGAAAGTCACAGTTGCCAATACAGGAGAACTTACAATGACCGGTGGCAGAGTATTTAGGTCACTAAAGTATCTAGAGGGTGAAAGATTTCTTTGCACATACGGTGATGGTTTAGCAGATGTAGATGTGAATCAATTGCTTTCATTTCATTTGTCGCACGGCAAGAAGGCTACGGTTACAACCGTCCAACCGCTTAGCCGTTTTGGAGTAATGGACGTAGATGACGATGGAGTCGTAAACCAATTCAGAGAAAAGCCAATCATGGACGGATGGGTGAATGCCGGCTTCTTTATATTTGAAAAGAGTGTTGCTGAGTATCTTGATTCAAATTGCGTGTTGGAACAAGAACCTTTAGCCAGACTTGCTGCTGAAGGAGAGTTGGTAGCCTATCGGCACCATGGATTTTGGCAACCAATGGATACTCTTCGTGAATCCATTTTTCTAAACGAACTTTGGAATGATGGTAAAGCTCCTTGGAAAAAATGGTAATCATCATGTGTGTGGTCGAATGAGTAAATCTCCAACTTATTTAGTCTTTGGGTCAAACGGAACAATCGGGTCTAGTTGCGCCGAACTCCTCAAGAAGCATGGCCAAGTTGTATGTGCAAATCGAAACTTTACTGAATTACAGAACCAAATTGATCAACTTCAAAATGTCAGTGGAGTCATTTGGGCTCAAGGGATAAATGCCGCGGATTCGATAATAAATTTTGATTTAGACGTGTATGAAAATGTAATGGACGCAAACATATCTTATATTTTGAATTCTTTGACATTGCTAGTTGGCGCAGAAATTCTCAAGAATGGTTCACAATTAGTGGTGCTTTCAAGTGTGTGGGGGCAGTTGAGTCGTCCTGGCAAACTTTCATATGCAGTCTCAAAGGCTGCCTTAGGTGGGTTGGTTCGCTCTTTAGCAACAGATTTGGGTCCTCGAGGTATCCAAATCAATGCCGTTTCGCCAGGCCCCATAGACACTCCAATGACATTGAAAAATCTGAACCCTAAAGAATTGGAAAGAGTGATTTCTGAATCACCAATCAAAAGACTTGTTACTCTCGCGGAGGTAACTTCAGTAATCTGTGACCTAGCCAGAGGCAAATTTAGTGGCGTGACAGGTCAAGAAATAATGGTTGACGGTGGTTGGAGTGTTTCAAAACTTGTCTAAAGTTGAGGTCAAAAGCTCATTTGGTGCATATGAGATTAATTTCCAATCCATAAGCGCTGAGTTATTCGATAACTCCTTTTTCTTAGTTGATGAGAATTTACATAAAACTCTGGACTTAAGTGAAGACCGATGCATATTTATTGTCGCAGACGAAGCAACTAAGACTTTGCGATCAGTTGAAGACATCTTGGTGAGATTATCCTCAATGGGAATGACGAAAAACAATGAATTAGTTGTAATTGGTGGCGGATATTTGCAGGATATTGGAACTTTGGTTGCATCATTATATATGCGCGGCGTGAAGTGGTCCTATGTACCAACAACCTTGGCAGCTATGGGCGACTCTTGTATTGGAGGTAAAAGTTCGATTAATGCTGGAGAAGTGAAGAATCTAGTAGGTAATTTTTATCCACCTAAAGCAATCTTTATCGATTCAACTTTTATTTCAACACTACCAAATTTAGAGGTCATTGCCGGTTTTTCTGAGATAATAAAAATATGCTTTGCTAGATCATTTGAAACTTTTACCGAATGTTCCCAACTAATATCTAAATGGAAATTAGATGGAAGTCAAGAAACCATTACAGAAATCATCAAAATCTCACTAGTCAGTAAAAAGTATTTCGTTGAGGAAGATGAATTTGACACTGGTATAAGGAAACTACTAAATTTTGGCCATTCTTTTGGGCACGCACTTGAGTCGGCTTCAAAATTCGAAATTCCACACGGAGTAGCCGTATTAATAGGAATGATCGCGGCATCTCAGCATCCATTTAGTAATTCTAGTGAAAAAACCTCCATGTTGGTTGATGTTAGTTTGGAATTTAGCAGGTCATTAGGCAAAGATATTGCAGATGAACTTAAAATTTTAGATTTTGAGAGTTTTTCGAAGTCAATAAGTAAAGACAAGAAAAATACAAAATCAGATCTCGTCCTGATTTTACCCATGGAAACAGGTCTTGAAATTATCAATATTCCATTCAATCAAGACGCGATTAAAATTACAACTCAAGCAATGAAATTAGGAATTGAGATGGTACTAAATGAAATACGCTGAGTATTTGGTGAAAAAATTAGCAGAGGAAGAGCGATATACCCACTGCTATTTTGTAGCAGGTGGTAACACAATGCATTTGTTAGATGCAGCTCGAAAGGTTTTTAAATGCATCCCAGTTGTTAATGAAGTAGCAGCAGGAATAGCAGCCGAGTACTTTAATGAGAGTAATTCTCAAGGTAGCAAAGCGTTCGCACTAGTAACGGCAGGACCAGGATTAACCAACATTATAACTGCCATCGCCGGGGCCTATCTTGAGAGCAGAGAATTACTTGTAATCGGTGGGCAGGTAAAGCGTTCAGACCTAAAGTCAGGCGAGTTAAGGCAAAGAGGTATTCAAGAGATAGATGGTCGAGCGATTGCAAAGCCGATTACCGTCGCTTCGCAGACAATATTGAGTCAAGTTCCGTTTTCTAGAATCCAAGAAATTTTGCATTCGAGCGCCAAACCTGGTCCGGTCTTTCTAGAAGTACCATTAGACGTTCAAGGTTCTGACTTTACAGAAAATGGGCAGGAATTAGTCAATAAAAAAGTACCAGTTACAGTAAATGACTCCGACAAGAAATTCGTGAACTCCATTGTGGAATCATTAGATTTTTCGAAAAGGCCAATATTGTTATTGGGTGGTGGGCTAAGTCGTCAAGTTGCAAAGAGTCTCATCGCAGATGTTGAGAAAATTGGCATCCCTGTAATGACTACGTGGAATGGTATGGATCGCTACGGTGATGATTTAGCGAATTATTGGGGAAGGCCAAATACTTGGGGGCAACGCTCTTCAAATATATTACTGCAACAGTCTGATTTGTTGATAGCTGTTGGGTCGCGCCTTGGATTACAGCAAACTGGGTTTGCGTGGGAGGAGTTTGCCCCGCTAGCAAAGATTTATCAGATTGACATCGATCAATCTGAACTTGAAAAAGGGCACCCAAAAATTGAAGATGGTTTGCAATCTGATGCCGGTGAATTTCTAAAGAATCTACTAGGCGCTATCAGTAAAAAGAAATATTGTTTTTCAGATTGGTTGAACTTTGGGGAATTGGTTATTGCAGCATTTCCTCTGAATGACGCAGGCAATATTACAAACCGAGGCTATATTTCACCATATGAGTTTATGGAAACTCTTTCGGCAAAACTGAAGAGTAATGACGTGATAATTCCTTGCAGCTCTGGAGGAGCCTTCACTGTGACAATGCAAGCTTTCATTCCAAAATTTGGTCAAATAATTGTGACCAATAAGGGTCTCGCAAGTATGGGATATGGATTATCCGGTGCCATTGGCGCAGCCGAATCTACACAAGCTCGGACAATATTAATTGAGGGAGATGGGGGGTTTGCCCAGAATCTGCAAGAGCTTGGAACATTGGCCGCACAAAACCTTAATGTCAAGGTATTTATCTTTTCCAATTCAGGTTATGCATCTATTCGAATGACGCAGAGAAATTATTTTGATGGTGCATATCTTGGTTGCGACATAGAGACAGGATTGGGGTTACCAAACTTAAGCTTTATCGCCAAAGCTTACGGTTTGAGATATACGATGATTGAAGATTTTGGGCTTGTAAACGCAATGTTGGATGAGGTGCTCGAAAGGACTGAACCTGAGATAATCGAGATTATGATCGATCCTGAGCAGACATATTATCCAAAGATAACTAGTAGAATCCTTGCGTCAGGAGCTATGGCCTCCAACCCCCTCCATTTTATGACTCCCGACCTGTCAAAAGAGGAAATAGAACGCTTTTTGCCTCATATCAAGGATAGAATTCAAGAGTAAATTCAAGCCAGATAGGAGAAGACATTGAATTCTGTAGAAAAACAAATGGTTGAAGTTCTGTCGCGTTGCAAATTACACGGTGCAGTGAGCGTCAAGGCTGAATTTGAAGCTGAAGGCACAAGAATGGACGAGTTGCTGCGTCTTGTCGATGTAGCCCGAGCCGCAGGCCTAAAACTGACTGTAAAAATTGGTGGTTGTGAGGCCATTCGTGATTTACTCGAGGCAAAGCAAGTCGGTGTCGATTACATCGTAGCTCCCATGGTCGAAACCCCCTATGCACTATCGAAATTTGTAGGTGCGATTAAGATTGCATTTCAAGATGATGAGAGAGCACATACCGATTTCTTGTTCAATCTTGAAACAATAACAGCATTTAATAACTTAGATGAAATGATAAAGGTTGCGGTGGAGGGCAAAATAGAAGGAATAGTCTTTGGTCGCGTAGATTTCTCAGGTTCACTTGGAGTTGGACGTGCCGGAATAGAGTCTGATGAAGTAACTAACAAAGTTATTGCCACAGCCTCTGCAGCAAAAAAGGCTGGACTCGACTTAGTGGTGGGGGGCGCAGTTAGCTCCGACGCGTTGCCGCAGCTAAAGCGAATCAATGCCGAGTATCTCACCCGATTTGAAACTAGAAAAGTCGTTTTTGCAGCAAACTCATTGGTGGGCGACCAGATCGATCAAGCGCTGCTGAATGCTGTTCATTTTGAACTCCTATGGCTACTTAATAAGAGAAGCTATTATGCGCAAATCACAGCAGAAGATAATAAGAGAATTGAGATGCTGGAGTCTCGATGGCAGATTCTGAGCAAAAATAATTAATTGACCTTAAAATCTGGCCAAGACATAGCCCTTCGTGAGTGCGATCAAATCGTCATTTACGGGGCAAATGGTTGGCTCGGACGAAGCGCAATTGATTTTATCTCCTCTAATTTAGCGCTCAAGGCCGGAGAAAAGACCCTGCTTATTGGCTCAAAATCTGGCAATTTGCAGATAAACAATGAGAAATTTGAAATCGTTGATCCAAAAATTGGCTATACAAAAATACGACACAATGCAATTTTTTTTAATGCCGCGTTTCTTCGCCGAGAATTCCTGTCAGAAATGTCAGCTGAAGAATACCGACTCAAGAATGAAGAGCTTACCGCTTTACCAAAAATGGCGATAGCCGAGAAGAATTTGTTTAGCTTTATTAATCTTTCAAGTGGTGTTGCACGCAATTCGGACAGTGAAACAACACCCAAAACCGTCGATGAATACTCAAAATTAAAAAAGAAATTAGAAGTAGAATACTTGGAATCGTGTGGTCAAAGTGGGTCAGCTTTCGTAAATTGTCGGATTTTTTCTTTGACAGGGCGACACATTAATGAGTTTAAAAACCTAGCCCTAAGTTCATTTATAATTCAAGCAAAAAATACTAATCAAATTGAGGTTAATTCACCCTTAACGAAGAGAACTTATGTTGATGCAACTAGTCTTGCCGGGACTCTTCTCCGTGTAGCTGCTTTCGGAAAGAATGCAAATTTTGATAGTGGTGGGCAACTCGTTTCAATGCGTGAATTAGCCGAAACGGTGTTATCTGTTTTGGGAAAAAATAAATCCGCGGTTATAACTGGAAAACATGAATCACCTGATTACTTTGGTAACTTTGAGAAGTTCAATTCTATGGCGTCTGAGATTGGTGAAGAGTTTCTTACGATTGAAGATCAAATTATGAGAACAATAGATGCGTTTATTTGATCGATAGAAAATTCTTTATTTGATTTAGAGTTAATTCTCTTGGGTTTTGTGACTGATATTGCTTGAACCAACTCGTAGTGAGGTTGATGGAAGCGTTAAAATTAAGTTTGTCTGCCCATCCAAGTTCTGTTCTAGCCTTGCTCGAATCAAGGAGCAGATACCCAGCTTCATGAGGTTGCTCCGTGTGCTCTTGCTTCCAAACCTGCTTCTGTTGATCAAGTTCCCACGCTTCAGAAAAAGACTCCACCAAGTCTAGAACACTATGCTTTTCATCGAGGGGTGGCCCAAAGTTCCATACACCTGAAATTCCATCCGAAAGCATTTTACTAACTAATCTTTGATAACCATTTAAGCAATCTAAGACGTGCTGCCAAGGTCGGATCGCGTCCGGGTACCGCAATGTGGGTATTTGATTTGATGAGTATGCATTGACTAAGTCCGGAATGATTCGGTCTGAAGCCCAGTCTCCACCTCCAATCACGTTACCCGCACGGGCAATCGATACAGGTGTGGTGGCAAAACTCTTCACCCAAGATTGTGCTGCGATATCTGCCGCGGCTTTTGACGCACTATATGGATCGTCACCCCCAAGTTCATCTGATTCAACATATCCGCGGAGGTGATTAAAATTTTTATAAACTTTGTCAGTGGTTATAACCAATGTTGCTCTCAAACCAGCAAGTTGTTTAGACGCTTCCAGAAGATTTAGAGTACCTAGAACGTTTGACTCAAAGGTGCCAACTGGGTCTCGATATGATTCTCTTACTAATGGTTGAGCCGCAAGATGAATAATCACATCAGGCTTAACTACCATCACAGCCCGTGATAATTCGGCCGAGTTCCTAATGTCAATTCTGAAGTCATTTTTAAAGATATCACTTAGCCTCGCCTGATTAAAGAGAGATTTTTCCATTGGATCAAGAGAAATACCAGAGACTGTATGGCCTTGGAGTTGCAACATTAATGAAAGCCACGATCCCTTGAAGCCAGTGTGCCCAGTGACTAAGTAATGCATTTACTTCGCTTTACCACTCATGAAATCTGTTATTGACTCAATAACATAATCCAGCATTTGGGTTGTTAGTCCTGGATAGACGCCTACCCAAAAGGACCTTGTCATTACAACGTTAGTGTTTGTTAGATTCCCGACAACCCGGAAACCAACATCTTTATAAGCTGGTTGCTTTGTAATGTTTCCCGCAAAAAGTAGTCGTGTTCCGATTTTGCGTGAGTCCAAGAATCGGAGGAGATCTTCTCTGTTCACCGGATGCTCTGGATCTAATGTAATTGGACACCCAAACCAAGAAGGGTCACTGTTCGGTGTGGCCTGGGCAATGGATAATCCATCAACTTTTGACAGATAGCCCTTCAAATACTCGTAATTATCTTTTCTTTTTTGTATAAAATATTCTACTTTAGCCAATTGTGTTAAACCAATTGCGGCCTGCATATCTGTTGCCTTTAAATTGTACCCAATGTGGCTATAAGTATATTTGTGATCGTAGCCTTCAGGTAAATCTCCCAATTTCCAACCGAATCGTTTAGCACAAGTATTATCTTTTCCGGTTTCACAGTAACAATCACGTCCCCAATCGCGGAATGATTCAACCTGCTTCTTAACTAATGGTGATTTAACAAAAACTGCACCGCCTTCTCCTGTTGTGATGTGGTGCGCAGGATAGAAACTTAGTGTGGCAGTGTCTCCAAAACTTCCAGTGCGCTTACCCCTATATGTGGAACCAAGCGCGTCACAAGAGTCTTCAATTAGCCAAAGATTATTCTCCTTACAAAGTCGCTGCACAGTATCCAGATCAAATGGATTACCAAGGGTGTGGGCCATCATGATTGCCTTTGTCTTCGGCGAGATGGCTTCTTCTAAAGCTGCAGAGTTTGCATCTAAGGTATCTAGGTCGATATCAACTACAACTGGCTTAAGTCCATTTTGAATAATTGGATTAATGGTTGTGGGAAAACCCATTGCAACAGTGAGAACTTCATCACCAGGCTT
>Ga0114968_10002838_pt1 | contig 13110 bp, 12 predicted proteins | sample M_130807_EF_Meta_FD_87020 | JGI IMG/M metagenome (GOLD analysis project Ga0114968, IMG submission 87020) | Freshwater microbial communities from Lake Montjoie, Canada to study carbon cycling - M_130807_EF_MetaG | ecosystem: Environmental > Aquatic > Freshwater > Lake | place: Lake Montjoie... | reverse complement strand
TCTTCTCGCCATACTGGCGGTCGATCTCGGCCTGACGCTTGTCTTCCTCGATCTGAAACAGCTTGGCCTTGAGCATTGCCATCGCTTTGGCGCGGTTCTTCGGCTGGCTGCGTTCGATCTGACAGGCCACAATCACGCCGCTGGGAATGTGCGTGAGTCGCACAGCGGTTTCCACCTTGTTCACGTTCTGGCCGCCTTTGCCGCCAGCGCGATAGGTGTCCACTCGCAGATCTTCGTCACGCACGACAATGTCGATCTCCTCTTCGGAGTCGGGCGTCACGTCAATGGAGGCAAAGCTCGTATGGCGCTTCTTGGCGGCATCAAATGGCGAGATGCGCACGAGCCGGTGTACACCGCGCTCGGCCTGCAAAAAGCCAAAGGCGTTCTCACCCATGATTTCGAGCGTGGCGGAGCGTGTACCCACGTCATCACCCGCTTCATGGTCGATCAATTCCACCTTGTAGCCACGACGCTGGCACCAGCGCTGGTACATGCGCATCAGCATGTCCGCCCAGTCACAGGCCTCCGTGCCACCAGCTCCGGAATGGATGGTGATGAAGGCATTGCCACGGTCAAACGGCCCGCTCAGCAGTTGGCTCAGTTCAAAGGTGGAGACATCCTTTTCAAGCTGCTTGTGCTCCTGCTCCACTTCCCGCCAGGTGTCCGTGTCGCCGGCCTCTTTGGCCAGCTCGATGAGTCCGTCAAAATCCCCGGCACGCGCTTCGAGATCCTGCAGCGGTCCGATCTTCTTTTTGATGACATTTGTGCGGTCGATCGTCTTGCGCGCCGCGTTTGCGTCATCCCAGAAGCCAGGGGCCGCCAGGCGGTCCTCCAGCATGGCCAGTTCGTCTTTTAATTTCGGGACGTCAAAGATACCTCCGGAGCTCCCCCAACCTTGCCTTGAGGGCAGTGGTGTCGAGGGATTGAAGGTCGGTGAGGATGGTCTTGCTGGTCTTTTCCATGCAGCGTAGATAGCGGCTTGGCGTGCGAGTTCAACGCCTTTTGTCATCATGGAAAAAACCGAGGCCATCCTCATCGGCCGCACGCGCTACGCGGAGAGCAGCCTCATTGTACAATGGTGCTCGCCGGAGGTCGGCCTGTTCAAAACCATCGCCAAAGGTTCCCTGCGGCCCAAATCGCCGCTCTACGGCGTGCTGGACCTGTTTGTCTCCGCCGACCTGCGCTTCGTCCGCAGCAAATCCAGCGACCTGCACACCCTGGCCGAGGCCCGCTGGACCAATCCCCGCCTCGGTCTGCGCGAAAGTTACGGCCGCGTTCTCGCTGCCACCTACCTCGTCAAACTCATCACCCTCGTCGCTGAGACGGGCTCTCCCATCCCCGAGATTCACGACCTCCTCGTCAAAGCTCTCGACTACCTCGCCGCCAAGGACCCCGTGCCCGCCTTGATCACCCGCTTCGAGCAGCGCCTCGCCGAAATGCTCGGCATCATCCCCGAAGGCGAGACCGGCATGGCCGCCGCCGCCATCGAAGACAGCTTCCATCGCAAGCTGCCCGTGCAACGACGGCAGCTCGCGGATTGGATGGCCAAAAAGTAAGAAGCTACTTCAGCGCCGCCTCAATCGCAGCCGTCAGCTCCGGTGAATCAGGCGCCACATCCGAGCCAAAACGCTGCAACACCTTGCCGTCCTTGCTCACGAGAAACTTCTCGAAATTCCAGCCGACTTCACCGCCGGCGGCAGATTGCAGCGCAGCATACAGCGGGTGTTTGCCATCTCCCTTGATCGCCACCTTGGCAAACATCGGAAACGTCACCTTGTAGTTCAGGGAGCAGAAGCTCTTGATCTCCGCCTCGCTGCCCGGCTCCTGACCACCGAAATCGTTGCAGGGAAAGCCCAGCACCGCCAGCCCCTTGCCGCTCATCTTTTCATGCAGCGCCTGCAGTCCGGCATACTGCGGCGTGTAGCCGCACTCGGAGGCCACATTCACAATGAGCAGCACCTTGCCTGCGTAGGCTTTCAGCGTGGTGTCTTTGCCGTCGATGTCCTTGATCGCGATGTCTTGAACGTTGGTGTCAGCAGCGAGAGCCATGGATGTCATGAGGAGGGAAAGGAGCAGGGTTTTCATGTGGGAAATGAACGCGGCAACTACCGTCTTGGTTTCACATCATTCCACCATGCTCAGGAAGATGTCCTCCAGCCGCCGCCCGCGCTTTTCATGGTCCCGCCGCAGCTCCTCCAGCGTGCCCAGCGCGATGAGCTTGCCGTGGTGAATGATGCCGATGCGGTCAGCCAGCTCTTCGGCGATGTTCAGCAGATGCGTGCTCATGAGCACCGTGGTGCCAGCCTGGCTGCGCTCCTTGATCTCCCGCTTCACCGTGCGCGCATGGATGGGGTCCAGGCCGACCATCGGCTCGTCGATGACGAAGACCTTCGGGTCATGCAGCAGCGCACTGGCGATGGCGAGGCGCTGCCGCGTGCCGTGGCTGAGGTTTTCAATGCGCTGCCGCGAGTACTCGTGCAGGGCAAATTTGGTGAACAGCGCATCGGTCTGCGCCGCCGCGTGGGAGTGATCCATCTCAAACAGCTCGGCAATGAAGTCCATGAACTCGACCGGCGTGAGCTTTTCATAAAACACCGCCACATCCGGCACATAGCCGAGCAAGGACTTTGCCTGCATGGATTCCAGTTGAACGTCGTGGCCGCACAGCTTCACGCGACCCGAGTCAGGCTTCATCAGGCCGGTGAGCAGCTTCATCGCGGTGGTCTTGCCAGCGCCGTTCGGTCCCAGGAAGGCAAACAGTTCGCCGGGCTGAATGGTGAGATTCAGGCCATCCAGCGCCCGCAGCTCGCCATAGTTCATCGTGAGGTCTTCAATCTCGATCATGCTTCAAAAGGGTTCGAATCATTGCACCGTGTTCTGAAGTCCGTGGATGGTGGGCTCCAGCAGGACGTAGTCGTCGGGTAGGTCGATGCGTGCCAGTTCACCCGCCTCTGTGAAGATCATTTTCACCTCGTACATTCCCATGATCGGAAGGGTGAGCACAAAGCACTTCCGCTGCCGCCCCGCGAGCACCATCATGCCCTCGCGCGCCTGCAGTTTCAGCGTGTCCGCCTGGTCCGGCTGCGCGCCCATTTTCGGCACGCCGCCACCGAGCAGCGAGAGCATGGCCAGCGCACTGTCCTGGCCGGCCCCCATGCCCATGAGCAGCTTCACATCCTGCGAATTCATCACCACCCGCTCGCCCTGCTTCACCTGCACCTCGGGCGACGATTGTTTTTCGTTCCAGGACAGCTGCATGCTCGCATCCTGCTGCGGGAAATTGACCTTGATGTTCAGTTGCTGCCAGCTCTCGGCATCGGCCAAAGTACAGCCCAGGCTCCAGTTGGCTAAAATGCTGTGCAACTGCTCGCCCGGCCTCACCTGCTCCACCACTCCATGGGCGACAATGTCATACACGGTCTGGTGGTTCGGCTTGATGCGCCGATTGACCTGGAGGTTCGCGTGCCCGATTTTTTCGCGCTGATGGTACAGATGCAGCGTGCAGCCGAAGGTTTCCGACTGCCTCAGGAACAAATCCATCACCATGCGCGGCGGCACGATGGCAAAACGTGACGCCTCGGGGAAATAGATGTCACGCACCAGCAGTCCGGACATCACCGCCCAGAAAACCACCGCCAGGACTGCCGCCACACGCCAGATCATGGCTGAATAGTAGTCAGGAAACGAGTGCGCTGGCAAGCGTGGCGGCATTTTGCCGCAAAAAATCTCGCCTCTTTAGTCTGCCTTTGTCACGATGACGTCATGCGCCTGTTGTTTGCCCTCTTCCTCACCACACTCACCCTTTCCGCCGCCGATCAGCGCCCGCCCAATGTGGTGATCATTCTGCTCGATGATCTGGGCTACGCCGATCTCGGCTGCTTTGGGGCGGAGAAGATCAAAACACCCAACATGGATCGCATGGCGGGGGAGGGGATGAAGTTCACCAGCTTCTACGTGGCGCAGGCGGTGTGCAGCGCCTCGCGTGCCGCGCTGATGACCGGCTGCTACGCCAACCGTGTGGGCATGCAGGGCGCCTTGAACCACACGAGCAAGGAGGGCATCCACCCAGATGAATTCCTGCTGCCTGAAATGTGCAAAGCACGCGGCTACGCCACCGCCGCCTTCGGCAAATGGCACCTAGGCACCGATCGGCTCTTCAATCCGCTGCACAACGGCTTCGATGAATTCCTTGGCATTCCTTATTCAAACGACAACAGCAAGTACCACCCCTCCCTGGCGCAGGAGATGCCGCCCCTGCCGCTCTACGACGGCTTGAAGATCATCGAAACTGACCCCGACCAAAGCCGCTTCACCCGCCGCTTCACCGATGGAGCCACTAGCTTCATCGAGCGGCACAAGGATCAGCCCTTCTTCCTTTACGTGCCCCATGTGATGCCCCACGTGCCGATCTTTGCCTCCGCCGCCTTTCGCGGCCAATCTAACGCTGGCTTGTATGGTGATGTGGTGCAGGAGCTCGACGCGTCCGTGGGCCAGATCCTCGACACCCTCAAACGCTGTGACATTGATGACAACACACTCGTCATCCTCTTTTCCGACAACGGTCCCTTCCTGAGCTATGGCAACCACGCCGGCAGCGCCAGGCCCCTGCGCGAGGGCAAGCTGACTACCTTCGATGGCGGCATCCGCAGCCCTTGCATCGTCCGCTGGCCCGGCCACGTCACAAGAGCCCGCGTGTGCGACGAACCCGTGATGGAAACCGACCTGCTGCCGACGATTGCCTCATTGATCGGTGGCAAACTGTCCGATCATAAAATCGACGGCAAAAACATCCTCCCTCTGCTGGAAGGAAAACCAGACGCGAAGTCTCCGCATGAAGCCCTCATATTCTACGGCGGCGATGAACTCCAGGCGCTGCGCAGCGGCCCATGGAAGCTGCATTTTCCGCATCCCTACATCACCGTGGACGGCGAGCCGGGCCGCGATGGCAAACCAGCACGCTTTGGTCAGATGAAGCCGAAGGCGATCACGCAAAGCGGCATCGCAGGAATTGCCTCACGGCATGGCTATCGGGTGGAAAACATCGGCCTCTCACTCTTTAACCTCCAAGACGATCCCGGTGAGACGCATGATGTCTCAAAAGAGCACCCGGAAATCGTGGAGCGTTTGAAAAAGCTGGCGGAACCCACGCGCAGGGAACTGGGCGATGCCCTGCGGAGGATCAAAGGAACGGAAAACCGCCCCCTGGGTCTGGCCCCGTAAGGTACGGCCTGCCTCAGCGAAGCGCCGCACGCTCTTTCGCGATAACCTCGCGAATGCGTTCCATCCGGTTCGCGGGGCTGGGATGCGAACTCATAAAGTCGGAGCTGTTCGCGGCACCGCTGACTTGGGCGAGGATTTCCATCACGCCGATGAGCGCCTCGGGATTGTAGCCCGCTTGAATCATAAAGCGCACGCCGAGCGCATCGGATTCCGACTCGTCATCGCGGCTGAACTTCATCACGCGCCACTGCGCCACCATGTTGGCAATTTGCGCACCCGAGTTGCTTTGCCCGTCGGACAGCAGCACCCCCAGACCTTGCGCCAGCCCGCCCCAGAGCCGGGAATTCGCCATCTGCTCGTTGGAGTGGCGGCCCACGACGTGCCCCATCTCATGGCCGAGCACTCCTGCGAGCTGATCTTCGGATTTTAGCCGACGAAACAACGCCTCAGTGATGAAAATTTGCCCGCCGGGCAGGGCGAAGGCGTTCACGGTCTGTGTATCGGCCAGCAGATGAAACTTGAACTGATACGTGGTCTCCCTCGCTGCCGTGGAGGAAATCAAGCGCGCACCGACCCGCTCCACTAGCGCCCGCCCGCTGGCATCACGCGAGAGCCCGCCGCTTTCCTGGATCATCTGCGGCGCGGATTGCAGCCCGAGGGCGATCTCCTCCTGCGGCGTGGCGAGCGCGAGTTTTTGCTCCCGGCCGGTGAACTCGTTTTGATAGGAGGTGGTGGCGAGCCAGTGGTAAAGCAATGAACCAACGATGATTAGCAGGCCCAAGATGATGCGCGGGTTCAGGCTTATGCCGCCGCGTCCACGATCATCCCCAAAGGCAAAAACTCGTCCGGCATGAAGAAGGCGTTGAAAAGTTTGGATCATGGATCGCCTTATACTTCATGGAAAAATCTTGAGCCAGCAGGTATTTTGCGGCATTGCAGGTCATGTCGTTGTTTCAGGAACATGATCACACCGTGGATTGGGGCCGCAAAGGCTCGCAGGCGGTGGTGACGCTGGCGTGTCTGTTTGTGGTGCTCACCGGCATGAAGATCGCCGCCAATGTGCTGGTGCCCATTGTTTATGCCTTCTTCCTCGCGGTGCTCAGCTACCCGATGGTGCGCTGGCTGCGGCGGCACAAGGTTCCCGCCGGCCTGGCGCTGGGCATCACCATGCTGGTGAATCTGAGCATGCTGGCCGGCTTGATCACCGTGGGCGTGCGTTTGCTGATCAGCTTCTGGCGGGATCTGCCACACTATCTGCGCGGTCTGGAAAAGTATTCAAATGACGCCGCCGCATGGCTCGAAACCAATGGCGTCGCCGATGCCAAGACCACCGTGAGCGGCTTGTTCGACTGGAACAACCTCATCGGCTGGGCCACCCAGCAGGATGTGATGAGCAATCTCGGTGCCTTGGGGATCAGCACTTTCGGTACCCTGGCGACATTTCTCGCGAGCCTGATCATGATCATCATCGTGATGATGTTCATCCTGATGGAAGCGCATGGCACCCAGAGCCGGCTGCAGGCCGTGCATCTGTCTGGCGGGCCGGATCTCACCGGTCTGATGCGCAGCGCGGACGACATTCAGAAGTACCTGGGCGTGAAAACGCTCATCAGCGCGCTGACCGGCCTGCTTGCAGGTTTTTGGTGCTGGTTCTTCGACCTCCACTACCCGCTGCTGTGGGCGCTGCTGGCTTTTTTGTTCAATTACATCCCCGCCGTGGGCAGCACCGCAGCCTGTGTGCCCGCCATTGTGGAGGCGCTGGTGCAGCACGGCCCCGGCACCGCCATCTTCGTTGCCATCGGCTACGGCGGTATCAATTTCTTCCTCGATAACTTCGTGCAGCCCACGATGCTCGGCAATCGCTTCGGCATCTCGCCGCTGGTGGTCATTCTCTCCGTCATCTTCTGGGGCTGGCTGTGGGGACCGCTGGGCATGTTTCTGGCCGTCCCGCTCACCATGGTGCTCAAGGTACTGCTCGACAACAACGCCGAATTCAAATGGATCTCCGTCGCCATGGCCAAGAAGAAAGTACGCCACGGCGAGGTGGAGATGGCAGGCTATGACCTGCAAATGAGCGAGGAAGAGACGATCGGCAGCGGCGCGAGCACGGAGATTCCGGGGCGGGAGAAGTAGGCCGGTTCGTCTGAGTTGGGTAGCACACCTGTGCCACTTCGACCTTATCATTGTGACATGGATACACTCGAAAGTTGCCCACCAGGCGTATCAAAAGCGCCGCAACCTCGACAAATCAAGCGTAGCAGCCCATGCTGCGGCTGTGGCATGCTTCCCGCAAGAGAGTCAGAGAAACCACCCTTCTCCCACCAACCATGTCCCCCGAGAAATTCACCGTTAAGCTCCAGGAGGCCTTCAATGCCTCCCAATCCATCGCCACGCGGCATGAGCACCAGGAGCTGAAGCCTGCTCACCTCATCCTCGCTCTGCTCGAGCAGGAGGGCGGGATCGCCACGCCTCTGTTTGAAAAGGCGGCAGTGAATCCGGCGGCGGCGCAAAGCCTGAAAGCCAGCGTCGAAGCCCTCCTCGCCCGCCAGCCCAAAGTCAGCGGCGGCACCAGCGGCCTGCATCTCTCCAATGAAATGCGCGAGCTCATGACCAAGGCCGAGGACGAGCAGAAAAAGCTCAAGGACGAATACCTCAGCGTCGAGCACGTCATCCTCGCCCTCTTCAAAACCAAGACTGAGCTGTCCGATCCGCTGAAGCAGGCCGGTCTCACTTACGACACCGTTTCCAAAGCTCTCACTGCCGTGCGCGGCAGCCAGCGCGTGGTCGATCAGGACCCCGAAGGCAAATACCAGACCCTCGAAAAATACGGCACCGACCTCACCGCCCGCGCCAAGCAGGGCAAGATCGACCCCGTCATCGGGCGTGATGAAGAAATCCGCCGCGTCATGCAGGTGCTCAGCCGCCGCACCAAGAACAACCCCGTCCTCATCGGCGAGCCTGGCGTCGGCAAGACCGCCATCGCCGAAGGCCTCGCACGTCGTATCGTGGCAGGCGACGTCCCCGATTCCCTCAAGGGCAAAAAGCTCATCAGCATGGATCTCGGCGGCATGATGGCCGGTGCCAAGTTTCGTGGCGAGTTCGAAGAGCGCCTCAAAGCCTTCCTCAAAGAGGTCACTTCCAGCCAGGGCGAGATCATTCTCTTCATCGACGAACTCCATACCATCGTCGGCGCCGGCAAAGGCGAAGGCGCCATGGATGCGGGCAATCTGCTCAAGCCCCAGCTCGCCCGTGGCGAACTCCGCTGCATCGGCGCGACCACCCTCGACGAGTACCGCAAATACATCGAGAAAGACCCCGCGCTGGAGCGCCGCTTCCAGCCCGTGAAAGTCGGCGAGCCAAGCGTGGAGGACACCATCGCCATCCTACGCGGTTTGAAGGAACGCTACGAAGTACACCACGGCGTGCGCATTCAAGATGGCGCCATCATTGCCGCCGCCACCCTGAGCAATCGCTACATCACCGACCGCTTCCTGCCGGACAAAGCCATCGACCTTGTGGACGAAGCCGCCAGCCGCATCAAGATCGAACTCGACTCCATGCCCACCGAGATCGACGTCCTCGAACGCCAGGTCATGCAGGGCGAGATGGAGCGCCAGGCCCTGAAAAAGGAAAAGGATGCGGCTTCCAAAGCCCGCCTCGTCAAACTCGACAAGGAGATCGCCGATCTCAAAGAAAGCTCCTCTGCGCTCAAAGCCCAGTGGATGAAGGAAAAAGAATCCGTTGATGCTGGCCGCAAGGTGAAGGAGGAGATCGACCGCCTGCGCACCGAACTCGAACAGGCCCAGCGCCGTGGCGACTTTGGCCGCGCCGGTGAGATTCAATACGGCCTCATCCCCGATCTCGAAAAGAAGCTCAGCGCCGCCCCAGTCGAGTCCTCCCAGCCTCGTGCCGCTCACTCCTTGCTGCGTGAAGAAGTCACCGAGGACGACATCGCTCGCGTCGTCGCGAACTGGACCGGCATCCCCGTCTCACGCCTTCAGGAAGGCGAGCGCTCCAAGCTCGTGAAAATGGAGGAGCGCCTCAGCCAGCGCGTCATCGGCCAGAAGGACGCCATCACCGCCGTCAGCAATGCCGTGCGCCGTGCGCGTGCTGGCATTCAGGATGAGAACCGCCCCATCGGCAGCTTCCTCTTCCTCGGCCCCACCGGCGTCGGCAAGACCGAGCTCTGCAAGGCCCTCGCCGAATTCCTCTTCGACGACGACACCGCCATGACCCGCATCGACATGAGCGAATACATGGAGAAGCACAGCGTCAGCCGCCTCATTGGCGCACCTCCCGGCTACGTCGGTTATGAAGAAGGCGGCCAGCTCAGCGAAACCGTCCGCCGCCGCCCCTACAGCGTCGTGCTGTTTGATGAAGTCGAAAAAGCTCACCCCGATGTCTTCAACGTCCTGCTGCAGGTCCTCGACGACGGCCGCATCACCGACGGCCAGGGCCGCACGGTCGATTTCAAAAACACGGTCCTCATCATGACCAGCAACATCGGCAGCAACGCCATCCAGGACGTCAGCAATCCTGAGCAGCGCGATGCCCTCGTGCGGGACAGCCTCAAGCAGTTCTTCCGCCCCGAGTTCCTCAACCGCATCGACGAAATCGTCATCTTCGACCGCCTCGATGCCGAGCAGCTCGACCAGATCGTCAAGATCCAGCTCCAGCGCGTCATCGACCGCCTCGCCAAGCAGAACATCCACCTCACCGTCACCGACGACACCACCCGCTACCTCGCCGACGCCGGCTTCGATCCCGTCTTCGGCGCCCGCCCCCTCAAACGCGCCATCCAAAAACACCTCCTCGATCCCCTCTCCCTCGCCGTCCTCGAAGGCGGCTTCAAAGACGGCGATCACATCACCGCCACGATGAAGAACGGGAAGGTGGAGTTTGTGAAGAAGTGAGTTGCCATGGCTCAGGCATGCAGTGCCTCTAACACCGCCTTCGGCTGCTGCTCGACGACAATAAGCAGGGCCTTTGCGGGCCCACGTGGCTCCCGGCGTCCCTGCTCCCAGTTTTGCAACGTTCGCACGCTCACGCCGATCATCCGGGCGAACGCGGTCTGCGTGAGGTCGATGCGCTCCCGCAGGCCGCGAACATCGGTCCGGCGGCGCGTGGTTCGGCGGTGTGGCACCTTGTCTCCGTGCATGATCGCCCCCATCTGGTGGACGCTCTCGACGAGTTTCTGGAAATCTTCATCTTTCATGGGTGTAGTGCTCAATTAGTTGTTTCAACAGCTTCACCTGATCTGCGTTCAGATCCTCCTGCCGGTTCTTGCGATAGGCAAAGAGCATGTAAGCCGTCTCTCGGTGATAAAGGTAATAGATCACTCGAATTCCCCCTCTCTTGCCTGATCCCGCCACCGACCACCGCAGCTTTCGCAAACCACCTGAGCCTCGAATGAGGTCGCCCTCTTCAGGTTGCTCAAGCAGTGCCAACTGAAGCAGGTGATGCTCATCCTCGCTCAGGAGGTCATCAATCTGGTCGGAGTAGATGGGGGACTCGATAAAAGTGAGGTTCATCCAGGATACCCACAGATACGCCATTGGCGTGGTTCCGCAACGGAGCATTTGGCCCGCTGGCCCACCACGAGAAGGCAGAACATCCACCTCACCGTCACCGACGACACCACCCGCTACCTCGCCGACGCCGGCTTCGATCCCGTCTTCGGCGCCCGCCCCCTCAAGCGCGCCATCCAAAAACACCTCCTCGATCCCCTCTCCCTCGCCGTCCTCGAAGGCGGATTCAAGGATGGTGATCACATCACCGCCACGATGAAGAACGGGAAGCCGGTATTTGAGAAGAAATAACGGAGCGCGGATTTTATTCCGCAGCACTCCGCCAAAATCTCAAACAACTAGGTTACATCCCTGCCCGCCAGCATCCTGATGCTGGCGGGCATTGTGTGCCAATCACTCAGGTGCCCCAAACGACCGATGCGGACCAAAAGCCGCAATCCCGACGATACTCGATGTTACCAGCCCCAATATTTGAATGAGGCATAAACCGTCTGTTTGGCATCGTCATAATAGAGAAGCAGCTTATCTTCGCCGACTTCTCGTCGCAAGCATTCGTCCATGGTTTCAAGCGCCTTCGGCCAGCCTTCTGGCCGTGATTCTCGGCCGAAGAAGCTGATTCCACCAAGCAACTCCATGGAAAACTCTGGCTTGATGAGCTTATAAAAGTCCTGCGATGAAATGTGGAAAGTCAGAAGAAAACCGTCCATGCCGAGAGGCTTCAAGCTTTGAAGTTCCTTCGCATGTAGTCGCACTTCTTTACCAAACAGTCGCTCGCATTCTACTTCCGCGTCTGGAGGCGTGCTCGCCAACACTAGCCATAGCAAGATGAGCAACGGACATGGCAGTGCAAGCATCGCAAGGCCCCGCTTCTTGGCGATCAACGCAATGATGAAGACAACAGTTCCGAGCAGGATGCCAAGCGCGATGAGAGCCATCAGAGGAGACATAACTGAACAAGGCGGCTATTCCTGAGTTTGTCGAAGTGGCGCTACGAAATAATGCCTCTTACTTCCTCCGCACCCGCTTCGGCTTCTCCGGTGCCAGCGTCATCTCCGGCGTGACCTTGATGCCCATGCGCTTGTAGTAATCGAGCATCTTCTCCGTGGCTACGCGGCCTGCTTCGAGGACGATTTTCGACATCTCTGACATTTCACTCGGCGGAGCTTCTTGGAGTCTGGAGGAATTAAGCATGGCCGGGAGTTGGTCAATGGTGTGGGTTTTGTCGTCCGCAATTTTTTGCGGAGGCGGCGATTGATTGTCCCACAAACCCCACTCATCGGCAAGCGGCACGTAGTCCTCAATAAAATGCCTACGGCTCCGGTCAAAGCGTCGGCGGATGTCGTCCTCAGGCACATGGTGGCCACCGATTTTCACCCGCAAAGCCACGCGCCTGACAGCCTGATCACCAGACCCAATGAGAATGTGGTGCAGCAGGAAACGGTAGCCCTGCGCCTTGGCCTCCCGAATCATCGCGACATACGTTTTGCCGCTGAGGGTCGATTCAATCGCAAAGCTGGCCTTGGCCGCAATCAAACCGCGCGCTTCCTCAATGAGCAGCCGCCCTGCCTTGAAAGCCGTGAGACTCGGATCCAGCGGCGAGAGCCCCCGCGCAATTTCATCCGCATTGAGAAACCGCATGAGGCCAAGCCTCGGCAGCAGCTCCCGCGCCAGCGTGGTTTTGCCAGCCCCATTGCAGCCACCAAGAATGCAGAGTGTCGGTGTCATGACGGTTGCGACTTATCTTCCACAAAATCACTCGGACTCAACCGCTTCAACCCCTTCGTCAGCGGATTCTGATCCTTGCGCCCATGCACATACAGCGCCGTCCATTCCGCCAGCCGACGCCCCAAAATCCGGCAAGCCTCCTGCGTCTCCTCCTCACGCGGTGCCTTCGAAGCTACCGCCCCATAATGCAGCGTCATCTTCTTCCCCGAGTAATCCGTGACACCAAAGACAAGAAATCCAAAATTCATCAGCACAGTGAGGATGGACTGACACGCAAGCTCCATGCCGCCGCCCCAGCCACCCGCGCTGCTGAAAGCACAGGCGATCTTCCCATCCACCTCCAGCCACTTGTCCGCCATAGTCTCGTCCCAGAAGCGTTTCATCTTCCACGACAGAATCCCCATGTTCGTCGGACTGCCCACGGCAAGCCCATCACACCACAAGACATCCTCCGCAGTCGCTTCATCCACATGCCTTACCCGTACCTCAGTCTCCGGCACCTGCTGCGCACCCTCAGTCACCAGCGCGGCCATTTTCGCGACATTGCCGCTGCGGGAATCATAGAGGACGAGGATTTGGTTCATGGTGTCAGGAAAGAAAAATTTGTGTTCATCAAGCCCCCAAATCCAGCTCATCC
>Ga0114968_10002836_pt1 | contig 13114 bp, 13 predicted proteins | sample M_130807_EF_Meta_FD_87020 | JGI IMG/M metagenome (GOLD analysis project Ga0114968, IMG submission 87020) | Freshwater microbial communities from Lake Montjoie, Canada to study carbon cycling - M_130807_EF_MetaG | ecosystem: Environmental > Aquatic > Freshwater > Lake | place: Lake Montjoie... | reverse complement strand
GACTACGACGTTGATAGGACGGGTGTGGAAGCGTGGTAACACGTTAAGCTTACCGTTACTAATAGCTCAATTGGCTTGATTTATGCACTGAAAAAATTTTTAGATACAAATTACAATGTTAAATTATAAATTTTCATTAAAATAGTAAAGTTTTTTTAATAGAAATGTTTAATATTTTAAAGAAAATCCTTCCCGTAAGATTTAAAACTTTTTTAAAAAAATTTCGTAAATTTAATTCAATAAATAATTTAGATAAAAAACTTTTAAAATATCTTAATTTTAAAGATGGATTTTATATAGAATGTGGAGCAAATGATGGTGTTAACCAGTCTAATACATGGTTTTTTGAGAAGAGCTTGAATTGGAGGGGAATTTTAATCGAACCCAATAAAAAAATATTCGAAGAACTAAAAAAAAATAGAAGCTCTAAGAATATCTTTGAAAATGTTGCTCTGGTATCTGAAAGTTTTAGTAAGAAAATTTATTTAACCAATAACAATTTAGAAAGCAAAGTAACAGGTAATATTGATAATAATAATATTGAGGTTTTTACATCAACTTTAAATCATATTTTAAAAAAGAATAAAATTTACAAAATTAATCTTTTTTCTTTAGATGTTGAGGGTTATGAAGTAGAAGTTTTAGGAGGATTAAATTTAAATTTTTTTGATATAGATTACATATTAATTGAGACTAATGATTTTGATAAAATTAATTTTATGCTCAAAAATTGTAATTATAGATTTGAAGAAAAGTTGAGTTTTCATGATTATTTATTTAAAAAACAAACTTTAATTTCTTTCCTATAGAGCCCTCGTAGACTGCAACGTTGATAGGACGGGTGTGTAAGCATGGTAACACGTTAAGCTTACCGTTACTAATAGCTCAATTGGCTTGATTTATGCACTGAAAAAATTTTTAGATACATATTAAAATGTAAAGATTTTATATATAATTTCAATTTTGCCCATCTAAGTAACCACAGCATATTAAATTTAAAAGTAGAAAATTTTAAAGGTATTTTAAATTTTTTTAAGAACTATTTTAAATTTACGTCTGAGGCTAGCATAACAATAATCTCAGTTTTGCAAAAAAAATAACAATATAAAAATAATTCATTAAAGTAACGATCTAAAAGTTAATTATTATGGGTATTGCAATTTTAATTTATTTTATTTATTTTTTTATATAAAATATTTAAAACTTTTTTCGAGCAATTATTTTTATAGTAAGGATTTGTGATTTTGATTTTAGAATTTACAATTTTGTTATAATTTTTTTTAATAAGATTTAGATTAAAAGGACAATGAATAACATTTTTTGGTGAGTATCTATTTTTTTGTCTTTCACCTAGATTAATAGTGGGCAAATTAAAGCTCGCTGACTCAATTATGCCGCTCGAAGAGTTACCAATTAGAATTGATGAAATATTGAGTAAGGTGTAATATTTTTTTATACCTAGGTTTTTAACTAATTTTATATTTTTTCTATTATTTAGTTTAGTTGTTATTAATTTAATATATTTGTTGAATCCTGTATCAGCATTAGGAAATGTAAAAACTATATTTGTGTCAACACTTTTTAGAAATCTTATAAATATATTTAAATTTTTTAAGTTATAGTTGTGGGATGAAGTTGTTTCCGGATGAAAACAAGCCGTCACTGTATTTTTATTAGGATTTATATTTAATTCTTTTATTAAAAGTTTTTTATTATTATTTATAATTTTTTTATTTTTTTGTGTAATTTCAAGCTCTTCTAGTGCTGGAGCGCCGACAATATGTAGATTTTTAGTTATCTGATTTTTAATTAAATTTTGTTTATGATGCTTAGTTTCTAAAAAATGAATCGTCGACATTTTGGATATGGCAAATCTAAATTTGTCATCCAACGAACCAAGCGTTTCACTTCCTCCACAGAAATGAGCTATAGGCACACGATAAATAAGACAACATATAGCAATTGCAAACATCTCATATCTGTCACCGGTTATTAATGCGCAATCAGGTTTATTTTTAAAAAAAATTTTTTGGGTTTCTTTTATGGTATTATTAAAATATTTTAAAATGTCCTTTTCAGAAGATCCGGAATATTTAAAACGAAAATTTTTTTGATTTTTTACTTTGAAATTTTTAATTTCGTTTTTTGTTAATCCAAATATATTTGTTTTGTGTGCAGATCCTACTATCAAATCCAATTCAAACCTTTTATCATTTTCTGCTCTTAGAATTATATTTTTCATTATCCCAAAATCTGATCTTGCAACAGTAAATATGGCTATCTTTAATTTCTTCATTAGTTTTGAATTTTTTTATTAATATTATTTAACTTTATAATAAATCTATAGTATTTATTGAAAAATCTATAAAGTAATTTGTCTAAAAATTATTATAAGCTTTAATCAAATGAAATTCTTAAGTAATAAAAAAGATACAATATGCATTCAAGGACTAGGCTTTGTTGGAGCAGCAATGTCTATTCTTGTTGCTTCAACCACAAAAAGGAACAAGCCAATTTTTAATGTTTATGGATTAGAATTGAATAATAAAAAAGGTAAAGAAAAAATTAAAAAATTAAATTCTGGTGACTTCATCACAAGCATTACAGATGATAAATTAAAAAAAAAAATTGAATTAGTTAAAAAATACAGAAATTTTTATGCTACTTTTAACAAAAAAATTAACACACAATACAAAATAGTTATATGCAATATAAATTTAGATATAATAAAAAAAAAAAATATAGATTGTGATTATAAAAATTTAGAAAAAGCAATTATATCAATTTCTAAAAATATTTCAGAAGATAGCTTGTTAATAATTGAAAGTACAGTACCTCCTGGAACCTGTGAAGAATTTATATTACCATTAATAAAGAGAGAATTTATAAAAAGAAAAATAGATATTTCTAAAATTTTATTAGCTCATTCATTCGAACGTGTTATGCCCGGGGAAAATTATCTTGATTCTATAAAAAATTATTGGAGAGTTTATTCAGCTAATAATAATAAAGCGGCTGAAAAATGTAGAAATTTTTATAGTAAAATAATCAATACAAAAAAATACAAATTAACCAGACTAAGATCAATGAGAGACTCAGAGTTTTGTAAAATATTAGAAAATACTTACAGAGCAGTAAATATAGCATTTATTGATGAATGGTCCAGATTTGCTGAGAATATAAATGTAAATATGTTTGATGTTATAAACGCAATTAAATTTAGGCCGACACACTCTAATATTATGAGCCCAGGTTTTGGTGTTGGCGGATACTGTTTAACAAAAGATCCTCTATTTGGATTTATTTCAGCCTCAAAAATTTTTAAAAAAAATAAAATTAATTTTCCTATTACTTTTTTAGCATCAAGAATTAATGATAAGATGCCTCTTTCGTCAGTAAATATTTTGAAAAAACAATTAAAATCTTTGAAAAACAAAAAAATAGCTATTTTTGGTGTGACTTATAGAGAAAATATAGGCGATTGCCGTCATTCTCCATCGGCATATTTCGCAAGAATATTAAAAGAAAATGGCGCCAAAGTTTTTGCATATGACCCGATGGTCAAAGTATGGGAAGATTATAAAAATCTTAATGTTTCTATGATGCCTAATCTTAAAAGTATGGACGCATTAGTTCTAGCTGTTCGTCATAGTTCTTTTATGAGATTAAATTTTAATAAATTATTAAAATTTAATCAGAAAATAATTATTTTAGATACTTTTAATATACTTACAAATAAGCAGATCTCAGAAATTAATAAAAAAAAATGCAAACTAATTTTTATTGGAAAAGGAATTAATTAGTGAAAATTTTAATAATAGGAGGAGCGGGTTTTATTGGTGGTCATTTATTAAAGAAATTATTAAATGATAAAAAGATATCAAATATTGACATTATTGATAATTTTTCAAGATCAAAAAAAGATAGTTTTTTAAAAGATTTAATAAAAGATAAGAGAGTTTCTATATTAAAAAAAAATATTATTACTATTAAAGAAAATAAATTTAAAAAAAAAAATTATCATATTATCTATCAATTTGGAGCAATTCTTGGAGTTGAAAATGTAATTAAAAATCCAGAAAAAGTTTTAATTAATAATTTTTTAATTATGAGAAAGTCTATAGAAATTGCAAAAAAACAAAAAAAATTAAAAAAATTTATTTTTTTATCTACATCTGAAGTTTATGCTGGGAGTTTAGAAAATTTTAAAATAATGTTTCCTACACCAGAATCTAGTCCTTTAGCTTTAACTAATATTTTAAATTCAAGAACCTCTTATATGCTTTCGAAAATATATTGTGAGGCAATGTGCATTCATAGCAATTTGCGATATTTAATTTTAAGACCACATAACATTTATGGACCAAGAATGGGATTTTCCCATGTGATACCGGAATTGATTAAAAAGATTTTTAAAATTAAAAAAAATAACTCATTAAAGTTGCAATCTGCTAATCACCGGAGAGCATTTTGTTACATCGACGATGCCGTAAACCAGATATATTTGATAACAAAAAGTAAAGTTACAAATGAAACTTTTAATATAGGAAATAATCAAGAAGAAATTTCAATTATGAATTTATGTAAAAAAATCTTAGCATTATCATTTAGAGGCGACATAAAAATTATAAAAAAAAAAATCAACAATTTCTCTCCTACCAGAAGATTGCCGGCTATGAATAAAATATTTAGATTTATCCAAGAGTTTGAGCATACAAAACTATCAGATGGATTAATTAAAACAATGAATTGGTATAAAAATAATTGATGCACATTATTTCTAAATTCATATATTCAAAAATAAGAACAATTTCTAAGAAATCTTTTGTCCCACTTCACGAGCCGATTTTTGATAAAAACGAAGAAACCTTTTTAATTAAATGCATTAGATCATCTTTTGTATCATCAGTTGGAAAAAATATTTTTTTATTTGAGAAAAAATTAAGAGCGATTACAAAATCAAAATATGCAGTAGCAGTTGTTAACGGAACATCAGCTTTATTCTTAGTATGTAAAGCACTAAAAATTAATAAAGATCATGAGGTATTAGTTCCATCCATGACTTTTATTGGCACAGTAAACGCAATATCTTATTGTAACGCAACGCCTCATTTTGTTGATATTGAGTCTGAAAATCTTGGAATTGATTTTAAAAAATTAGATTGTTACCTAAGCAAAATATTAAAAATAAAAAAAAATTATTCTATAAACATAAAGACAAATAAAATTGTTAAATTTATAATTCCCGTTCATTTATTTGGTCATCCTTTTAAGATTATTGAATGTATTAATCTAGCTAAAAAATATAAATTAACAATAATAGAAGATGCGGCAGAAGGACTAGGTAGTTATTATAAAAAAAAACATGTCGGAACTTTTGGCTTGGCCGGTATCCTAAGTTTTAATGGAAATAAAATTATTACTACAGGGGGGGGTGGAGCAATTATAACTAATTCAAAGAAGGTAGCAGATAACGTCCGTCATTTATCAACAACAGCTAAAATGAAAAATAATTTAGAGTTTGCGCACGATTTAGTAGGATATAATTATAGAATGCCAAATTTGAACGCTTCTTTGGGTTGCGCCCAATTAAAAAAGCTAAAATTTTTAGTTAGAAACAAAAGAAAATTATTTAATAAGTATCATAAAATGTTTCATGATAATGAATATTTTCAAATATTTAGTGAAAAATTATTTTGTAAGAGTAATTATTGGCTACAAACTTTGATTCTAAGTAAAAAATATTCAAAGTATAAAAATACTATTATTAAAGATTTAAATAATAAAAAAATCCAACTAAGACCCGTTTGGAAGTTAATACATACACTTAAACCGTATAAAAAAATGCCAAAAATGAATCTTGATAATTCTCAAGATTTTTATAAACGAATAATTAATATTCCTAGCAGCGCAAATTTATATAAATAAATTACAAACATAGAGCATTAATTTTAAGATTATAAACTAAAATGAAAGTAAATAAAAAAATTATTTTTTTTGGAAGATATGGCGACAAGTATTCTAATGAGATTTATTTTTATTTAAAAAGTAAATTCAAGAATGTAATATTTTTTTCTTGTAAAGGTATAGACGATATTTTTGATTTTAGAAAAGTAGAAAATGTTAAAGTAGATTATATTTTTTGTTTCAGATTTCTTTTTTTAATACCAAATAAAATTTTAAAAAATACTACTATTGCAATAAATTTTCATCCAGGACCGCCCGAGTATAGAGGAATAGGATGTGTTAATTTTGCTCTTTATAACAATTCAAAACAATATGGTATTACAGCTCATTTAATGAATAATAAAATTGATAGTGGAAAAATTTTGGATGTTAAAAGATTTAGAATAAGCAAAATTGATACAGCCGATACAGTTTTAAATTTTTCCTATAAACTTCAAGTAAAACAAGCAAAAAAAATTATTAAATCAATTTGTTCTAAGGGAAATAGTTATATTAAAAAGTTACAACTGAGTAATAATAATTTTTTTTGGTCTAAAAATATTTTCACGCGAAAACAACTTAATAAATTATATCAAATACCATTAAGAGTTAGTAAAAAAAAATTGAAAAGAATATTAAGAAGCACATACACAAAAAATTTTAAACCTTATATAATGCTTTTAGGAAATAAATTTATTTATGAAAAATAATAAAGTTATTATTATAGCAGAAGCAGGAGTGAATCATAATCAGAATATTAATATTGCTTATAAATTAATTAGAGAGGCAAAGAGATCTGGCGCAGATTATATAAAATTTCAAACCTTTATATCTGAAAATCTTGTTGCAAAAACTGCTAAATTGGCAAATTATCAAAAAATTAATATTAAAAAATCAATATCACAACTAGAAATGTTAAAAGAGTTGGAGTTGCCATATTCCTGGCATTCCAAATTAATTAATTATTCAAAGAAGATTGGCATAAAATTTCTTTCAACCCCATTTGATACTGAAAGTGTAATTTTTTTACAAAAATTTAAGCTAGATTATATAAAAATTCCGTCAGGTGAGATTAATAACTATTTATATTTAAAATATATTGGAAAATTAAATAAAAAAATCATTCTCTCAACTGGAATGTCAACATTGAGGGAAATAAAACAGGCTGTTGAGTTACTAAGAAAACAAGGTACCCCAAAAAAAAATATTACCGTATTGCATTGCAATACAGAATATCCCACACCATTTAGGGACGCAAATGTTAAGGCAATGCTAGATATAAAAAATTTTTTAAATAATATAAGCGTTGGATATTCTGATCATACAATTTCTATAGAAGCATCACTTGCAGCAGTTGCGTTAGGAGCAAATATTATAGAAAAACATTTTACTTTGAGTAAGAAATTTATTGGACCTGATCACAAAGCAAGTCTAGAACCTAAAGAATTTAAAGAATTGGTTTTAAAGATAAGAAATATTGAAAAAGCATTAGGAGATGGAAAAAAGAAAATTTCAAAAAGTGAGAAAAAAAATTTAAAAATTGCTAGAAAATCAATATTTGTTTTAAAAGATATTAAGAAAGGCGAGCGATATAGCTTACAAAATCTTACAACTAAAAGGCCAGCGACAGGCATAAGCCCAATGAAAATTAAATACTTAATTGGAAAAAAATCTAAAAAATTTCATTCTAAAGATAGTTTTCTGAAAATATGATAGTTCTTAATTTTTTGATTTATGTATTTTAAATATTATTAACTAAATAATAACTATTAAATATTTTATACTAAAAAAACTAGAATGATTAAATTTCCAGAGTTAGAAAAATTTATAATCAAAGACACATGCTCAATACAAGATGCTATTAAGGTTATAAACTTAAATGGTCATGGAGTATGCCTTGTTGTTGACAGGAAAATAAACTTTAGAGGCTTGCTAACGGATGGAGATATAAGAAGGCTATTATTAAAAGGATTAAATCTATCTCACAGTATTAAAAAAGAAATTAATAAATCTTTTTTTATAAATAAAAAAGAACTTTTTAAAATAGATTTAAAAAAAAAATTAAAAAAATTTAAGCACATTCCAGTTTTAAATAAAAATAAGATTTATAGTTTATTACTAGAAGAAGATTTTGTAATTAAAAAAAAAACTAACTTTATATTTATTCTTGCAGGTGGTCTTGGATCTAGAATGGGCCATTTAACTAAAAAAATACCGAAGCCAATGTTAAGAATTAATAAAAAACCTATTTTAGAACATCAGATTAATTTTTTTAAAAAGAAGGGATTTTATAATTTTTTAATTTCAGTTAATTATTTATCAAAAAAGATAATAAATTACTTCAAAAATGGCAAAAAATTTGGCGTTAATATTATTTATTGTAAAGAAAAATTTTCTTTAGGAACAGCTGGTCCTTTATCCCTTGCAAAACGAATTGTAAAAAAAAATGAGGATATATTTGTAATTAACGGAGATATAATAGCTGATATAGATTTTGATAAAATTCTAGCATTTCATAAATCAAAAAATTATTTATTAACATTATGTGCAAAAAAACAACAATATAAATTTCCTTACGGTGTTATAAATAAAAATAAAAAAACTATAAATTTTATTGATGAGAAGCCGGAATTAGATTTTTTAGTTAATTCTGGAATATATATCGTCAATACTAAAGCGTTAAATTTTTTAAAATTTCATAGATTTATAGACATGAATCTATTTATTAATAACTTGAAAAAAAGAAACAAAAAAATAGGAGTTTATTTGCTTTATGAAAAAATTTTTGATATTGGTAACAAGTCGCAATACAACGCAGTTAAAAATATATTTAATTAAAAAATTAATTTAAAGCTTTCTAAGTACTTAAATATAATTAAGTTAATATAAGTTATTGCTAATGAATAAGAATTTTATAAGAATTATTTCTAGATTAGACATTAAAAATAATAACTTAATAAAAGGAATAAATTTAGAGGGTCTTAGAATTTTAGGCGAACCTTTAAATTTCGCAAATATATATAGTAAACATGGGGTGGATGAGATCTGTTATGTAGATAATGTTGCAACATTATACGGAACTAACAATTTATCTAAATTTATATCTAATACCGCAAAAAATTTAAATATTCCACTATCTGTAGGCGGAGGAATTAGAAGCGTACATGATATTGAAAAAATTTTAGTGTCAGGCGCAGATAAGGTATGCATAAATTCGGCCATTATAGATAATATAGATTTTTTAAGTAAAATTGTTAAATTATTTGGGTCATCTACAATTACTGTAATCATTGAATATATAAAATATAAGAATAAATATTTTATATCTAAATCTAGTGGTCGAGATTTAATACATATAGATCCTGTTACGTGGAGCAAAAAAGTAGAAGATGCTGGCGCAGGCGAAATAATCTTAACCTCAATTAATAATGAAGGCTTAATGAGAGGCTTTGATATAGAAATTATTAAAAGAATTTCTAGTACTGTAAGAATTCCTGTTATTGCTCACGGGGGGGCAGGATCTTTTCATGATATACTTGATGTAATTTCTAAGTCGAATATTTCCGGAGTATCAATAGCTAGTTTTTTTCACTATCACTATTATACCTGGTTTAAAAATAAGAAATATAATAAGATTGGAAACTACTCGTTTCTAAAGAAAAAATTTAAAAAAAATAATAAAAATTTAATTTTTGAATTAAAAAAATTTCTAAAAAAAAACAGTATCAATGTTAGGCACTTATAATAAAATAAGCATAGGAATTATTAATTTAGGCTTTAATAATATTTTCAGTATTTTGAATTCACTTAAAAATATTGGATATAAAGTTAAATTCATTGAACTAAGTCAAAAAAAAATTCAAGCTGATATATTGCTATTGCCAGGCGTTGGTTCTTTTCCAAGAGCAATGAATTTTTTAAAAAAAAATCACTTAAATGATAAAATCAACACTTTCAATGAAAGAAAAAAATTAATTTTTGGAATATGTTTAGGAATGCAATTATTTTTTGATAACAGTGAAGAATTTGGCTATACAAAAGGACTGGGGTTGATTTCCGGCAGCGTAAAAAAGCTTGATAAAAATTTAATAAAAAAACCAAATATAGGTTGGTTTCCTACAAATATAAAAAGAAATTTTTTAACGAAATTTAATTTTAGTAAAGAAATTTTTTACTTTATCCATAGTTTATATTGCAAACCAGTAGACAAAAATAATATTGTTGCAACGACTGTTATCAATAAATTTTCCTTTTGTTCAATTGTAAAATATAAAAATATTTTAGGATGTCAGTTTCATCCCGAAAAAAGTGGAGAAAAAGGAATTATGTTGTTAAAATCATTAAAAAAATTTATATGAAAAAACTAAAAATTTTATATGGATTACCTAAAAAAGTTTTATTTTGTAAAAAAACATTAATTTCTAATCAAAGACCTAATTCAGCAATTGAATTTAAGCATAAAATTAATACAAAAAAAATTACATTAAATATAGACAGCAAAGGGATAAGTGATTCTTGGAAATTTTCTAGAATAAAAAAAAAAATTAATTTTAAGTACAGAGAAAAAAAATTGCTTAAATTATTAGACAAGCATAGAGGTAAACATGGAGAATTTGACTGTATAGTGCCAGGTAGTGGTGGAAAAGATAGTTGTTATGCTTCTCATATTCTTAAGTATAAATATGGGATGAACCCACTGACAGTAACTTGGAAACCTATACTTTATACAGACTATGGTTATAAAAATTACAAAAATTGGTTAAAATACGGAAAACATTACAATATTTCTAGTAGCAGAAACGAAAGGGTTATGAGAATTCTCACTAAACTTTCTATAATGAATCTTTTTCACCCATTCCAAACTTTTATGTTAGGACAAAAAATATTCCCAATAAAAATTGCTTTAAAACATAAAATACCGCTCATTTTTTATGGAGAAAACGAAGCTGAACACGGCAATCCTATAGCAGATAATTATAAATCATTAAGAGACAAATCATTTTTTTTTGAAAAAGATTTTAACAGGATATATTTATCAGGTCTAAAATTAAATGATTTAATTCAGAAACATAGGATTAATAAAAAAGATCTGCAGGATTTTTTGCCAGTAACTTCAGACTTTACAAACAGCAATAATATTGAAGTTCATTACTTGGGTTATTATCTACGATGGATTCCGCAAGAAACCTTCTATTATGCTGTTCAGAATTGCGGATTTAGGCCTCGTCCATTTAGAACTCAGGGCACTTATAGCAAATATAATAGCATTGATGACAAAATAGATGATCTTCATTATTACACAACTTATATTAAATTTGGCATAGGAAGAGCAACTTATGATGTTTCACAAGAGATTAGGAATGATCATTTGACTGTAGATGAGGGTAAAAAGCTTATAAAAAAATATGACGGGGAATTTCCTGATATTTATTTTAAAGATATTATGGATTATTTAGAAATTAAAGAAGAAAATTTTTTTAAACTCTGTGATAAATTCCGATCACCTCACTTATGGAAAAAAGTTAACAATACTTGGAAATTAAGACATACTTGCAATAAAGACGGAACTGATGATTGAAATAGTTTTGTTTGAAATAACTTATATATTAAATGTTAAAAAAAAAAATAATAGCTATAATTCCAGCCAGATACGGAAGCAAAAGAATTAAAAATAAAAATTTATTAATAATTAAAAACAACAAGACATTGTTAGACCTGACTTATCTTCAGGCAATAAAATCTAAGTGTATTGATAAAATTTTATTAACTACAGAAAGTAAAAAAATTATTAACTACTGTAAATCAATTGGTTTTAAAAATATTATTTTAAGACCTAGATATTTATCTGCGGACAAAGCCAAGAGCGAAGACGTTATCTTGCATGCCTTAAGTAGTATAAAAGAAAAGTATGATTATTTTATTTTGTTGCAGCCAACATCACCCCTTAGATCGGCATCCGATATAGATAATTCACTAAGAGTTTTTCTAAGAAATAATAACGATGCGCTAATTTCAATATCTAAATCAAGAAATAGTCGTTTTGGCGTAAAGATAAACAAAAAATTAATTATTTACAAACAAGATAGTAGTAAAAAGCTTGCAACTTATTCATGTATTAATGGAGCAATATATATTGCTAAAATTAATTATTTTAAAAAAAATAAAAGTTTTTACGGATCTAATACAGGGTATTTCTTGATGCCCAAAAAAAGATCCATCGACATAGATACACATGCAGATTTAAAAAAATTGTGTAAATTATTAAAATAACATAACATAGAAAATAATGATTAAATACTCTTCCAAGGATATTTATAAGATTAAAAAATGGGGTATGAATAAAAATCCTTTTGTTGCCATAAAAGATTTTTCTTTTTTAAAATCTGAGTTAAGGTGGCTTAACAAAGATCATAAACAAGCTTATAAAAAATATTGGAACAGAAGGTATAAATGGACGAATAATATTAATTTTATAAAATATTATAAATACGCCCAGAAACCTATTGATAGAAAAACTTGGGATTATTTGAGACTTAGAAAGTCATATTATGTAATGCCACTTGGTTGGGATAAAATTGCAAAGAACGGCGGAAATATTTTAGATTTCGGTTGTGGTGACGGCGATATAACACAAAATTTAATTGATTTTATAATAAAATACCAAAAAAAAAGTAAAATAAAAAAGAAAATTAATATAATCGGAGTTGACATCAATAAATCTAGAATTGAAAATGCAAAAAAATTTGTTTATTCTTCTGCTTCAAATATTAAAGTAAATTTTATAGCAAAAGATCTTATTCATAATAAGCTAACAATTAAAAATAATTTTTTCGACTATTGTTTGTGCATAGGTGTCTTTGAAATTTTAAATGATAGAAATTTATTAAAATTATTAAATAATTTAAAAAAGATTGTAAAAAAAGGTATTTATATAGAAGATTTATTTGAGAAGTTTCCGGGGGGCTGGCCTAGAGATAATCTTGGACATCTTTTATTACAAAATAGTTTTTTAGTTAAAAAAAGATATGTTATTTTTACAGAGCCTTTTAATAAGAACAAACTCTCCGATCCAAAAAAAATTTGGCCAATAACAATTGATCAAAATATTTTTGCTGAGAAATGTTAAATTTTATATTAGTTTTATTAAGATTTTAAAATAGTTTTATAT
>Ga0114968_10002834_pt1 | contig 13121 bp, 10 predicted proteins | sample M_130807_EF_Meta_FD_87020 | JGI IMG/M metagenome (GOLD analysis project Ga0114968, IMG submission 87020) | Freshwater microbial communities from Lake Montjoie, Canada to study carbon cycling - M_130807_EF_MetaG | ecosystem: Environmental > Aquatic > Freshwater > Lake | place: Lake Montjoie... | reverse complement strand
TTGGGTGCTTATCACGGACAGTGTCTGCGTGGAAATTAATCCGTTAATTTGGCCAATGAGCCCCGCAATTTGCTCAGCAGTGAGTGAGGTCAACTGATTCGAGTTCGTTATACCACTTAGATCGGGACCTGCACCCCCTGAAAGACTACTCACCGTTTCGGAATCAATCACGGAACCATCGGAAAGTGTTATCCCTGAACTCATGATATCTTATTTCTAGGAAGAATATTTCTTTAACTGGGATTCTATCTCGGAAATCTGTTTCAAAACGGCAATACATGCCGGTATATCCGTAGTTGTTTTTTCGGACAGCGACTGAATTTGCGGGTCGATAGTCATTGTTATATCCTTTAATTTCGTACCATCCGTCACGGATGTTTTCAGTCGACCATATACGGAATCAATGTTTTCACGACCCACTTTGACCTTCTCGTGCAGCACGTCCAACACGGCATTTTGTACGTTTTCCATGGATGTCTGCAAAGTAGAAATCTCCGCCCGTATATTTTTCAATGTATCTAATAAGAGCTTCCAGCTTTCGTGTATTTCCAACATTTTAATATAGGAAAAATTCGCATAATAGTCCGATGTGTTCAGGCTTCTCTGAATATCACCTATTGTCGACAGCGCATCCTTTAAAAAGAGGTTATCTAGTTTTGCACTCATTTCGGCCGTCTGTGTAATTTGACTTTCACTCAAATACGGCTGTAAAACGGCAATGTTCGTTTGAATCGCCGTCCTCTTACCAGTGGAATCTAGCCACTCCTTTTGAATTTCCGAGGCCTGTGTAGTCAAGACCTTCTGAATTTCCGCCCGTAAATCGGAGCGAATACTTTCGTACTCTTTGAAAATCGGCTGAAGTTTCGCCTCCATTTCTATTGCAGTCGCCACATGCTCGTTCGTCGTTTTGTTGGACGCATCCAATATTTTCTTTAAATCCGTGGTCATTAGTTTCTGATATTCGTTGAATTCAGGCACATTTGCCTCAATGTCGTATTTTTTATAGTACTCTGTAAAGGTGGGGTCTAAGAGAGCCTTCATAGGGGCAACTAAATTTAAAGATATGCGTGATTTTAACGACGTCGACAAGATGTCGGTATTTTCGAGCGAGTACCAGTCACGGCTTAGACTCGGATTGTCCATTTCTTCAAATGGTATAAAATGGAGCGCATAGCCCTTTAGTGGCACCGACGGTATCATCGGCAATGTCGTATTGTAGTCTAACTGCTTCGCCGCATCGGGATACAGCCCCAGCCATAGAGCAACTCTTTTCTTGTATTCTATGAGTCCTTTTACCTTGTCCTTATTCTCCTGTAGCTGTTTGTTTGCCACGCTCAAATCGTTCATCATCTGTTGCGTGAACACGTTGATTACTTGCAGATTATCAATGTCCAGTATTTCTTTGTGAATGGCCGTCGCATTGTCAATGAGAACATCGTTGTCATTGACCCAACCCTCAAGGTCGTCTAATTCGGTCGGAATTTTGTCGAGTGAACTCTGCAACCTTTTTACAATCCCGTCGAAATCGACCTTTTTTACTGTGCACGTTTTGAGTAGCCCAGCCAAATCGGCGTTTTTACTTCCACCTTGCGTCACGGCCTGCTTTTGAATAATCCCCTGAATATGTGTAATACTCTCGACAATCTCGTTGTTTTTCGCACCGCTTAAATCGGCGATTTTTTCACGGATACTGTCGATTCTTCGCACAATCGATTCAAAAAACTCAACAGGCTTGTACGCCGTTTTATAGGATTTCTGGACTTTTGTAAGGCTGTCTTTTATTTTCAAATCGAACGTGCTTATTTCCATTGCCTCGTCCTTCGATTTGTCCATCATAATATTTCGTGTGGTCATTGCGATTATACTATCACGATACGACTGGTAGTCCGTCTGAAACGTCGATATGTTACTAATACATTTTGCAATGAGCGCAATGGTATCTCTTATTCCAGAAAAGCGCTCCGTGAGCGAATTACAATAGGCCATTTTCGTTTTTAAATTGGTCAGAGTATACTGTATGTATTCCGCACCGGTCGCATATCGATACGACAATATCTGAATCTCGGACGTAATCTTTCGTGCTCGTTGTTCGTCCGCCGTTTGCATCAAGATACGTGGATACGGTCTGATTTCGAGGGTAAACGTAATCTTCACATCTGCATCGGAAACGTCAGGTATGAAAGCATATTCTAAACCTAAAAGGTCCGTGTATTTCAGATAATAAGGGGGTTCGAATGAAAATTGTTCGACTTGTATGTATTGCTTGAGCGGACTCACTAACGGGTGACCCACAGAATCGACGAAAATAAAGGTGTTTTCCTGCGGAATTTTTACAAAACTTGTGCGAAAGCTCTTCAAGAATATATCCTCGTTCGGCATAAGCCCATATTGGACAATACTGGTTGTAGGAGTCAACGTAACCTCCACATTTTCCGGCCTAGACACTCTTGTCACAATCTTTTTATCAACTTCTAAGAGAGGCGACCTCAGATACTTTGCAAAACCGAACTCGTTTACTGCTGGAATACCCTGCTCACTACAGAAAACGGCAAGACCACTCGACGCCTCCTTCACAACCCTTAGAGTTGACAGAACATTTCCTGGAATCGGCTTTTCATCCCAATCCGCATTTAGTTCTAACTCGGAAATTTTCATATCCTTCTCCGCCTTTGTCACCTTATACGGGCACGCCCTATAAAAGTCGTCGATATCGTATACACACGAATTGTCGTCGACCACTGCTTCCACCAGAAATCCGTTTCTATCGAACAGGGGTACCTTATCACTGCGCATAAACACTGTTTTCGAAATATCGGTTATTTTACAACATAACGACGACCTCGGCACGTTCATTATAGTATCGTACGCAATCCGTCTAGAATCCCATTGCACACGACCATAGAATACATTCGCCATGTCTCCTGCGTTCGCATGAATATACATGCATATTTCATTCGGACCAATCACATCATGGAACTCCTCTGCAGTCCCAGGAATACGGATTATAATAGGAATCTCGCCGACATTTACACAAATAAAAAAAGCGCCGTCGCTCATTGCATATTTCGGGAGTAATACTGGCATTTGCGGAGAGGAGGCACTGAGTTCATAAATACTATTCTCGGCGTCTCTCGGAATCTCAAACAAGCCGTTAACAATATGGAAATATTTCGGAAGTAATTGCGTCTTCGGGATGGAATCCAGCACATTTTCCGTTTTCGTATAGGGCGCCAGAATCATAAACTTTTGAATAAGTATCAAACCCGTATCGTCACAAAATGGAATCTTTTTTGTGAAAAATTTGTCCTCCTTGTTCTTCGAGACCAATTCCATAGATGGGAAGAAAAACTCGACCTGTGTATCCGTGCCTTGAATTATCCCATCCTGCTTTGTTACAACATACTCGATCATACTGAGCGAATGGTCATGTTTGTTTACTTTGCGCACATATTTCGTCGTCTGAGACGACTCTTTATACATGTACACAGTAGGCACAGGATACGCCTTTTCCAACTTTGTTTCTGACGTTTTATACTCCTTGTTCAGACGCAGAATTCTCAAGAGGTCGTTTATTGCAGGATTTATAATGCTGTAGAGCCTGGTGAAATCCTTTTCGTACGCAATGGCCGCCTTTAATTTCTTTTTGAATATGCCATTAAATAACTTCTTAGAAACCGGCGATATTTCCTTGTTTTGTGCCCTTTTTATAAACGTATTGTAAAACGTCATGATTTCATCCACTTCGTTTCGTAAGTACAGAATGTCCCCTTCTGTAACCTGGTTGCGCACAGACTCATACAATGTCTGCACGCTCTTTAGATACGGGTCTTTATACTCAATACGGAACGGCTTTTCTCCCCGCTTCACCGTATTATTTTCTTTATTGAGAGACGGGTCATAGGTCAGCCACTCGCCCGAACCTATAATTCGCACAAGTTCATTGAAATTTACTAACATTGTATCCCATTTCGACTGAACAGATGTGCTGTAGTATTTGAAAGTGTCGCTATCTTCTGTCACCTTCTTTATAAATGCCGCATTCATCATCTCGTATTTACTTTTACCGGCCGCATTCATCGCCTCGAACTTTTTCCGTATACTCACATACGACTCTTTCATTTGGGAGGCGTTACGTTCGTCCTTTAGCATCTCTGCGGAAACCGCATCAGACCTCTTTTTTATCTGTTCGTTCATCGTGTTTTGTCTTATAGCCGCCACGACATCCTTGTCAACATCGTCGAGAGATTTCATATACGCCTCTAGTTCCGTTACAACACCTCGGAAGTCTACCAATTTGTTTTTCAGAGTATCTTGCGTAAACGGCTCTGAATAAAGTGCCAATGTTTGTATCGCATCGAACGTAGCTGGAACTGTCTCCAATTTCTGCTTTCTGGCGAATAGCGCAGCTTTTGCCAAGTTCTGTTTAATGGAGGAAATTTGTGCTAGGGCGGAATTTGCCTTCTGTTTTAAGGGCGGAGCCTTCTGCAGAATTTCTGCGGTCGGCAATTTACTCGAATATGTTTGAACGGACGTGTCGAAATTTTCCAGGTCCGCCTTCAACGTAATTTCGGATTCGGATAGCTGGGCAGCTATTTCCTTTAAAAATAAGAAGGAATCTATCGTTGGCAGATACTTGTGATTTAACCGCAATAAATACTGGTCGTTCTTTTTATACGCCAGATAACCCTCCATTTGTTCATTCTCTTCGGGTGTGAGCGCCCTAGAAAACACAATAATTTCGGACAATTCGGCGGCAGCTGCTGTAGGGTCTATTATGGAGACCACGAGCAATCGAAGAGTCTCATTATAACTAATCTTTACGTTCGTAGTTATACTGTATATGGACATGTTCGCAAGTGACAGCTGTAGTTCGGAACTCGAGCGCATTTTTTCTTTGTGGTCCGATGGATTGGATACGTTGATCATATCTTGCAAGGAAATTACGTTCAGTTTCTCGGAATCCGATTTGTAGGACGGAAACTTCACAGGACCTGCCGTGTTTAACTCAAAGGGTATGAGCGAGTTTGGTTTTGATTCGAGTGAACTTTTTATTTCTGCCAGGACCGTCTGACTTAAATTATCCTTGAATTGCTTACGAATAGTGTCTTTTACAGACGGTAGTACATTGGGGCTATTTGCGTATTCTTCTACCGTCTTGTACACGAGATTCTTTTTATCGGCCTGTAGCCAAAAGGTGACTCCTCCCAAACTACCGGGATTGAATTCGGAAATTTTATTTTTATCGATACCTGTCATGAAATTATCGCCACCCCCTTTCATTTTTTTAAATAATTTTCTTCTTGGCGGCATACTCTATCCATAGACAGGTTTTTCACAGGAAAATTGTGCCGCCAAGTATTTAATTTAAATACTTGGCTCTGATGGCTAGAACGAAAAGATTAAGTCACTCCAATAAGGGAGTACTTAACTTTAGTACTAGACGTTACCGCTAGTATTCTATCTTTTCAATATGAAAAGCTAGAATGCTATTTTTGCGCCGGTTTAATGTCTGCGTGATTTGCGGCCACGGCGGCGACGACGGCCACCGCCCGTTTTCAAGCAGGCCTGGTTCATTGCTCCAGCAGCATAGGGAGCCTGTAATAGTACAGGCGAGCCCGTTGCGCCGACCCATGACGACGGCTGTTGGGAATATCCGGCCGTAGGCGCATAATAGGCGACTGTGTCCGCACCACCGCCACCTTGGAAATTGCAGCCGAGTTTCGATACTGGCGCATAGACATTCGGGCCAACAGAAGAGCTTTCAGGGTAGGGTGCAGCCGCAACCATGTAGCGGCCGCCCCGCTGCCGCCGCCGCTTGGATCCCCGCCGCTTGGCTCCCCGCCGCACCTTGCGGCTACCTCCCGCCATACCCGGAAGCCCTCCCAAACCCGGTGGAGAATATCCTGCAATCATTCCAGGCCTATTTGCAGCCATACAAGACGCCCCACCAACTACCTCAGACGCATAGGGTGTGCCAGGGGAAACCGCAGCTCCAAACGAATAACTATTTCCACCACCCCCATTTTGTCTTCTTTTACGCGTAGGCATTTCTAGTTATGCCCCACATATTTTGTTGGACTAAAGAGATTTTAATGTGTATAGGGAGTAGAGTATGGATGTTATAAATTCCCGAACAGAGTTGTACGATTTATTCGGAGAGACGATTTTTTGTTCCATTTGCCAAGAGGAAGTCCAAGAGGGCGGACGAGTCCGTGTAATAGAGAGTTGCCAACACGGATTTCACGCAGCCTGCATTGAACCGTGGCTTCTAAATAAGGGAACATGCGCTCTTTGCCGAGTCACCATTGATGAACGCCTACAACGAGTAAGCAATCGTCTCCGCACGATTATTCAGAATAATCCAGGATTCAGTGTAGACGACTTTCTTTCTCAGGTAGAAACCGTGGCACAACAGGCCGCCGTAGAAACTCCTGAAAATATTCTGAAACGGTACATACTCGCATACTGTCTTGCCCACGGGATTCTGCGGAAATTCCAGACGGCCGGACCCTATCGTGAAAACGGGACGGCTATACGCACCGCTCTCGCAAATTTCCACTTAGAAACGGTGCGCCCATACCCTCTTGACTCCTCTAGTCGTGCGGCCCTCAAACGCTCTCAAGATTTGATGCGTGGTGAAATAATTCGGAGACTTGGTTTACAGGGGACTCTGCGGAATTTTCGCACAATTCCGCAGATATCTTCCGTACTCTATAGAATATCCTATGTTGCCGGCGATTTAAACGGCGTTTGGAGCACCTAGACCTGTTATTTCATACCCATTAAACTCATTTCTCCACTGAAACACGACCGGCGTCTCTTCCGTAATAGTTTTCGAACGCAACTCTTGTGACAACGAAAAACGCTGCACGGAACCCTGCCCTATAAAGCGCCTCTCCTCGTCGTATAAATCATAAATATCGGGCATCTTGTCGATTGCTTTTGCGACTCCTCGCATGAGCTTCTTTTCGACTCCTTTTTCGACAGTTACTGTGGGGGTTTCTGCGGGTTTAGGGCCGGCCACAGTTGTAGGACGAGCGGCTATGCTATCCCCTATCCACATACGCCTTTTACCGGGCATTTCTGGCACAAACTCGAATGAACTCACCGAGTTTGGAGGCGTGTTCAGGCTTTCCTGGATAGATTTCGGATTCAGAATGGTCGTCTGGATCCCCCCCATGAGACGTGCGTCGGGAACCCAGCACCTCTCTACGAACTCCTTCAGGTATGCACGCCTTTTTGAAAATGCCATCGTATCATATATCGGAGCCCCCTTCCACATCCATACATCCTCTATACGAAGAGAGTGCTGTATGGCGTCGAGTGTTGCGACCAGAATCGAGCCACCTCCGTCGCCGAGGGTCGGGCTCACACGCATCCGCAGAGTGCACGGAGGAGGAGCCTTTAGTTTCGTTTGTAGAAAGATGGGTGCCTGACCTGGAAGAAATACCAGGAATCCGGGCTCGGCCATCCCATCGTTTTCTATCACATAAAACATACCCTTCTGAAGGGGTTGTTTCATGCGTTCCATGTCCAAGCGCTGACGAATAATCGGCCCCGAGGCCGAGCAGCCGTCCACGAGCGCCCTAGCCTGTTCTGCCATACGCTTCGGCGCAAACTTCTTCTTTATAGGATTTGTGTCCCGGTGGCTGTTTCGAATACTTCCAGCGGGTTCCTCCATTCTATAGTAGTATATAGTCAAGTTTTTAGACCGGCCATTTACCGCCAAGTACTTAATTTAAGTACTTGGCTCTGATGGCTAGAACGAAAAGATTAAGTCACTCCAATATAATAAGGCCACAGAGTGGCCTTATCTATGGGGAGTACTTAACTTTAGTACTAGACTTTACAACTCGGAATAATTGCTACCACCTGTCGTCAGGTCGTTTGCAAAAATACCCGCCATAAACTCGCCGCCATTTTGCGCAAAGTCCGGGGAAAATTTCCCTACAGGGTCGGGGGCACCCTGGGTGTCTCCTGCAACACCGGCCTCCACTGCACGGTGTGTACCACTGCGGTCACCCCCTGCATTAAACATCCGCTCAGGGTGTCTTAGATTGTCCTTTATAGGAACCGTACTGTTTACCTGGTCCATCGGGTCATTTGCCCTCTCTTCCGGGAGTATTTCTTGGGCTCTATGAGGGGGGGGTGCTGTATTTGGAGGATTCGGTCCAGCGGGCGTAACCGGCCCTCTAGGTTCCATAACGGGCGCAGTCTCTTTTGCTAGAGTCGGTGCCGGAGTAGAAGCGAACTGCTTTCCTTGAAAGAAGTCGCTGTCGAGTTTAGCTGTGGGATAGTACTTTTTCATTAGAAGTACGCAAACTTTGAAGAGGGTGTATGCGAGAAATGCCGCCAAAAGTATCCATAGGACAGTACGAAAATTCATCTGAAGCCTACAGCGAAAAATAAATGGGAAAAAATCTGCAGATGTTAGAGAGTGGAAATGCAAGCTAGGCCCGAGGCAACTGAACAGCCTGCACAAGAGGTGTCCATTGTACAGAGACTTTCTCGTTGGTATCGTTCCGTATTTGTGCGGTGCCTCTCAAAATCTTCGGCGGGACCGTTATCTTCCGTGGCTGTTGCGGAGGCCGCTGTTGTTGCGGAGGACGCTGTTGTTGCGGAGGACGCTGTTGTTGCGGAGAACGCTGTTGTTGCGGAGGGCGCTGTTGTTGCGGAGGACGATCCTGTTGCTGCGGAGGACGCCGCTGTTGCTGCGGAGGACGCCGTTGTTCCGGCCGCTGCTCCCAAAGAAGAGGAGGACCTGTATCTTTCAACTCCGTCGTCTGAATTGACCACCCTCGAATAAATGTATTATCGCCTGCAATATGCCCACAGTACGTCTGCGCATAATACGAATCGAACGGAACCCAGTCCTGGGGCATCAAACGAAGTTCCTCCACGACTTCCCCAGAATCCGACCGATTTCTAGAGAGAATCTCCCAACATTTCCAACTATCTTCCACAAGTTCACCGCAATAGACCCCGAAATCATAGATGACAATCTTTGATTCCGTGTCACTTCTTTCACAATCTGTAGGAGTCCAAACTCGCCTATACATCCTTATAGATGCATGGTGCCACGAGTTTATACCCCCCAAACAAAATTTGCAGTCTAAAACTCCGGTCGCTATAAACAAAAAGAATGCCCCCCAAAGCCAAGAAGGGTTATCCTACACTCCTTCTTAGTCAGAAGGGCGATGTAGAGCAACTCACCGTATCTGGTTCGACCACCGGGTTCACCCTGGAGGCGATTCAAACCCATTTCAAGAAAACACAGAAACTATCCCCAATCGGCTCTTATCCCTATAAGGCCTATACTCTATTCCTCTTCGGAACACTCGATGGAACCGAAGGCACCGAGAATCAACATCAGATGCCGGCGCCATATGATTCTACCGTCTTCTATCAGGACATTCTCATCGTTGTATCAAAAGACGAAAACGCATTCACAGAGCCGGTCACATTTACGGTCGAGGAATACGAGACCTTTTACACGAAGAGTTTTGGTGGCTACATCAGCAACGACGACGGCGAAAGCGACAATGAAATCGTAGAGGAGGTTGAGCCTGTCGCCGTAGAGGATGATACGAAGGATTTTGCGGCGGAAGAGGCGGACGAAGAAGATGAGGAGGAAGAGGAGGAAGAGGAGGAACTCGTAGGAGAAGACCCTGAGGCAGAGGTTCCTGCAAAAGTGAGAACACCCAAAAAGAAGAAGGCGGCTGTAAAGAACTCTTCGCTGTCCATTCTTTCGGGCACAGCATCCGCCTATCCTGACCGGCCGATTCTAGCAGAGGCCGAACAACTCCAAGAAGAATCTATTCCGACTGAGTTACACACACAAGACAGCGAGCATCGTCGTCGTGTGTATGCCTCTCTGCAGAAGGTCTTTGCCGGCGATTTAACCGAGTTGCAGATATGCCAGTTGGAGTCGAGTGTTTACAACGGGGCAATCAAGCGTGCAAGGTCCCAGCGCATCGTCCGTTCGTGGACATATCCCCTCTTTGTTCACACATATCTCGTACACGCACGGCACATTGCGAGCAATTTCTGCAACAAATCGTACGTGGGAAACACCGAACTATTCGAACGATTTAAGAATGGGGAAATCCAGATTCAGGACCTTTCCAAGATGGACCAGTACGAGTTGAACCCGACCCGCTGGAAGGCGCAATTCGACAATCAGCAGATGCGCGAAAAGAGACAGTTAGAGGGAGACCGGTCTATGGCAACCGACATGTTCCTTTGCAAACGGTGCGGCAAGAGGGAGTGCACATATTATGAGATGCAGACTCGTTCTGCAGATGAGCCGATGACCATCTTCATTACTTGCCTGGCTTGCGGAAAACACTGGAGGCAATAAACGTCCTAAATAGTATATGAATAGTTTGTCTACAATACTTCTCCATCAGGGCGGTAAAGACCCGTTTCCGTGTATAAAGGACCTCTATTTGTTGTTTCAACGCAAGGGTATTCGCACTATTTTTTTGAGCATAGGCGCATCTTCTTCTTGTATGCCAGACCTGGAAATCGCAGAGACCATTGGGTGTCCGGTAAATATTATTTGTGCAAATGAGTCCGAGGCCGCTGCGTGGAACGAAGTGAAGGAATGTCTAAAAACACACAAGCCGGCAAAGGAGCCTCTCGGCACATTTTCGGAAGGCTCTGAGAAGAAATGGGTACTTGCGAAAAATATTCGTGTTGCGGCCGAATGGAAATCGGGGACCATTCTTTCTAGCGTGAAGGAGGCCTGTAAGTCGATGGCTGTATCAGAGGATAATACACGCATTGACATATTGAAGATAGACATGAGCGGAGGGGAGGAGCGCCTGGCTCTCTATGAAATTCTGGATGCTGGATTCCGCCCTTCACTTGTCATGATTCGCTGGGCCGAGGAGCCTGATTCCCATCCTGGAGTCAGAGTCGCCGCAGGAAATCTGCAGAACTGCGGCTATGTGCTCGTGAAAAAGGAGGGCACGAAGTACCTGTACTATTATGTGGATAATGATATGTATGCGACGTGTAGTTGGGAGATAGAAGGCGTCATAAATCCGATGGTGGATGCGGTTGTGCAGGAAGTCCTTTCGGAAGTGAATAGTGTCCCATCTCCGAAGGTGGTTGCGGACAAAAATGTTGTCGATATGAATACGGCGCTGAACACGGATGCGTGTTAGATAATCATCATATCACTCAGACGCCAGTATTCGAAGGTCCCATCAGGCAGGGGTCGTTTGATAATATAGGGAAGACGCCGCTGCTCCAGCTCCATCTTCGCTATATCAAAGACACTTGTAACATGCTCCGGGCGAGCAATATAGGGTGGGGCGCCCTGGGCCAACTGATTTGCCCGAAAGCCGAGAATCTTTGTGCGCTCGTAGACGCTCAGAAAGGGCTGTGTCTTGTGCGCTGGGTCCTTTCCTTCGGAAGGGGGCACTTGTTGTAGAGGGATATAGGGCATCACCTTTTCCGCATAGTCAAGAATCGTCTCTGGATGGTGCTTATATAGAACCTCCATTGGGTCACCGGTATTCCCTGCAGTGGCCGCCTCCGTTGTTACGACAACTGCATCCAGGTCATCCAACACTGCATCATCCAGGCCGAAATCCTCGACATCGTCTGTGGCTTCCATCTTCTAATCATATGGGCGAGAAATGCCGGATTCAAATTTTAGTGCAGCCGCAGGCGGAACTAAAACCTGCAGCTTTTGAAAAGCCGTTGCAAATTTTAGTGGCGGACGCCACCCGCCACTAAAATTTAAGGGGGCTTATGGACATCCCTCTATTAAGAGAAAGATGAGTGACTTAGCGGACGTAATCAGCGACGGGAATGTTCTTCAGACGCCGGATCTGACCATATATGATTCATTCGACAAGATGAATCTTTCTGAGCCGATTATGCGTGGAATCTATTCGTACGGTTTCGAGCGCCCCTCCGATATCCAGACAAAAGCGATTGTACCCATTAAGGAGGGGCGTGACGTTCTTGCGCAGGCTCGTTCAGGGACGGGCAAGACTGCCACCTTCTGCATTGGCTCCTTGTCAAAGGTGAATCCCGAGGTGAAGAAGACACAGGTGCTAGTTCTTGTCCACGTGAGAGAACTCGCCCTTCAGATTAAGAATGTGGCGACCTCTCTCAGCGAGTATATGGGAATCACTTGCTACTGCGCAACGGGCGGCACTCCTCTTCGTGACGATTTGAAGGCCATCGAGAAGGGCGCACAGTTTATCGTCGGCACACCCGGCCGCATTTATGACCTGATGAACCGCAAGGCCCTAAATCGTGACAACATTCGTGTCCTGGTTCTAGATGAGGCCGACCAGATGTTGGAGGACCGTTTCAAGGAGCAGATTATGTGTATTCTCGAGATGGGCTTTCCGAAGGATTGCCAGATTGCGCTCTTCTCCGCCACAATGCCCGAGGCCGTCGTAGATGTTGCAAAGAGCCTACTAAATAATCCGGTGCGTATTCTTGTGCCCCCCGAGCAGGTCACTCTCGAGGGTATCACTCAGTACTACGTGCCCCTAGAGAGAGAGGAGTGGAAGTACGATGTTCTCTGCGACCTTTACAAGCAGCTCACGATTAACCAGGCACTCATTTACGTAAATAAGCGCCAGAAGGCGGAGATGCTATATGAGAAAATGACAGCGGAGGGATTTCCTCTATCATTCATTCATGGTGAGATGGACCCCGAGGAGCGCTCTCGTCGTATGCGGGAGTTTCGCCAAGGCACCGTGCGTATCATGATTAGCACGGACCTTCTTGCACGTGGCATTGATATTCAGCAAATCAGTCTGGTTATCAACTACGAGTTACCCATTCAGCGGGAGAATTACATTCACAGAATCGGTCGTTCGGGCCGATTCGGGCGCAAGGGGTTCGCAATCAATCTGATTTCCAAGGAAGATGAGAGTGCGATGCGCGAGATTGAGTCACATTATTCTACGAAAGTCCTTCCCCTGCCGAATGACCTGGCGTCACTTTCGCCCTAAACCGCAGCCTTATCCAAATGTGCTTTGAATTCTAGATGGTCTTTGACCTCTTTTACTGGGTGAAATAGACCGTCCTTGTGGACGGTGTCTTTTGTCCAATTATGTCTAAAAATGACCGATTGTAATTCGGGCGCA
>Ga0114968_10002831_pt1 | contig 13127 bp, 9 predicted proteins | sample M_130807_EF_Meta_FD_87020 | JGI IMG/M metagenome (GOLD analysis project Ga0114968, IMG submission 87020) | Freshwater microbial communities from Lake Montjoie, Canada to study carbon cycling - M_130807_EF_MetaG | ecosystem: Environmental > Aquatic > Freshwater > Lake | place: Lake Montjoie... | reverse complement strand
GTCAGGCGCCGCAGTCGGGTCAGGCGCCGCAGTCGGGTCAGGCGCCGCAGTCGGGTCAGGCGCCGCAGTCGGGTCAGGCGCAGCAGTCGGGTCAGGCGCCGCAGTCGGGTCAGGCGCCGCAGTCGGGTCAGGCGCCGCAGTCGGGTCAGCCGGGTGGTCCGGGTCAGCCGCAGCAGTCGGGTCAGCCGGGTGGTCCGGGTCAAGGTCCCAACGGAGCTCCGGGTGAGGGTCCGGGTCAAGGCCCCAACGGTGGTCCTGGTCAGGGACCGGGTCCGGGTCAGCCGGGAGGTCCTGGCGCTCCGCCGCCGGGACCAGCCGTGGCGGCAGCCGGCTCGGCTGCGCTTGCGAACGGAGGAATGTTCGGGCGGCAGGGGGACCCGTCGCGAATCACGATGCAGCTGGCTGCACGCGTCGGTTCGCCAGCGGCGGGTTCGTCAATCAATGTCCGGTCCAATGGGCTGCAACCCAACTCGGTCGTGACAGTGACCGTGTTTTCAGACCCCGTAGAGCTCGCGTCTGCAGCGGTGCCGGCCAATGGCTCGGTCAATGTCACGGCCGCACTTCCATCGAACTTGAGCGCGGGAACCCACACGGTCGTGGTGTCCGGCACTGGTGCGTCAGGGCAAGAAGTCAAAACCCTCACGGCCTTCAAGGTCGACGACTCAGGACGCGTCACCGATGTCGGTAAGCCCGGCGACGGTGTGGGTGTCATTCCCGATGGCAGCCAGGTCGAGCGTTCCTTGGCGCTGGGCGAACCCGTTTACAGCCCAAGTGCTCACCCCGGCACTGTTGCCGCGGTGGCCGTCACGGGTGCTGCCGTGGTGGGTGTCGCTGGTGCAGCGGCGGGTGCAGCGGCGGGTGCGGCGGGATCAGCCGGTGCAGCGGCGGGTGCGGCCAGGGCGGCTGGGCACGCGGCCACCGGAGCGTCGGCGGCCTCTCATGGCGCGACTGCATCGATGCACGCCGATGGTGGACAAGACGCCCATGCAGGCCACGTCTTCGAAACCGAAGAACTCGTGTTCGCCGTGGATGCGGCCATTGTGGGATTGGGTGACCGAAGTCCCACGTGGCGCGCTCCGGGTACACAGGCTGTGCATTCAACGCTTGCCCGATTGACGATGGCGACAGGACGCTATTCGATCATCCTGCCGCGCGTTCTGAGCGACGGCACATGGGCGCGAGCGATGTTTGGGACCAACGCACTGCTCTTATGGGTGGCCGGGTTTGTCGTGGGTTTAGTGAGCCTGATCCAGTCCGGCTTCACTGTGATTCCTGGATCGATAACGATCATTCTTGCGATCATCATTCTCGGCCTTCTCGATGCGATGGCCGGCTTCATTGCTTGGGCGACGATGACCCTTGGTGCATTGGTGACACTGCATGTTCGAAGCCTTCAGGATGTGCTCACCATCTTTGGACTCGGACTTTTGGCCTTCAGCCTGACCCTCTTCGCCCACTACCTGCGGCCGCTGCGGCGAGTTGGTCACTCAGGTCTTGTTGGGCTGTGGGATCGATTCGCGGATTACGTCATTCCGCCTGTGATCATTGCCTTTTCTGCGGCAGCGATGGCCAAGGGACTCAACGGTCTCTCGGGCTTGGAAATCGTCAACACTGAGGATGTTGTCATCATCGAGTTGGTCGCAGGAGCCAGCATCGTTGTGAGAATGGCGCTCGAAGACGTCACGCGAAAGCTCTATCCGCAACGCTGCGCTGAGGCGGCCATGCCCAAGCCGCCCTTGCCACCGACGGCGTGGCGCCTGGCTGCCATTGGCTGTCGAACGGTGCTCACCTACCTTGTGTTCGCCGCTTTTGTCGGCAACTCGTGGATGCCGGCAGCGGCCGCCACCATCCTCTCCATACCTCTCGTGCTGGGCGTTTATCACTCAGAGATCCCCACGGTCCCGGGGTTCCATCGGTGGCTGCCGAAGGGAATCACCGAGCTCACCCTCACGACGATAATTGGCGGCCTCATCGCGCTCTATCTTTTCAAGGCATCGATAGTTGAAGGCCTGCTGCCCGGGTTGCTCGTTCTGTTGATGATCCCATCGGCACTCCTAGCCATCATGCATGCCTTTGCGGATCATCGCCCGGCGTGGAAGAACGTGTGGCCCAAGCGGTTGTTAGGTGTTCCGGTGTACATCCTCATGGTGAGTCTCACGACGGGTGTGATCGCGCTCGGTCATTGAGCGAACAGAACCACGACTGTTCTACATTGGCATCATGTCGGTCCTCGCTCGAATTCTTCTGACACTCACGGCCCTGGCTATGCCGGTGACCTCGATCTCGGTTCCCCCGTCAACCTTTGACATCAGCCCGGGCCAAGCCGTCACACCACCGGGGATCTTCTTCACCATTTGGGGTGTGATCATCGTGAGCTGCTGGGCTGTGGCCGTAGTTGCGTGGGTCAAGCCGGAGTCGGCCGTCCTCCGCGCAGCCGCGTGGCCGATGGTTATCGCACAAGCCGGTTTCTCGGTGTGGCTGGTGTTCGCGGGTCTGCCGCGTTCCGCGGTGATCCTCGGGTCCATCGGCACCGTCGCCACCTTCGCGGTCATTCTCGCGAGCCTTCTCGTTGCCATGTCGCGGATGCGTGCGACCACGGGACCGTGGCGTTGGGTCACTGCCGGCACAGTAGGCATCTATGCCGGTTGGTCTAGCGCGGCAATCTGGCTCAACATCGTGACGTGCCTTCCTGCATCGCTTGCAGATTCCGTGATCGTGCAAACTGCAGGAGTTGCGGCGGCGGCAGCGAGCGTAGTTGCTGTGATCGTGTTGTTGCAGCCATCGCGTTCCTATGCGGTCGCGGTGATATGGGCATTAATCGGAATCGCATCGTCAGCGGCTTCGTTCTCCGCGTGGGCCCCATTCGTCGTGGCGTTGGTCGGCATCGTGATCGTCATCGCTGTGGACGTGAGAGCTGCGCTCGCGGCACGCAAAGCCATCGCCGTGACCCCCGCATGACCCAGGCGTGGTTGGTTGTCCCAGGCGCCAAGGTGCATCTGGTATCTGCTCGCATCGGGTTGATGTCCATGGACGGCACAGCGCCGATCAGCTCGGGTGCACTAACACTGGATGAATCACATGTGCAGCTTGAACTGGTCATCGCCCTAGATCAGGTGAAGGCGAACGTCCTGCTGCAGACCGCCGTGCGAAGTCTCGTCAAGAGGTACGACGCACCGGTGCTCAAATTCTGTGGTGAGGGCGAGGTCGCAATTGACCCACTCGTGGTCATAGGCGAAGCTCACGCGGGAAAGGTCGCTGTCCCCATGACTTTGACCATTAAGCGCACAGGTTTTCAGGCGCATGTCTTCGGAACGGCATACCTGGGAACGGTGGATCTACCACTGCCAGGTGCGGGAAAGATCGACAACTTCTCTTTCAGTGTCGACACGAAGCTCACCCTTGAGGCGTACTAGACGCAGCTGCAGAGACCGCATTCTTGCTTGAAGTCACCCGTGTCGCCGATTGGCGCACGATGGCGCCAACCACCGCTCCGACGATGGCAAACGGGGCAATCGCAATGCCGGCGCCGCCGATCAGCAGCATGCCCAGCACGCCAGAGGTGAAAGTCATACCCGTCATTACGGCACTGGCAGCGGCAATGCCCACAGCGGCCATGGGGCTGACGGAGACCTCTGGAAGTAGGAGATGAAAGCCAACACCGAACGCGACACCGGCAAAGCACGCCGGGAAGATCGGGCCGCCCCGGAATCCACTGCCCAGCGACATTCCGTAGATCAGCAGACGGGCGATGACAATCACGACCACAGTTCCGAGTGATGTCTCCGCGACGACTATCGGAATGCCTGACTGACCCGAGTACAAAAGTTCGTCGTAGTTGACTCCAAACACGTTCGCCGCGATGACCGCAATGATCCCGATTGCGAGTGCCGCGGCAAAGACCGTGACACCTGGTCTTGCCTGTGCCGCTCTAGCGCATTGTTGCCCGAGTCCACGGGTGAGCAGACACGCAACGGCAACGACAATGGCCAGAACAAGTCCGGCAAGGAGGTCACCCGCATGCAGGACGGTGTACTCGGGTAGTCCAGGTACGGAGAGGGGATGAATACCGAAACCGGGAATAGTTGCCCAACCCACCTGAACGAGGTATCCGGCTCCTAACGCGACAAATGCCGGTAACGCCAGTTCTTTGGGCGCCATGCCCATCACGATGAATTCCAGAACCATGAAGGCTGCAACGAAGGGGTTTCCGAAAATTGATCCAATGGCAGCTATGCCAGCGAGGAACATGGCCAAACTGATCACGGTCGGGTTGCTCTTGCGCAGAAGAATTGCCCCGACGCTGGTGCCGATCACGATGGTCGGCGCCTCAGGGCCGAGGGATGCCCCCAGGATGAGCGTGGCTAGCGCGGCCACCAGCACTCCGGGCACGATGCGCAGCGGATCATTGAAGTGGAATCCCGTGAGTGGACTCTGGCCTGTGGCGCCCGGAAGGCGGCGGGCGAAGACGATGATCGTAGCGGACACCAGCAGACCCAGAATCACGTACCACCACGGAGGCGCAACGAAGCCCAGGGCGCTGGGCAGCGACGAGAAGTAGGCGTGGCGTAATTCATCACTGATGAAGAGGAAGAACTGGCCGGCCGTAGCTCCCAGAACCCCCAACAAAATGGCAAGCCCGAGCGCTTTGCCGGGATTGATAGAAGAAGCGGTGGGGGCGGTCGTGTTGATGGAAGTATCCATGAACCCCATTCTGTCGGCCGCCTGCTGTTGGGATGGGATTTGGCCTACCCCAAGAAGTGCAGGATGGGTAGCCCTATGGGAGGTATCCAAAGTCACGCATGACAGGACCATGAGTGTCCTCAATGCGGGCGACGAGAGCGGGGCTGAGCTCTTCACGCCAACTATCGACGCTGCCGCGCCGAAAGAATGCGCGAACGCCTGATGGTGACTCACCGAAGCCTTCCGTAGCCTCACGATACGCAAGTCGATCAAACGAACATCGTTCCACCGCTCGCGCACAGGATTCGCGATCACACACGATATCTAGCCAGCTGGCAATTGCCATCAATGACGAAACAGGATCTGTACTCAATTGCTCATACGACAATAGAAGTTGGGGAAGAACGTCTTGATCGCGCCAACTCACCACGTGATCTGACCATGACATGGAACCCGTAGTCCGCTGTGGTGTCATGGTCCGAGTGATCTCGTTGTCAAGCTGGAGCCGACCCTCCATGCTCGTGACAGCATCTTCGTGGCTAATTCCAAGGTGGTGGGCCCAACTCACCGCGACAGCACGTGGATCACGAATGATGTAGATCGCGCGCGCTCCAGGAGGTTGCCATCGCGCGGGGAATCCGTCAGCCGCATCCGTCCAAGGATGATGGGTCTTTCGGCGGAGGTATCCAGAATTCGATGGCGCAGCCTTCGCCCACGAGAGTCGCTCGACTGCGATCGCCTCTGAATCGTCCAAGTTACTGAGGCTGATTCCTAGCCAATCGTCAACCCAGGCGTTGCCCTCGTTTACACCAAAGCGTGTGAGATCCAGTTGAGGGTCATCGTCAGTTTCGAGAGCCATGAGGAGTGCACGTATCCATGTGTTTCCAGATTTGGGGTAAGAGGCAAGCCAGGCCGTGGACGCCATCACACAAGTCGCTCCGTCAGGGTAACCATGAGTGCAGCAGCCAATTCGGGCGGCATAAAAGGAGTCAGGTCCACTCCTGCGATAGGTCGGGCCATCAGCCACGCTTTGCCAGGAGAGATTGGAGCAACGCTCTTCGTTGGGGTAAGGAGCGGCTGAAATCGCAAGGACTCCAGAGCCAATTCGGTATTTGAGTCAAGGCTAATGGGATTCAGTATGAGGTCTCCTTCACGCCTAGATACCCCGACGAAGACGTAGTGACCGATGCTGGCTTCCGCGTGACCATTGGTCTCGATCCGAATCCTTTCACGTGCCGTTTTGAGTTTCGTGCGAGAGGAGCCCGGAGTTTCAGCAATTGCCGAATTCGCATCGAGGGTCACTGCATCGGCAGTTGCTTGGACGATCCCTGCGTCATCGATAATGACCAGTCCGTCGCTGATCAGACCCCAGCCTCGTTGGGACAGGCAGTAAGCCAGCGACGACGCTCCGCAGCGCTGGTCACCGAGGATCACTACTGCTGTGTCGTGGATTCCCACGGCCGCACCGCGCATCACCCGATAGCCCTGTGCGGCGTACCACTGTGCCTGCGCCCACTCACCAATACGGTCCCGGATGTCTTCACATTTTTGAAAATCGGGTGCCATGACGGTGATGCTGTGGTGAGTGACCTGGATACTTCCCAGACGTGGAATTCCAAGAGTCACATGCGTTTCCGAGCGCTCATAGTGCGCCATTGGATTTTGTGGAGGTGCGGGCGCTTCCAAGAATTCGAAAAGTGGAATCTTTGGATGCTTCATTGAAAAAGCCAAGGGCATCGAATCGGATCCATTTGGAAAACACTAGCAAGAACGAATAGTCACGTGGTTACCTCGCGTGTGGCAGGAAAATGGGATGCCCATGAACTGGGTGAAGATACTTTTTGTGTGCATGTGAACTGGTTACGCATAGTCACCCTTAACCCTCGACGTGCAGGTCGTCGGCATCGACGATGCGGTACGCATAGCCCTGCTCGGCCAAAAAGCGTTGCCGGTGCTGGGCGAAATCTGCATCCACGGTGTCGCGCGTGACTATGGAGTAGAAGTGCGCAGTGCGGCCGTCCTGCTTGGGACGTAGCACGCGCCCAAGTCGCTGGGCCTCTTCCTGACGTGAGCCGAAGGTGCCGCTCACCTGCACTGCGACCGCAGCCTCAGGAAGGTCGATGGAGAAGTTGGCAACCTTGCTCACGACCAGCACGCGGTACTCGCCATCACGAAATGCCGAGAAGAGTCGCTCGCGCTCACGCACTGTTGTGGCACCTGTGATGACGGGGGCATGTAGGTGCTCGCCCAGTTCCGCAAGTTGATCAAGATATTGACCGATAACCAACACCTGATCATCCGGGTGCGCCGCAATAATGCGCTCGGCCAGACGTACCTTCTCTGGTGCGGATGCGGCCAGCCGGTATTTGTCCTCAGGCTCAGCCATCGCATACGTCATGCGATCGGCATCGGGAAGTGTTACGCGAACCTCGACACATTCTGCAGGAGCGATATAGCCCTGCGCCTCGATGTCCTTCCATGGCGCGTCGTAACGCTTGGGGCCGATGAGTGAGAAGACATCGCTTTCGCGGCCATCCTCGCGAACAAGCGTGGCCGTGAGACCGAGTCGACGGCGCGACTGAATATCGGCAGTGAACCGAAAAATGGGCGCGGGAAGCAGGTGCACCTCGTCGTAGATGATGAGCCCCCAGTCGCGGGAGTCGAATACCTCAAGATGCGGGTAGATGCCCTGACGCTTGGTGGTCATCACCTGGTAGGTCGCGATCGTGACGGGCCTGATCTCCTTGCGCGCACCGGAGTACTCGCCTATCTCATCTGCCGTGAGAGTGGTGCGCCGCAGAAGTTCATCGCGCCACTGGCGTGCTGCGACGGTGTTGGTGACCAAGATCAGCGTGGTGGCCTGTGCAAGAACCATGGCCATGGCGCCGACGATCGTCTTGCCTGAACCGCAGGGGAGAACGACGACGCCACTGCCGCCGTGCCAGAAACCCTCTGCGGCCTCGGTTTGATACTGGCGTGGCTGCCACAACTCGGCATTGAGTCCGATCGCGTGCTTCTCACCATCGACGTAGCCGGCGACATCCTCGGCTGGCCAGCCGAGCTTGACGAGCGCCATCTTGAGGTGGCCGCGTTCACTGGGGTGCACGATCACCGTGGTGTCGTCGACTCGCACGCCGAGCATCGATGCGATCTTCTTGGTGCGCAGAACCTCTTCCAGCACCGGTTGGTCGATGGCCTGCAGCACGAGCCCATGCACGGGGTGGTTGGCCAACTGCAAACGGCCGTAACGCGACATGGTCTCGGCGATGTCAATCAAGAGCGCATGAGGCACCGAATACCGGGAGTAACGGATCAACGTGTCGATGACCTGCTCGGCATCGTGTCCGGCGGCCCGTGCGTTCCATAGACCCAGGGGCGAAAGCCGATAGGTGTGTACATGCTCGGGGGCACGTTCAAGTTCAGCGAAAGGGGCAATTGCCTTGCGGCAGTCCGTAGCCTGCGCGTGATCGATCTCGAGCAGGAGTGTCTTGTCGCTTTGAACGATCAGGGGGCCGTCGGGCACGTGGAGATTGTGTCAGGTCGTGTCACAACAGCTGACCGAGCAAGCCGGCCACCAGCGCGGCTCGCTCTGCCATGGCTGGGACGCTCACCCACTCATGTTCTGCGTGGGCTCCATCGCCGACGGCGCCGAGGCCATCGAGGGTGGGTGCACCGGCCGCCGCGGTGAGATTGCCGTCGGAGGCACCGCCCACCGCGCGCGCCTGGAGTTCTGGAAGTGAGAGGCCGGACGCCACCCGGCGGGCTACGTCGAGCAGAGCCGCGGACGCGGACTCCTCCAGGGCGGGCCGATCGATCCCGCCATGCATCGTGACCGCGCCCGCGGTGGGCCGCCACCCGCGGACCAGCGCATCAACGCGCTTCTGCTCGCCGCGCGTCCACGCGCGCACGTCGAGGGTGACTTCTGCTCGAGCGGGCACGGTGTTGGCGGTCGTGCCAGCATGCAGCAGTGTTGGGGTGACGGTGGTGCCATCGTCGGTGCGCGCCCACCCGGGTGCCGCGAGGGCAAACTCTGCTGCACCGAGCAGCGCGTTGAGACCACGCTCAGGATCCAGCCCGGCGTGCGCGGCACGACCGGCGAGTTCCATGCGGTACCAAGACGTTCCCTTTCGACGATTCTTGAGCGCTCCCTCAACGGAGGGCTCCAGCACCAGCACGGCTTCGGCGTGAGCGATGGCGTCGGCGATAACCGTGCGTGATGCGTGGGATCCGGTCTCTTCATCGGTGGTCAACAGCATGCCCACACCCGAATCGTCATCAACCTCGGCAAGTGCCAGCGCAGCCCAGCCCTGCACGATGCCGGCCTTCATGTCGAACACGCCTGGCCCGGTCATGCGCTCGCCATCGGATGCGAAGGGAATGCGTTCGAGCGTGCCCAGCGGCCACACGGTGTCAAGGTGACCTAGCAGGAGAACGCGTGGCTGGCGCGGTCCCCAGCGCCACACTGGGCGACCGCCGTGCATTTCCTCTCGCGCAGGAGAGGGCAGCCACGCGGCAAATATGCCGATCGCCTCTTGAACGATGTCCTCACACAGTTCCACGTCGCTCGTGGGTGATTCGAGGCACACGAGTGCCTCAAGTGAGTCGACCATGGCAGGCATGAGGGACGCTGCACGATCCAGCAGCTCGGACATGTCATCCTCCCGACGTCGCTACGGTGGTGCTATGGATGCCCGTCGTGACGCACAGGCTGCCGCGGAGGCGGCCGGCATCGACATTCGTGACCTGCATGACCTTAGTGAACTCGACGATGCCCGGCTGCTCTTCGACCAGGTGTGGCCATCAGCCGATGGCTCAACCCAGCTGCCCCCGAACCTGGTCAAGGCCATGGTCCACGCGGGCGGCCACTGCAGCGCCGCCTATCTCGAGGGCGACGTGGTCGGTGCCGCCCTCGCCTTCGTCGGCTACCACTCCAGTGAGACCGGTGAGCCGCAGGTCCATCTGCACTCGCACATGGCCGCGGTCCGAGAGGGGTTTCGGGATCGAAACATCGGCACGGCACTCAAGCTCAACCAGCGCGCGTGGGCGCTAGAACAGGGCATCACCGTGATGACCTGGACGTTCGACCCGCTTGTGCGACGCAATGGCGTGCTGAACCTCGTGCACCTTGGCGCGCAGGTCTCGGCCTTCGAACCAAACTTCTACGGCGACATGGACGATGCAATAAATTCAGGAGATCCCACCGACCGTCTCTTCGCATGGTGGCAACTGGACTCCGAGCGCTCGCACCGCGCTGCGCGGGGCGAGCTCGCGCTCCTTGATCCAGCGGCTTTGCTGACTGCCCGACGAGACGTTGCGGTGATTCCGGTCCCTGACGACATAGTCGATCTGCGATTTCGAGATCCCATGGAGGCATCGCGTTGGCGCGCACAGACGCGTGAGCGCTTCCAGGCGGTTTTCGCCGACGGCTATCGCGTCGTCGGTATGAGCAGCGACGGGTATGTGCTGGAGAAGTGATGGTTCTAGAACTCCTGCGGGTCCATCGACTTGCCATTCCCCTGGTTCGTCCCTTCCGCACGAGCTTTGGCACGGAGTCGGTGCGTGACGTGATCATCGTCGAGGCAATCACCTCTGACGGTGTCCATGGCTGGGGCGAATGTTCGACGATGTCGTGGCCCGGGTACTCGTCGGAGTACAGCGAGAGCGCATTGCATGTCATCCGCCATCACCTCGCGCCAGCCCTTGCAGGTGTGTCCATGGATCCTGACTCGGCGCAAGCGGCGCTGACGCCATTGCGCGGACATCCGATGGCAAAGTCGGCTGTGCTCACGGCCTTGCTTGATGCGTGGCTGCGTGCCCGTGATCAGTCGTTGGGTTCATTCTTGGGTGCGGTGCGCACGGAAGTTGACTGTGGCGTATCCGTTGGTATCCCCGCATCACTCGACGCTCTTGTGGAAGATGTCGATTCCTATGTGGCAGCGGGCTATCGACGTATCAAGTTGAAGATGGAGCCGGGCTGGGATCTGGAGCCAGTTCGTGCGATACGTGCTCGCTACCCCGACATACCACTGCAGACCGATGCGAATCAGGCGTACACACGCGACGACATTCCGTTGCTCGCACAGCTGGACGACCTTGATCTGCTCCTTATCGAGCAGCCGCTACCCGAAGAAGACTGGTACGGCCATGTCCTTGCAAGCCGCGCGTGTGCGACCCCGATATGCATGGATGAGTCAATCCTGACCGTTGAGTCGGCAGATTCGGCGATTCGGCTGGGTGCCTCGAGCATCATCAACATCAAGCCGGGTCGTGTCGGTGGTTACCTGCAGGCCAAGGCGATTCATGATCACTGTGTTGAGTTGGGTGCACCCGTGTGGTGTGGCGGAATGCTCGAGACGGGGCTGGGTCGAGCGGCAAACGTCGCCCTCGCAGCGCTCCCGGGCTTCACACTTCCGGGAGACACCAGTGCGTCCAATCGTTATTACCGCGAAGACATCACCGAGCCGTTTGTCTTGAAGGACGGACGCTTGTCGGTTCCCACCGGGCCGGGCATAGGTGTCGACCCGCTGCCCGACGTGATGAGCGGCATGACCGTTGCAATAGACGAGATTGCCGTCAATGCATAAGTGCTAGGCGTCGACCGCATCGAGGTCGGTGATACCGGTGACGCGCGAGACCGAGAACGTGCGGACGGTCTCGGTCGCATGGTCGTAGGCCACCAGTACGCCACCGCCAAGTCGAACGGGATCGACCACCTGAGTCGTGATGCTGCCGTTGGTGTCGGCATAGCCCAGCCACACGGGGCGGGATTCCTCCATGGCGGCCCGTAGGACGGCCACGACCGCGGAAGGACTCTGGCTGGTCATGTCAGGCATGGGCCCGACAGCAGTCGCGGCGCGTTCCCCGGCGCGCAGCCCGCGCACGACGGCGTCAATGAGTGAACCCTCGGATCGACGTGAGACGGTGACGGGGCGAGTGCGCTCGGCCGAGGTACGTCGATCCTCCGGACGTCTCACCACCACGACTCCGTCCGCACTCTCGGCTGCGGGTGCGTAGCCTACCGATCGCAGGTCGGCGATCAGCTCGGGCACATCGGCCTGACTCACCAGCACGGTGTCGGCCAGCCGCGACAATCCCAGACCGCGCAGGCGACGATCGGCGAGAATGGCGGCCACGGTGTCAGGGTTGTCGCAGCGCAGGTATCCCAGAGCGCGCCCCACTCGCACTGATCCGTGCTTGCGTGCCACGTCGTCAATGAGATACGTCAGAGGCTGCGGAACAGGAGTTCGTGACAGCTTCGCCAGAAGCGCATGGGTGCTGGCAGCGTCGCGACCTGCATCCAAGGCACGCCGCACTGACGTCTCTGAAATGCGGAACACCGTCGCGTGGCCGCGAGATTCCACATCGGCCACGAGGCGAAGTTCGCGCCATGCGGCTGCGGGGAGTGGACCGGGAGCCACGATCGTGAGATCGGCCTGGATGATGATGTGGTCGATATCTGGAACAAGGGACTTCTCGATCGCGGCAGCAGAAGCGGCGGCGTCACGCGTCGTCACCAGGACACGGCCAGCAGTGCTCAGCGCACCGGCCGATGTGAGGCCGAGCATCTCGGACTCCAACAACGTGGCATCGATCACGCGAGCCATCAAGTCACCTGCGCGCCTCGGGTGACGAAAGGCGAGGATGTCGCTGATGTCCTTGACGCTTAGGCCATATCCGTGCGGTAACTCGGCAAGCAAGCTCAGCACCTGTTCTCGGAGGACGGGCACAGCGCGCCGATCACCATCGTCGTTCAGGAGTTGGGTGCGATCCGTGGCCGTCGAGGGCAGGCGTTGCAGTCCAAGCCACGCCATCGCAAGGTCGGCCCACTGGCGGGCCGGACTGGCGGTCAGCCACAGGTCGTAGCGGTCGGTCGGGACCCACGAGGGGGATTCCTCGCGATCATCGGCAAGAAGGCGTGCGGCATGCGCCACCTCGATGGCCATGGCGGTGGCGGCAGTGTCGAGGCCGAGATCCCGGCACGTAAGGCCGAATTCGCGCAGCGGAAGCCCGCCCGATCGCAGCACGCCGGGTGGCGTCATGGACCACATGTCCAAAAGGTCACGCACGTGATCGACAGTTGCGCGCGCATGGCCGGCGGCTCGGTCGTCCATGACCTCGACGCTGCCGACGGTCGCACCGATCCCAGTCGGCAGCGGCCATGCTGGTGGCGCGGACCTCGCCACCAATTCACGAGCGGGTGTGACCACGTTCAACGCATCGACGTCGCCCCAGACGAGGCCAAGACCGATGAGGTCATCGAGGGCTGCCTGGCAGGCGTCCTTCGCCTCGACACCCAGGACCGCCGTGGCCCGAGACACGATGTCCGCTGCAGTGAGGGAGTCGAGGGTGCTGGCTGCGCAGCTCAGGACGAACAGGAGCAGGCCATTGACGTTGTCCAGGCACCGCACGACCGATGGGCCGGTCGTGGCCCGGCTCGCCAGGGCGGT
>Ga0114968_10002829_pt1 | contig 13130 bp, 10 predicted proteins | sample M_130807_EF_Meta_FD_87020 | JGI IMG/M metagenome (GOLD analysis project Ga0114968, IMG submission 87020) | Freshwater microbial communities from Lake Montjoie, Canada to study carbon cycling - M_130807_EF_MetaG | ecosystem: Environmental > Aquatic > Freshwater > Lake | place: Lake Montjoie... | reverse complement strand
GGTAGATAATCCCCTTGACCAACAACTCTTATAGTTACTCTAAAAATATTTTTTTTTTCCGTTTTAAAAAATTTTGCGTTGTAGCCCGGTATATATATTTTGATCTTTTTATTTATCATTTTTAATACTTTATTAATTTTTAAAAGGTTTAATTTTGATAAATTTTTACTACACTCAAAAAAAATTGAGTTCATCATATTAACTGGTGGATTGCTAGGATTTAAGTTAATAATTACCTTATTATTTCTCACGCCTGATAAATTAGATATCGCTGCCTGTGTATTTTGAATGTAATCATTTACATTTTCTCTTGTTGCTTTGCCGGCACTAAGAGAGGCAATACTTGAAACTAACTCCGCATAAATTAGACTCTTTAAAACTTTTTTCATTTCTATAATCAGAGGTATTGAACTTTGACCGCCACAAGTAATTAAATTAATTTTTTTAGACATATTATTTAAGGAATAATAGGGCACCATGTAATCGCCTATTTTTGAGGGAGTTAAATTTACATAAAAAATATTATTTAAATATGGTTTTAAAGCTTTATAATTTTTTAAACTAGAATCTGCTGAAGTGGCATCAAATACAATATTAATATTATTTTTTACTATTTTTTTTTTGAGACCTAAAATTCCATCATTAGAATAATTAAAATTATTTTTTCTACAAAATTTTGCTCCAATTGAATCTTTGTTACGATTAAAAATATAAAGATTTTTAAAACATTTAATTCTTCTGCATTTTATATAGAGATCTATGCCAATTTTCCCAGCTCCTATTATTAGACCATTCATAAAATTTATTTTATATTTTTTGATTTTTCATGAGGGTTAACAATCATTTCTGAAAAAAATTGCTTTCTATTTAAAATGGGAGAAAGATCCTCCAAAGGAGGTGATACTATTTTATTATCTGCTGCCAAAGTCAGTGATAATTTTGGATAAAAACTTTGTTCGGGATCCATAAAAACATCACATATTAATGGATATTTGGCTCTATTAATTATAGGTATTACTTTATCAAAATCTTTCCAAGATTTTATAGAAAAATATTTCATATTAAAAGCCTTGGCAATTTTAGAAAAATCAGGACAAGAAATTCCGCTGTTATTATCTGTTCCTACATATCTGCCTTTGAATAAATTTTTTTGTGTATGTTTAATCATTAGATATCCATCGTTATTAAAAATAAAAATTTTGATTGGTAATTTATGATGAATTATAGTTTGCAGTTCCTGAAGATTGAACATCATACCACCATCACAATTAAGATTTATAATGTTGCTTTTTTTTTCTGCAAACGAAGCTCCTATTGCACAAGGCAAACCAAAGCCCATTTCCCCGAGTCCCGTTGAGGTCATTAAACGCTGGTGCTTTTTAATTTTAAATGCCTGATGACCTGATAGCAAGGCAGTACCCATATCAGTTGTTATTATATCTCCCTCTGACAATGAATCGCATAATTTATCTATAAAACGATAAGAATTTAAATATCCATTTTTGTCATCATGCACACGCTCTATTTTTGGATAATCTTTTTTATATTTATTACTTCTTGATACCCATTTTTTTATATTTTCATAATCTAATTCTACTTTATTTTTATTTGTTGTTAAAAAATTTATAAATTTATTTGCGTCCTGCAGGATTGGAAAATGTACTATGTCTTTTAACTTATTTAATTCATCTTGATCTATATCTACTTGTATAAATTTTGCTTGTCTTGCAAGCTCTGAATGCTCGTACCCTATCATTGGTATCGCCATTCTATTTCCTATTGATATTACTAAATCACAATTTTGAAGAATAAAATTAGAATGTCTATTTCCGTAAACACCTGGACTTCCAAAATTAAGTGGATGGTCGCTAGTCAACATATCTAAACCGGCCCAGGAAAGCAAAGTAGGAAACGGATATTTTTTTAACAACAGATTTAATTTTGAACTCAAGTCAGACTTACCCAATGACAGTCTAATTCCATGACCCAACCAAAAAATTGGTCTTTTGCTCTGCGAAATAGTTTTGAAAATTGAAGCTTTATTAATTTTAGTTAAAAAATTTATTTTTTTATCTTTATATTTTTTTATCTTTTTTTTATTAACTAAACTTCCTTGAATGTCTATTGGAAAATCTAACCACACGGGTCCTGGCCTTCCTTCTTGACATAACTTGTATGCTTTTTCTAATTCATACGCTGTAGAGTTGATATCTAAAATTCTTTTTTGATATTTGGTAATTTTTTTTACCATTAATGTGCTGTCATAGCCTTGTATTCCCCACATTCTCATACTCTTCATAGATTTAATAAATCTAGTATTTTCTTGTCCTGAAATAATTATTCCTGGGATAGAATCTGCCCAGGCACTCATAACGCCTGTAATAGCATTTGAACTGCCTGCTCCAGCGGTGACTAATGCAGCTGTTATTTCTTTTTTAACTCTATAGTAAGACTGCATTGCCATTGTAGCAGTCTGTTCGTGATGAACACAAATAATTTCTGTATATCCTAATTTTTTTATTGAATCAAAAATATGCGAGTTTGCAGATCCTATAATTCCAAATATATGTTTTATTTTTTTTTTTTTTAAAAAATTAGCAATAATATCGCTTACTTTTATATTGTTACTGCTCATTTATTTATCTTTAAAATAATCTTTCAATTTATTAACTGTGTACTCTAAATGCTTTAATGAAAGACCTGGGTATAATCCTACCCAAAAAGTATTATTCATAACAAAGTCAGTGTTTTTTAAATGTTCATGCACTCTAAAATTCACATCTTTCATATAAGGCTGCTTAATTAAATTTCCAGAAAACAATAATCTTGTTCCAATTTTACTGTTGTTTAAATAATTTATTAAATCGTTTCTATTGTATTTATTATTTTCTCTTAAAGAAAGCGGGAAACCAAACCAAGAAGGTTCTGAGTTTTTTTCAACCTCAGGTAATATTAAGAGGTCGTTTAAGTCTTTAAGGTTTTTATATAAAAAATTAAAATTTTCTTTTCTCTTATTTATAAAATTATCTAAGCGATCTAACTGAGCAAGACCACACGCTGCCTGCATATCGGTTATTTTCATATTATATCCCAAGTGAGAATAGGTATATTTATGATCATAACCAAATGGCAAGTCCCCTAACTTCCAGGCAAATCTTTTGTTGCATGTATTGTCTTTACCTGGCTCGCAATAACAATCTCTGCCCCAATCTCTAAAAGATTCAGCTATACGTTCTAATTTTTTACTATTTGTAAATACAGCTCCACCCTCACCCATTGTAATATGATGGGCTGGATAAAAACTTAAAGTTGCCAAATCGCCAAAAGTTCCTACATACTGATTGTTAAATTTTGAACCAAGTGCATCACAACTATCTTCTATAAGCCATAAGCCATACTTATCACAAATTTCTTTTATTCTCTTAACATTAAACGGATTTCCCAAAGTATGGGCTAACATTATTGCCTTCGTTTTTTTTGTGATAGCACTTTCAACTAAATCTTCATTCACATTATAAGTGGGAATTTTTACATCAACAAAAACCGGAATCGCTCCAAATTGAATAATTGGATTTACTGTAGTTGGAAACCCTGCGGCAACAGTAATAACTTCGTCTCCCTTTTGAATTGATCTTTCTTTCAATTTAGCTGAAGTTAAAGTAGAAAAAGCTATCAAGTTTGCCGAAGAACCAGAATTAACTGTTAACAAACATTTTATTCCTAGAAAAGCTGCTAATCTTTCTTCAAAATTTGTATTAAATCTCCCTGTCGTTAACCATCCATCTATTGATGCTTCGACCATATTTTGTAACTCCAAAGTTCCTATAACTTTTCCTGAAACCGGAACCTCTGTTATACCTTCAATAAAATTATTATCTGTAAAATTAATATCTGAATAGACTTTAACTAAATCCAATATCTTTTTTCTAATTTCTAATTTTTGATTTGAACTCATAAAAGTATTTACTTATTTTTTTTATAATTAAAATAATTTAATATTTGTGCTCGACAAATTTTTAAAACATTTTCACCATCTAAGAATTTTTTATACCAATCAGAAGTTAACTGCAAAGAAGTTTCGATATTAAATTTAGCTTTCCACTTTAAAAATTTATATGCATTTTTGGAATTTAACTTGAGAATGCTGCTTTCATGATATTTTTTTGATAAAATAGGTTTTTTGATAATTTTAATTTTATTATTAAATTTAGAATTAATTATATTAATTATCTCATAAACACTTTTGTTGTTATTATTACCTGGCCCAAAATTCCATGGTCCTCTGCTGATTTTTTGTTTTTTATATAAGCTACGCAACAATATTAAATATCCATATAAAGGATCAATCACATGTTGCCAGGGTCTTATAGAATTTGGGGATCGTAAAAAAATTTTTCCTTTTTTAAAAGAACGAAAATAATCTGGTAAAATTCTATCTAATGAAAAATCTCCACCTCCAATGACATTGCCAGCTCTTGCTGTAGCAACAAATATTTTCTTATTTTTAAAAAAAGAATTATTATAGGCATTACAAATTAATTCAGCGCAAGCTTTAGAATTGCTATAAGGATCAAATCCGTTTAAACGATCAGTTTCTTTATAGTAAGACTGCTTGTCTTTATTCTCATAAACTTTATCGGTTGTAATAATTAATGCTGATTTTACGAAATTTACTTCATTGATTATATTTAATATATTAAGTGTGCCTAAAGTATTTGTTTCATAGGTATATTTTGGATAAATATAAGAATATCTAACTAAAGGCTGTGCAGCCATATGAATAATAAAATCTGGTCTAAATTTTATTATAGATCTTTTTAATTTTTTATAATCTCGTATATCGCCAATTATAGATTTTTCGTTAAGGTTATAAATTTTTGCTAAATCAAATAAATTTTTTTTGTTATTGGGTTTTAGTGAGTATCCTGTGACTTTTGTGCCAAGTAAATTCAAAAAAATAGACAACCAACTACCTTTGAATCCTGTGTGACCTGTTAAAAAAACTCTTTTATTTTTCCAAAATTTTTTAGAAGACTGAAGTTTATTATTCATTCCAAGATTTCCATGGAGCATTATCTGAAACCCAAAGATTATCTAAATAATTTTTATCTCGCAAAGTATCCATCGCATGCCAAAAACCTTCAAATTTAAAAGCTGATAGTTGTCTATCTTTTGCAATATTTTCTAAAGGTTTTTTTTCCCAAATAGAATTTTTTTTATCTAAATATTTAAAAATTTTCTTATTTAAAACAAAAAAACCTCCGTTTATCCAACCTCCATCACCCGATGGTTTCTCCAAAAAATTATCAACTATATCTCCTTTAATGTTTATAGCTCCAAATCTACCAGCTGGCTTAACTGCTAAAACAGTTGCTAGTTTTTTACTATTTTTATGAAATTTAATTACATGCTTGATGTTTGCAGATGTTAGCCCGTCTCCGTATGTTAGACAAAAATCATCATCAACATAATCTTTGATTCTTCTAATTCTCTCTCCTGTATTAGAAAACTCACCAGTATCAATTAGGGTTACTTTCCAAGGTTCAGTTTTTTTTTTTAAAACTATAATCTTATTTTTACTTACATCTACAGTAACATCGGTTGTATGAAGTGAGTAATTGGCAAAGTATTCTTTTATTAGATAACCTTTGTATCCGCAGCATATGATAAAATCATTCAAACCAAACTGGGAATAAATTTTCATTATATGCCAAATTATTGGCTTAGATCCAATTTCTATTAAAGGCTTGGGTTTTATTAAACTTTCTTCTGCTATTCTAGTTCCTTGGCCTCCAGCTAAAATTACAACTTTCATAAATTATATATTATAAGTAATAAATTAATGATTACTATTTGTATACCCACTTTTAACAGATCTAAATTTTTACAAGAATTATTACAAAGCATCTACAATGCAAACCAAAAGATACCAATTATTCTATCTAATAACAATTCTACAGATGATACTAATAAAGTAATTCAAATATATAAAAAAAAACTTACTAATTTTACTTCAATACAGCAAAAAAAAAATATAGGTTTTGCAAAAAATTACTTGGAATGTTTATTTAGAGTTAGAACTAAATATGCTTGGATCGTTGGTGACGATGATCTTATAAAAAAGGACTCAATAAAAAATATTATATTTACAATTAAAAAATTAAATTATCCAAACGGAATAATATTTGAATATGACAATTTTTTAAATTTATCAAAAAACAAAAGTTATAATTCAATCTCCAAAATATCTTTATTAAAAGACTTTAGTAAATGTGGTTTAATCTCAACGCAAATTATAAAAGTAGAAAATGTAAAATTAATTAAAAATCAAATCACGAAACAGAAGAAAAATTTTTACATTCAAATTTATATTATACTTCATCTAATAAAAAAATTTGGAAACTGGTATAAAAGTTCAAAAAAAATAATAAATTATAGAAATAATAATTTTAATCACTATTCAAAAAAATGGATCTTGAATAGATTAGAGAATGAAATTAAAGGATATCTTATACCTTTAAAAATTATTTATAAAAAAAAATCAAAGGAATATAAGAATATAGCAAATTCTATTTTTAATAAAAATATAATTTCATGGGTTTTTTATAGTACAATACGAGCAGATAAATTAAGAACATTATTAATACTAAAAAAAAACTTTAAATACTTACATATAAGATTAAGAATTAAATTATTTTTTATACTTTTAGTTTTAATTATATTGCCAAAAACAATATTGGTTAATCTACCAAAAATAAAAAATATTTTTAAATTAGTTTAATTTAATGAAAACAATTGGATATCTCATAACTGTTTTTAATGAAGTTAAAACAGTCAAACAAGCAATAGAAGATATTATATCAATAAAATATCCAAAAAAAGAAATAATAATTATTGATAATGGTTCAACAGATGGAAGTGCTGAGATTATAAAAAAATACAAACAGAATAATATTAAAATAATTATTCGTAATAAAAATCTAGGATTTGGAAAAACAATAGAAGAGGGTATTAATTTACTAAATTCGGATTATATTTTTATTCAATATTCAGATTTAGAATATGATCATAACAGGAGCATTGATATGATGAATTATGCTATCAACAACGATTTAGATGTAGTTCTTGGATCGAGACTAATAAATTATAAAGAAAAAAATATTTCTTTTTTTGAGATAATAAAAAAAAAGCCATCTTATATGGCCACAATTCTCTGCACTTTTTTAGTTAACAAATTTTACAATTATAATTTTACCGACATTATTGGAGGAAAACTTTATAAAAGAGTGACCATAAGAAAAATACCTATTAATTGTTACACAGCGGGGTTCGACTTTGAATTTATGAGCAGAATTCTTAAAAGAAATCTTAAAGTTGGAGAAATTTCAATTAATTATAAACCAAGAGAAAACAGCGCTGACAAAAAAATTAAGTTTTATCATATTATAAATGCTTTATATCACATTTTTAAAGTAAAATTATTTAATTAAATTTAATTCATGATTAAAATTTCGTTATTATGAAAAAAAAAATTATCTCATTTTTAACTGAAATAACACTAACTACTTTAGTTTTTGTATTACTTTTTTTTTATTTTTATAACCTTGATAAGGGTTTTATGTTGGAAAATAATTATTTTCCCTGGGACTCACATGGATATTATGAAGTTGCAAAAAATTTTAGCCTATCAAAACCAATGCCTGTCTTTGAAAATCCATTTGGTGAAAGAATTATTTTTCCAATACTTTTTTTTCAAATTGCTAAAATCTTAAACTTAGAACTAATTTATGGGGCGCTAATATTAAATGAGATATCTTCTTTTCTAATAATAGTTTGTTTTATTTTATTAAGTCACAAACTTAAAATAAGTTTATTCTCACGATGGTTTATAATTATCATCTATCTTTGTTTTTGGAACGGACCTTTAAGATATTCTATTTATTATCCTGGTGGTAATTATGCATTTGATACAGCATTGATATCAATAATATCTTTAACATTATTATTTCTAATAAAAAATAAAAGCTTAATTGCAAAAATATTAATTTTTTCAATATTTTTCTTAGCTGGCATACAAAGAGGTATAGCTATAATTTCAATAGCATCTGCGCCTATTATTTTAACTATTGTTTATAATTTAATAACTAAAAAATTTTTTAAAAAAAAAAATTACTTAAATATTAATATTTTATTTTACATAAGTGTCGTAGCTTCAATATTCGGTCACTTAATTGTAAAAGCTGTCATCAAGACTGAGGGCGACTATTCAATGATCAAATGGATTATAAAATCTACAATGTTACATGGAAATATATTTGAATTTTTATACACATATTACTATGCTTATGGATTATTTTTTTTCATTATTATAATTTATTCTTTAAGTTTAAAAATTAATACCCTAAAAAAAATTAAAATTAATGAAACAGGTATTTATTATCTAGGGTTATTTTCAACTTCAATCTTCTTAAGTACAGTAGGTGGTGGTGACACTGATAGATTTTTATTATGGTTTTCTTTATGGTATTTAGGAATATCAGGACTTTGTTTAGATAAAATAAAAAAAATATATTCAACAAAAATTATTATTTTATTTATTGTGATCAGTATATTTTGGACTAGACCATTTATTCCAGCATTGCCTCCTTTAGGGTTCTCAGAAAAGTTTGTAGAAAAAAGTTTTGTACAAACTAATTATGACGAAAAATTATTTGTTGGACCAAATTGGCTAAAAAAATTCAAAAACCAGACGGAAACTATTAGAATTGATGATATTAACAACCGAAATGTATATTTTTCCAAAGAAAGATTTGGGAAGTTAGTTCAAACAATTGAAATACCTGCAGGCCAATATTCTGACACCGGCAGATTAAATTATTGGATACACTCCTATAAATACTACATAAACAATATACCATTACCCTTAGGATATATACATAACCAAAGAGATATGCTGATAGATCATCCTTGGCATGGAAAGTACTACATAAGATTTATTTATATTATTCAGTGGATTTTTATCCAATTCTTATTCTTTTTATATTTTAAACCTAAAAAAAAAATTAAATAATTTTATCTAAAATAACATTGGCAAAATTAAACTTTTGTTGTTCTCGGAAAAATCTAAATATATTATTAGAAAATTTCTTATATTTTAATTTGTTGCTAGAAATATCTAAAATCTTACTAGATATATCTCTATAATTATTTAAATTTATTATAATACCAAATTCATATGTTTTATTTTGCCATCCAGTCAAACCTTCTTTGGTTGTAATAACTGGTAATTTTGAGCTAGCTGCTTTAAATAAAATTCCGCTAGAACCATAAGAACCATCTTTATAGGCAAGCCACACTAAATTAGAAGCATTAAATATTAAGCTTTCCTTAAAATTATTATGAAACCCCTGAGAAACAAAAACAATTTTATTTATTATTAATTTTTTTACATAATCCTGCGCCATTATTTTTTTTACATAGGGAGTTTGCTGCCCAGCAATAATAACTTTAATATTTTTGTTTTTTATAATGTTAATAGTTAACAGCAGTTCTTGGATTGACTTAGAATTTTTTAAAGCACCGTAAACTAAAATAACAAAGTGCTTTTTTTTAAAACCAAAAAAATTTCTTGAATAGGTTCTGTTTGGTCCTAATAAAGGACTAACAGGTTCAGCAAAATATGAAACTTTATGATTGTAATTAATTAATTTTTTTTTACAAAATTCAACAAAAAATTTATCATTAGAAAAAATACTTTTTAATTCTTTAATTCTAAATAATCTTTTTAACAAATAATAATATAAATAAAATAATAAATTTTTTTTAAGATGTATTTTTGGATTTAAAAAAATTCCAGAAAATGGAGTTTCTTTAAAAGGTGTTCCAAATATACTTATTGCTTTTTCTAAATAATCAAGAGTATTAATAAATATATAATCAAAATTATTTTTTTTAAATTTTTTATTATAAATTTCTTTTAAAATAAAAAAATTATTAATTTGAAAAAATAAAAGCGAAAAAACATTTTTATTATTTTTAGGATAATTTAAATTGAAATCTGTATAAACTTTTAGATATTTAATTTCTTTCTTCAATTCCTTAATTAAAGGATATTTAAGAGTCTTTTTAGAAGTTAATAAAGTTACATTAGTTATGTTTTTGTATTTAGCAATCTTGCGTAATAATTCTTTGACATACAAAACAATATGGTGACCTTCACACTCTGGTTCTACAATCAAAATTCTCATATAAAATTATTAAACTTTATAAGCATTATGATAAATAATAGACGAAACTAAAAATATAAAAAAATAAAAAAGCGAAAACATTGAAAACTTATTAGCGTTATCTTCTAAAAAATACTTTTTAGTATCAGCAAACAATAATATTATTAAATAAGTTAAGGGGTCAAAATATTCCTGAAAAACAATATCAACAAAAGAAAATAAAAATAACATTGTCACAAAATAAATTATCAATATATAATTTTTGTAGCAAATCTGGACTATTGAAAGTAACCCAATAAAAGCTGAAGTTAAAAATAGTACTTTTAATAATAAAGATTGATTATAAATTATATACAGTTTTAAAAATGCACCACCGCCAATATTTTGATGAATCAAAGGTAAATTAAAAAAAAATAATAAAAATAACACCCATAATAAAATTAATATTAAAAAGTATTTAATTAATAATTTATAGTTTTTCTTTATATAAAATAAAAAAAATGGAAAAATATATATAGAAATTATCGACAACATTTTCAATATATTATCTATCTGAAACTTAGGCGCTCTTTCTATCTGTGCTGCCGGAGAAGTAAAACCTTGCCATGCATTAAAAAAATACAGCGAAGGTATCAAAAAAATAAAAAAAGAGATAATTATAATAATGTTTTTATTAGAAAAAATTTTATTTAAATCGATTAATAAAAAAAATATTATTATTGTGAAAAAAGCATAATATTGTCTACCGTAAAAACAAAGACACGCAAAAAAAATGGACAGTACTTTAAAAATTAAACTTTTTTTTGGATAGTAGTAAAAAAACGCAGAAATAGTTAAAAATAAATAACATATATTTTCCTCTAATCCGTAAAAAGCAGAAGTTCTAAAATAGGGACTTAATAATATTAAAGATGATATTAGTAATAAATTAATATTGTGAATCTTAAGATTGTATTTAAATTTTATTGTAAAATATAAAATAAAAACAACTGATAGTGAAAAAATAAGATTAAATAACTTAAATATAAATACGTTATTTAACGGTATAAGATATTTAATTAATAAATAATAAATTGGTAAACTTGATGATTCATAAAGAGCCCAATTTATTTCTAAAAATAGACTTGTTTTAAATAAAATAAAATTTTTATAAATGTGAATAAAATCAATTTTTCCTCCTCCGCTGGAATCTTCATGAAAATAAAAGCCTAAAAAAAAAGAAAAAAAAATTAGTATTAAAAAAAAGAAACACAATTTATTATACTTTGAATACATCATTTCCTTAAAAAAATTATTGGATAAAGAATAAGCGAATATATTATTCTTAATAAATAAAAAATATTTAATTTACATCTAATCTTTCTTAATTCTTTATAATAAAAATTTAATTCCTGAAATTGACCCTCCCATTGTCTCTGAGCTGCGAATGATATATTTATGGTTGCTAATTTTTTAAATTTCGCAAATCTTCTCCACAAATCAAAATCGCCTGCCATTCTAAAATTTGTATTTAATCCTCCTACTTTTTCATAAAGTTTTCTTGAAAAAATTGTATTTTCTTGCTGAATAAAACCCCAAAAGCAATTATGAGCTAATCCTTTTCTAATAATAAATCTTGGATAGCATAATGGTAATAATTTTGTAATTTTATTATTCTTTATAAAAGAAACTCTACCTACTACCCAATCATAAGAATATTTATTTAATATTTTATGTAATCTATATAATGCATTTCTATCTATCAAAATATCATCTGAATTTAACCATAATAAATATTTTCCTTTAGAGAATGAAAACCCTTTGGATATTGCATCATACATTCCATTATCTTTCTCAGAAATAATTTTTGTAATATATTTTTTGTAGGAAATAATTTTCTCTAAACTCTTATCTTTAGATAAGCCATCAATAATTATATAATCAAAATTTTTATAGGTTTGATTAATTATACTTTCTATTGTTTTGCTTATATATTTTTCTCCATTATAAACTGGTGTTACAATTGTAAAAAATGGCTCTGACATTTTAAAATATTATTTTAATTAATAAATTTATAAATGAATTGTATCTAAAATATTTCTTTACCTAAATGCTCTTAAAATAATTATAGTAATCCAATAAGCCATTTTTCAATTTTATTTTAGCTTTCCATCCTAATTTATTAATCTTTGCGGTATCTAATTTTCTTTCTTTTACTCCATCTGGGTAATCTTTATTAAAAATAATTCTGCCCTTAAACTTAGTCAAATTCTTTAGTCTATATGCTAAATCCTTAATAAAAATTTCTTCTCCACTTCCTACATTTAAAAAATCATGCTTTATATTTTTAAAAAGAATAAAATAAATTGCTTCAGCTAAATCATTGACATTTAAAAATTCTCTTTTAACTAAACCAGAGCCCCACACTTCAACTTTTTTTTTATTTTTAATTTTTGCTGTATGAAATTTTTTTAATAAAGCTGGTAAAACATGACTGGCTTTTAAATCAAAATTATCTCCTGCGCCATAAAGGTTTGCGGGCTGCAAAGAAATAAAGTCTTTTTTTAGCTGATTTTTAATATACTGACATAATTTTAAAGTAGAAATCTTTGCTAAAGCATATCCTTCGTTGGTTTTTTCAAGATAAGAAGACAGAAGATAATCTTCTTTTATCGGCTGTTTTACTGCTTTTGGGTAAATACATGCGGAACCTAAATTAATAAACTTATTAACATTATAATCTAAGCTGGATTTAATTAAATTAAAGCCAATCATTATATTGGTGTAAATATAATCAATTTGAAAATTTGAGTTATCTAATATGCCCCCAACTCTTCCAGCTGCATTTATAACTATTTGCGGTTTATTTTTTTTAAACCAGGCATTAACTGCTTTTTGGTCTGTAAAATCTAAATTGTTTCTTTT
>Ga0114968_10002827_pt1 | contig 13133 bp, 19 predicted proteins | sample M_130807_EF_Meta_FD_87020 | JGI IMG/M metagenome (GOLD analysis project Ga0114968, IMG submission 87020) | Freshwater microbial communities from Lake Montjoie, Canada to study carbon cycling - M_130807_EF_MetaG | ecosystem: Environmental > Aquatic > Freshwater > Lake | place: Lake Montjoie... | reverse complement strand
ACACCGTTCATGCTACATTTTTCGACTTTTAATTTTTTAAAATCCAAAATTACACTGGCAGTTTGAATGTCGTTTGTTTTTAGTCTTGTTGCCACAGTCATAACTTCATCAGTTTGACCATTTGCTTTTTTATAGTAGGTAAGGATCAAGTATCTCATATAATTTTATTTGTTATTAAAAATTTAGATGTTTTATCAGCCATCAGTTGATGACTAATAATACCCGGATGATGCCCTTCTGGGCCCTGGTCTTGTACATTTTCTTGAAACGAGTCAAATAAATTAATCCATAAAGATTGATTAAGTGTTGCAAAATGTTCTTGTAATTGTTGAAAAAACTTTATAATTTCATAATCATCTCTGTTATCAAAATCTAATAGACTTTTTGAATAGTTACTCAATGAACTATTTAAATCAGTACCGAGTGGACGTACTAAATCGTTTTTCCACGGAACTAATCCATTTATAAATCCAAGTTTGGCATTGTGCAGTTTAGCCAATGATTCTAGTATCTTGGAATATTGAATAAGATCAATTATGTTGTTGTAGTCGCCGTTTAACAACAATAGTGTGTTTTTAAAAATATTTTTCTCGTTTTTTGTTAAGTGTATGTTTCTATATTTAAATTCAGGCAATTGATCATTTATAAAAAACACTGAACCCGGACCGGGGCTAAGCCATATACGATTTAACGCTGACCACTGAGTAATTACACAATTGTATTGGTTAGACATTATAGCGGCTGCTGAGCGCATGAATATAGTATAATTGCTAGATCCACCTTGTGCTACATTTGTTCGATTAAAGTTAAATTGTTTTTCTAATAATCGATCGTAGATATACAACTCTCTTAGATCATCTGGAAATCCTTCTCCGGCAGTGAAACTACAACCGTTAAAGCAAATGTTCATTGTAATTGACTCAATTCAATCAGCGTGGCACTGAGATTAATTTCTTGATCTGCCACCAACGGAATGTTTGCAATGCCATTGCGAATAATGACGATTGCTTGATCTTGTTTCTCAACATCCTGGCTCCACAGATCCAGATTGTCATACATCCAACGGAATGTAACGTCTGCTTCTTCTGGAGTACTTTGTTGACACAGCAGTGTACGTGCTTCGCGGATCCGGCCTGCTTTAAACAGGCCCACACAGTCCAACTTCCAATCGCCTACTGATCTATCGCCTGCACTGGGTGCCAGCAGTGTGCCAGTTTGACTATTTTGTTGTGTTAGATTCAAACACTTACGCAGATCCGGATATGTTGCTTTGACATAGCTGTCTAACGTGTCAATGTCAAACTCTATACCTTCTGTGACCAGTACAGTGGCCGCACGTGCCGTGAACTCTGTGTGATCAGTTTTGGGAATAGCAATGTGCTGGCACCGGCTGTGTATTGGTGGCAGGATCTTGTTGGGATAGTTACAGGTCAAAATAAACCGCACACTGTGGCTGTAGTCTTCCATCAAGTTGCGCATGGCAGGCTGTACTGAGTTGGGATTCATATAGTCTGCTTCGTCGATCAGCACCACTTTGAACCGGCCGAATGGCATAGTCTGACAGAAACTGATCAGTTTGTCAACCCATTCAACTTTACGTGCTTCTTTACTACCGTTGGCATACAGTACATCATACTCGTCTATGCCCAGTTCATTGATCAATACTTTGGCCAGTGTTGTTTTTCCTGTGCCAGGGCCTCCACTGAACATCAAATGCGGTATAGTTCCATCTTTAATCCAAGCTGCCACCTGCTGCCTATGGTTATCATCAATAAACACATAGTCACCGACTGCGTTTGGTCTGTATTTTTCTGTCCAGAGTTGTTTCATGTTGTTGCAATTTGTTGTTTCATACGACAATTATAATACTAGAGACGGTACGTGTCTAGTAATTTGGAGCGGTCAATGTTTTAAATGTTTCGGCGGCAGCCACACGCTTGCGGAGACTCGAACTAGAAAACGAGTGATCTCGTCCATTGAACACAAGCTCAATACCTCGTTCACTGCCTTCGTATCTTCCAGTAAACTCTTTATCTTGATACTCCACACCTAAGATACGCACATCCAATGGTAGGATCAATAGCAGATCAATCAAGTCCTGTTCAGTTTGGTAAACTACAACTTCGTCGACGTACCGACAGGCTGCGAGTTGAATCTGTCGTTCCACAATACTTTGAACCGGACAGTTTTTAGTGTCCGGCCGGTCAATTGTAGGGTCAGTTTGCAATCCGCAAATTAGATAATCGCAATGATTCTTGGCTTCGCTCAGCATGGCAATGTGCCCTGCGTGAAGCATATCAAATGTGCTAAAAGTAATGCCAATTTTTTTACCGTCGGCTTTGAGTTTTTTAATGTGATTAAAGATCATTATGCAAATCTATGCTTAGACTCTACATGTTCAGCAGTGCCCATTGTGTCGTCTTGTGGTTGTTCGTCTGACACTAGTAAAATATCATTTGGGTCAATACGACGAATAGTGCGCTCGGTGCCATTGTCGTCAATTTCAATGCCACGTGTCCATCGACCGTGTGCAACACAGATCCAATCGCCGGGGGCAACGTCCTGTTGGTCCGGGCCCACTGCATACACCTGTGCCCACCGTGGACGAATGCCCAGGCCAGTTCCATTGTCGTTCAACAACACAATGCCAGCGGTTGTTGTTCGCATATCGAATGACATGTCACTGACAATCACTGCATCACGTAATGGCTCAAGACCACTGGCTGATAATTTATAGGGTGCAAAGGCTGCTTTGTTCATGGATTCCTCTTAGATTTTGCTGACGCCAGGCGCACTTTGTGCTATCTGACGTGGTGTTTTAATTAATTCTTGTTTGACTGTTTGTGCTTTGGCAATGGCTGCTGCCAGGCCGCCGCGGGGAATAGGCTTTGTTGGCGATTGCACTAATTCTGGTACAGCCTCCTCTAACGCCGCTAACTCTTCTAACGATTCTATTTCTGGAATTTCTTCTAAAGATTCAATTTCTGGTGCTTGGTCAACTACCACAGGCGCCGGGATAGATTGAGGTGGTTTTGTCATTTTGTCATGTTTAGAAACCAATCGTTGGTTGTTGTATACATCAAGTACAGAATCATTTATTACTTTTTCCTTAGTGGCTTTAGATTTGGCCTTGGCTCGTTCTGCTTGTTGTTTCTTGGCAGATCTTGTGCTGGTAGTAGGTGGAGTAGGTGATGTGTTGGTACTCTGGCGCTGATAATGTTTCTGCACTTGTTTGGGCTTTGATTCAATCACACGATTTGCATTGTCAAGTGTGTCTCCTCGGGCATTTACATTCATGTTGCCCACTGCTCGTGTATTTTCGTTTTCTAACATCAACGCACCAAGGTCCACTACTCGACCCATAGCCGATTTATATATTTTTTGTGCCATAACTATTCCTTTGAAATATATGCATATTTAACGCAAAAACTCTTCCACATCTAAATTGTAGTACATGCTGTCAATTTTGTGTACCCGCAGTTTGTACAGCACATAACTGGCCACACTAGATCCACGTCCAACGCCCCATACTATTTTATGTTCAGTCATAACATCAACCATATACACCATAAAACGCAATAAATTAAACAAATCACGTTCCTGATATAATAGTAACTCTTTGCCACAACGTTGCAATTCTACTTCTGTATCGCATAATCCCAGTACATGGGCCGCAATATCCATGTTCTTGTACTGTTCAGGCATGTACCATGTTGCTTGTTGCTGTGCATGGAACGCTGCCGGAGCAAGGGTCTGTGGCTGTTCATTGCTCCATAATGGCACTGTGTCTGGTACTGTTGTTAGGTATTTTAATTCAACAGAAGACTCCACAATCATGCCTGTTAGATCAGTGACAGTATGACCTTTCATTATAAGATCACATATATCATCTTCTGTGTAAATTAACTCACCAACGTTATTTTGCTTCATCTTTACCAAAATTAACAAACACAATGGTGTTGCCAGTATCCTCAGAATTTACATCGTCTTCCGGCCATTGTAACTCTAACTCTCTCCAAGATGAGATAGCACCCAAATTCATAATATTCTCAGATTCTGATATTTTAGTATTGTGGTGCATTAGATTGGAATTGTGCCACCAGCCGGTCCGATCATACGGGCCAATGGGTTCTTCTTCGCCGTGCATATAAGTTACTTCACCTCCGAGTCCACTGCTGATCTCAACTTCGCCTATCACCATTCGATTTTCGCAAATGGCATTTAGTTTGCAGTATAGCATAATACCAATCAACTGGTCGACCGGTTCATCTGGTAACGTAATGATCTTAATACCAGCATTTGCTAATAATTTGCATTGTTCTTCGTTAGTGCCGTTAATGAACACGCCAGACTCTAGCGAGTCTGCAATAAAGAACTTGATGCGATCAAATGCAATGTTGTGACTTTCGCCATCCATTGTGGTGGTCATCATCCAGACCCGAACTCGATAATTGTTCATTCTGAGCATGCCGTCAAAATAACACCCAGCAATAAAATCAATTGAATACTGTAGTCTTACGTTCATGATATGTCAATGATTTGATCAAAGTCGGGACCGTTTCCATTTTTGTCGTTGTGTTTATTAAACAGCGCCGCAGATTTCTCTGTGTACTTGGTTTGATATGTTTCTATCGCCATTCGAATCTGGCGTATGAGTTCGGTATTGCCCATCCGTAGCGCAATACCCATTTTTTTATTGAGTTCTGATATTTTAGAGCCTAGTTCGTCTATGGTTAACGAATCTACACTGCCTATTAACGGATGTTCCATGCGCTAATTGTACAACAGATTGACGACGAAATCAACCTGTTTGGTTAAGCAAAAGTGGCGCCATTGTTTCCGATGCAGAACCATTTACCACTGATATATTGCATTACACAGGCTTGGCCGATTGCAGTAAATGTGACTGTTCCGGTACCAGATGATTTCCATGCTGCATTGGACACGGTGATAACCATGTCCCCACCATCGCCTACCATGGCAAAGGTATGTATTTGACCGTTTGAACCTGTTCCCATGGTTGCTGTTTCGGCAGCGGCTGTGGTAAAGTAACTAGTTGCTTTGGATAAGTTGACTGCAATTGATGCTGCTAAATCTTCGGTTGATGCTATAAACAGCGGACTTGTATATTTGTTACGTGGTCGAGTTAGCTCGCTTAGATAAATGGTATTGCCGCCATCGTCGGTATGGAATTGGAATTCGTATGTGCCTGTTTCACCGAAATAAATGGTATTGCTAGAAATCCCTTGGATGCCATAGATACTTGCGGCTGCGGCTCCGTTGCCTACGGCAGCCGGGAATGTTACTGTGTGTGATGTACTTGATACAGTTATCCGCACTGTAACAAAACTTAATGTTCCGGCAGGCGCAAAGTTGGTAAATGCCAAACTAATATTACTACCAGTTGTTACAGTTTGATAATGCCCGGCAGCATAGTTAATACCAACTGATCCAGTCAACGTGCCCAATGCAACTCGAGTCATAGAAAAGTCTTGTATTTGCGCATCACTCAGTATTGATCCGTTCATATTATTGTCAAGCACAGTGCCAGTGAGTGCTGCCTTTAATACAACTTTGGATTGCAAGTCGTTGATTTCATCAGCGGCATACTGAAAATTGGTCTTGGTATTTGTGAAGTTGTCACGAAAACCTTGCGAGTTATTATCTTGCCCGGCTACAGGATATGTGCCGTCGATGTTGTTTGGGTTAATGTTTGATGACATTTGTTTATCCTAATTTATTAGTGTATTTAGCACGTTTATGCGCTGATTAAATTATCCTATGCGTTGGCTGGCAAAATAATGGGCACAACTGGCGAAATAATATTTCTTCTTGGAAACACCAGATACTTGTCGTAATCTGTGGTATTAGAGTCAAGATAGATATCAACTGGGGTAATAAATCGCAAGCTGCCACCATCAAACAGTGTTTGCGGCCCTGGCGAACGATCAAATGTTGTTTCTGCTGGGGGCTGTGGAATCCATTGATCGTCTTGAGCGTCCCAGTTATGTGTTAATGCACGATCTAATTCGTACCGGTCAACTTTGAAATCTACAAGATTCAATTTTGATCCAAATTGTGTGCGAATATTGTATGCAATTTGTCCGCTTTGGCCTGGTTGAACATAGGCAATAACCCATGCCGGTGTAAATCCCAGTATACGCCCATCAGCCTGCTTTGACAACATCCACAATGGTAACAAGTTGCTGATTTGTCCTACCACATCAATTACTTGATCTCGCATATTTGTCAAACTGTTGGGATATACCGTGTCAATTTCCTCCGGAGTGCTTGGGTCAATTGGATAAGGAATTACAACTTCTTTACTGACGCTTTGTCCTTGATCGTTGACTAGATTGTCAATCACTTTGCTATAAACAACTTCGTATAAAATTTTTCCTGTGGCAGGATCCAGTGCCTGCGCAGTTGATATTTCACCTAGCACTAAATTTTTCCAGTAGTGATTTAGATACAAACTAGAAACATACTCTATATATGTGGCTGCTGTTAGACCAAATGCATGATCGTATATTACTTGAGTAGCACGGCCAAAATTTGGATCGTCGCCGCGGTACAATAACTCCACAGGGATGATGGTTGAATTTTGCAATAAACTATTAATTAAGTCACGATCATTCTGTGGAGGCATTGCTTGAATATATAAATTCTCGTACGGTATGTTGTATGCTCTGTTGACAGTTATTGAAAAATCTTTGTACACACTAATCAGACCATTGCCGCCGTAAGCCTGTACAGTAAAGACAAATGTCAGATCAAACGTAGTTGGACTTGTTATTCCGCGGTTGGTACTGTTTACGTCAAACGTGGTTGTTCCACCGTCTAGCGCAAATGTATTAAAACTAACCCGGCCAACAATGTTGCCCGACGACAACAACTCTAGTCCTTGTGGTAAACTACTGTCGCTGCCAGATTTGATTTTATATTCTAATTCTATTCCGCCGGCATGCGCTGCCGCGACATATAATATACTTGTTGCGCCAGTATCAATGACTCCCAGTGGACTAGGATCTTTAGCACGGTCAACTATGCTACTTGGTGTGATCCAAACTATGTCAGTGTCCACTGGCCCAACAATGGTTATACTAAAATAGTAATAAGGACTGGTTATGTCAGGATCATTGACTTGTGATACTCGGATGGCAAAATCATACGTGGTTTCGGTTATTCCTAAGTCTGGAATAAATCCGTACAACCAACCGGTAACTGGATCAAGTGTCAGCCCGGGCGGCAACTCGTAGGCACCGCGATCAAATCCGTCAACGTCGTACGGTGCACTGCTGAATCCAACGCTGGCACCCAGGCTGATGTCATATATGATTTCGTCGCCATCAATGTCAACACCATCAAATTTAAATGCGTAGAAATTATCGCTGCGTACAGTTCCAATACTTCCTTCGGGTGTTAACAACAGCGGTGGCTGTCCCGGGGCGCCGTCGGCTGTAAGAAACGTATTGTCTGCGGTAAATCCTATGACGTCGGCAGTGTCAGCATTTAGATTAGCACGACTGTACACCTGGATGCTGAATGTTCGTAAATTACTAGACTTGCCGTCAGTTACTTCGAGCACAAATTCATAGATCTCACTAGGATTTTTTCCAATGAATCCAGATATGACCCCTTTGCGTGACAATGTAAGCCCTGGTGGTAATGCCCCGGCAGCAAGCCTGACAAACACGACGTCGTCTGGATCACTATCTGTATACCCAATTTGTAAACTAGGAACTTCGGTACCGTCATAATACTGTGCAATTTTTCCCGAGGGAGTAGTAAACTCCGGTACATTCTGTCCAGACACTGTTAGCGTAAATGTTCGGTCTGACAGACGATTGATAACAGTGATAGGCCCAACTGTTTTTTTTGTGTATGCCCGAATTGCAAACTTACTGACTATGTCTCGAGACACCGGTTCGGGCACACCTTGAAGATTTGCTATGGCTTGCGGAGTTCCTGCTAGCATACCTGATTCAGTTAATTGAACCCCAGTAGGTAATTCTCCAGCAATTAATCGATAGTAAAGGCTATCATCAACAACTTCTGCCTCCAGCGGCAATTGAAAAAACACACCTTCTGGGTATGTTCCTAGGTTGCCTGCAGGAGTAAGCCAGACTGGTTGTGCGGTCATTTATAGTCTTCCAACTACAACTTCAATAATGCCGTGATCACCAGTTGACGCTTCTAATGCTTTGCCAATCACGGTGCCCATGATAGGATTCTGTTTAGCACGGGCGTATCCGTTGCCGGCAGATATCAGCATATCTCCTTTGGCAACAGCGCCGCGAACCTTGCAAGGCACACGCCCGAGCAATGCCAGTGCCACTGTATACTCGCTAGTTAACATGCTATTCATTAAGTGTGCTGGTAGCGTAGATACTACTCCTGCAACCCGTGTTGTTTCGTCTGACGCAATGGTAACTTCGGCTGTCCCGCCAAACTCGAGTACAGTACCGGGTTGATACTTAGCGTCAGATGTATAGTTCTCTGCTACGTCAGCATATTGTGCTTGTGTAGCAGTACCTACAAAATAAGTTCCACTTACATTGCCGCCTGCGCTGATTGTTCCACCGGACGTGATTGTGGCACCTGATATGGTTGACGCACTGGTTATAGTGCCAGTTGCACTGATTGTTCCACCTGTGGCCAAGTTACCACCAGTGGCAGTGCCAGTTGCACTGATTGTTCCACCTGTGGCCAAGTTACCACCAGTGACAGTGCCAGTTGCACTGATAGCACCAACTGCATTTACAAAACTATAAGATGTAACACCACCTGCTTTGACATTGCCAACAACAGACATATCTGTTGTGGCCAGTAAGTTTCCGCCTGTAATATTTCCAACAGCCACTTGTTGACCTGTCAGGTAAAGGTTAGAGGAATTTACATTGCCAGTTGCACTGATTAACGCGGCAGTAACAGCGGCAACGGCACTAATTGAATTGGCGGAAATATTGCCAGTATATGTTGGCAAATAGTTGGCAACATTGGCATTGCTGTAACTGCTGACAACTCCGGTTAGTAGGCTACCGTTACCTATGTAGAAACTCCCGGCACCAGCAGTGATGTTACCGACAGCACTAATTGTTCCGCCAGTGTTGATTGCCGCCGATGAATAAACATTGCCGGTGGCACTGATGATACCAGCAGTGCGTAAGTTGCCGCCCTGGATGTTTCCCACGGCTGAAATATTTATATCTGAGTTTAGGTATGTACCTTTAACGTTCCCGGTTGCAATTATATCTGTTGTGGCCAGTAAGTTTCCGCCTGTGACATTGCCAGCGCCAACATATCTCCCAGTTAAATAGATATTGGCTGCATTTACATTGCCTATTACTTCGATGCCAGTTGACACAAACTGTGCTATGTTTGCAACTCCGCCAATGGTCACACCGATGTTTCCGCCAGACCCATTGACTGCTAAAATGGACGTTCCGTTAGCAATTTGCGAAACAGCAATGTTACTAATGGCAGTGACATTACTTAGATAGGCACCATCGCCAATAATAAAATTACCTATTATATTGCCTGTGGCGCTGATGTTTGTTGCAGAGTATATATTACCAACAGCACTGATAGTGCCGTTGCCGCTGATATTGCCAAATGTGCCTGCGCCAGTGGCAGAAACATAGCCAACTGTCAGTACATTGCCGGCTGTTACATTTCCCGAAGCACTGACTATTCCGGGTGTTCTAAATGCAGAATCTGAAGAAACGTTACCGGTTGCGCTGACATTGCCTGTGGCTCGTACCCATGCACCTTGAATGTTCCCAGATACGCTCAGTGTGTTGCCTGTGATATTTCCAGTTACAGAAACTCCGTTTACTGTGAACACTGCAACATTTGCTACGCCGCCAATTGTTATATTAGCATTGCCATCGGGGGCTGTTGTGATATTGGTGTTGCCATTGATAAGGACTTGTCCTGCGCCAGCAATAACATTTGTTAATTGGCTGCCGTCACCAATGAAATAAGTAGCTGTGACATTGCCATTGGATCTAATATTTCCCGTGGCAGAAACAATGTTAACATTGGCTTGTGAAGCATTTGGAACTTGTCTCCAAATTACATCTACACCGGTAAAATCTGCAAAACAATAATAATAATATTGCTGATCGTATGCAGTCATTCCTGCAGTATCGCCTACACTGCCAGTTAATGAAACCGGCGGAACGAGTTGAATTTTGGAGTACAGATCTCCAAAATTATTGTTTGTTTTGATAAATGCAGTGCGTATAGGATCGCCTTGGCCATCATTGGGAGCCGATCCTACGTTAATTATTTCACGAGCCATATATTTGAATCCTCTGGTAGTGTATTTACCAGATTGGTCAAGCTCGACGTTTTGTGTCAGACTGGACTAAAACTGCTTCCGCAACCGCAAGTTGACACTGCTTGTGGGTTATTAATGGCAAAACTACTGCCCATTGGCCCATCGTCATAGCGTATACTTGAGCCTTGCAGATATTGCCAACTTATTGAATCAACTAGTACTTTCACTGAATCGTATTCAAAATCCATGTCATCTTCGTTTTGATCTTCGTCTAAGGTAAATCCATAGCTAAATCCAGAGCAGCCACCGCCCTGTACAAATACCCGTAACTTGATGTCGGGGTTATTTTCTTCTGCCAGAATATCTTTAAGTTTTACAATTGCGCTGTGTTCTAATATCATTATAGTCTTTCGTTACAAACATCCCAGTCAATAATTTTCCAAATATTGTCTAGGTATTTTTCTTTATCGCTTTGATAATCTAACGCCCATGCATGTTCCCACCAATCAATAAGTACGCATATATCTGTGCGCACAGAATGATTTGGAATTGTTTTAATTGCACCAGTTGTGCTTAGATATACCCAGCCCGATCCTTGAATTTTCATTGCAGTTTCTTTTACTGCATCTTTAAAGTCTTCGTAAGTTTTGAAGTGTTCTTCTATGAGCGCAAGTACTGCACCCTTTGGCCTATTGGCGCCCTTAGGAGCACGAAGTTGGGGAAAGAATTTGTTGTGTAGGAAACTGCCAGCACGATTAAAATCTGCATTGCCTTCACCTGCGTTATAACGCCGGGCATAGCCCTTGGCCAGGTGTTCAAAATGATAGTCGATGGTATCCGCACTCATTATTGGTTCTAAGTCCTTGTGTGTATAAGGTAAAGGAGTAGTTTCCAGTTTTGCAGGACGAGTGCTTGCTTCTAGCAGATTAAGATGATCACGTAGTTCCATCTTGTATTTATTTTCTACGTGTAATACGTCCGCGAGTGAGGTCATACGGGGTAAATTCAATTTCTACACGATCGCCCAGTAACACTTTGATATTGTTGGTACGCATACGTCCGCTCAAGTGTCCTAACACTGTGTTATCTATGTTGTCTAACTTGATTCTAAACATGGCAGCCGGTAAAATCTCCTCCACCCGGCCTTCCATGTTGATTGTTTCTTCTTTTGCCATAAGCAATTACTTATTCAAAACTGAGCTCTGCGTTAATCTTCTTCAGCCGATCCATACGGAAACTGCGCCATGCACCAGCATCCAAATCCCACACTTTGATCACAGCAGGATCTGCTTCTTTTGGTTGCTTTTTAGGTTTGGTAGACTCTGTTACCAGCCCATCTACACGCCCTACGATAGAAGCACTGTGTGATATGACAGCCATTGGGAGTTTTTCCGGGATCAAATTCCAATTCAAGGTGCATCGCATGGCACGATCTGTGCCGTCTGCCTTGGTAAATGTCACTGTGATAGGTTGCTTGTCCAACAGACTCCGAACCCAGTCACGCATGATGTGCCGGTTTGTGTCGTCTGCTTCTTGATATTGTGTACCTGGTGCTCCTTTGAGCAGCCTCAACACTTCTTGCTGTTCCCATTTCATCTTTAACTCCATTTCAAATTAAACCAGGTTGCCCATTTTTCATTATAAAATCTAAACTCCACATAGCCCGGGACGTTTCCTGTCATGTTGTCCCACCGAGATTGGTAATATGCAAAATCAAAATCTGCTCCTTGTTGTAGCCCTTGATGTTTTAGATCATGCACAATCAATAGTATTTCATCCACACGTTTATTGTCAAGTGTTACTGTAAATCCTGTCACGCCCACCTCAACATAAACCACTCTAGATCTTGTTTATCACGGAACCAAAATTTGGCATTGTTGGCATACCAACGCTGATCCGGAGTCCATACCATGGGTTTGTCTTTGGTTCCACTGGGTCCAAATGTATCTATCATCCATGCCATCATTGCGTCCCATCTGGCACCACTGGTTGGATGTACAGTCAAGTACTTTTGTCCATGAACAGTACCTTCGCTGAACTTGAATGCCGTCCAGCCTGCCGCAGACATCATGACCTGGGTGTCAATATCCCGGGCGATCTGTTCACCAAGGTCGTCAATGATACGATTCACATCAGATGTTTTCATGACCATTTCAAACAAAATAACATCAGTGTCGGCTCATCTGGAACGTCTACTGTTAGTCCTTCTAACCTACACCGATGTACTCGGCACCAGTCTCCAAGAACATCGTATCTGGGCGCCCAAAAAGAGATATCTGATAAGATTACCATTGTTGGGCCAAAGCCCAGATAGTCGGGAGCAATAACAAACTTGGCCTTTTTAAACTCTGCCATTATGTCTTCGGTTGTTTCGCCGTAGGCATCAAGTCTCATCAAGGGCAGGTCAACCTAAACATAAACAAATCTTGTTCATCCTCAAAGCAAACTTTGTACTTGTCAGCGTTGGTTAGGTTTCTGATGTTCTCGTCATGACCACCCCAGATCATAGTCCAACGGCCTGTGGGATTGTCAAATGGATCCCATCTCTCGCCAAACTTTTTTTCACACCATTTGTGAGCCTGCACTCGTTTGTGCATTTCAATAAAAGTTTCGTGTGTTAAGTTATGCAGTGATAATGGATGAACCAGGTGTGTCATTAGCCTCTCCTCATTGTGGCAATGTCATGTGCCTCTTCATCTGAGAATACAGGCACAGCGTTGGATTTATGCATGGTACCAATGCCCAAGATCTTGGTGCCTGTGTATTTTGGAATATCTTTTGTACGCACAGCACCTGAATGGCCTGTGTTGCGGCTGGCAATATGCGGAGTCTCACGACCCACGGGTGT
>Ga0114968_10002816_pt1 | contig 13156 bp, 12 predicted proteins | sample M_130807_EF_Meta_FD_87020 | JGI IMG/M metagenome (GOLD analysis project Ga0114968, IMG submission 87020) | Freshwater microbial communities from Lake Montjoie, Canada to study carbon cycling - M_130807_EF_MetaG | ecosystem: Environmental > Aquatic > Freshwater > Lake | place: Lake Montjoie... | reverse complement strand
GTCCTGATGGGGATGACGCTCATGTACGCACCGAAGAAGTCATGATTACGCCACGCCTGCTCGCTGGCGCCGCGCTCAGCGTCGCATTGAGCGCCTGCGATGAACCCTCGACGTCCTCAACGCCCACGACGAGGTGTGTTGGCGCGGATACAGACGCCGCCACGGCCGGGTGCCTGCGCCCGACGATGCCGCCCGAGCACTACGTCACTCAAGCGCTGCTCTACTTCGACACCCTCGATACGTCGGCCGACCCCGCGCGCGTGCCGACCTACTCGCCGTGGGTAGCGCGCTGGGAGTGGCCACCGTGGCTCTTGCTCACGGGTTGGGGGCGCGAGGTCATGGTGAACACGGCCACCGCGCTTCGCCAGATCGATCCGTCGACAGTCCCGCAGCGGGACTGCCGGTTCTTCCCCGAGCAGCCCTTCGCGCGGTGCTACGTCGTCTTTGAGTATGCCGGGGGCTCGTGCCCGATTTACGAGGAGTTCGTCTTCAACGACGCCGGTGAGATGACCTTCATCGAGGCATGGTCGGACGTCGACGGCCTGCGCCCGACGAGCGCGGACGACCGCTTCGGCGAGTCGCCTGATTTTCCGCGCCTGTCGACGCGTGTCCCCGGCCTCGGCCGCGCAGATGGCCTCGTCGACCCCGAGTCGGCTGCGTTGATCGCCGCCGCCGAATCCGACCCCGACCTGGCGTCGTTCCGCGCCCGGGCGCTCGACTTCTGGGGCACCTGGGGAGCGGAGTACCGCGCTGCGCCGCCCGACTTCTTCGCGCGCGGCTGCGGCTGGGGTGCCGAGCCTTAGCGCGCGATCTCGACCCAGCGTGCCTTGAGCTCTGCGGGCGTCCAGCGGGCGCCCTGCTCCGGCAGCGCGCCGCCGGTCTGCGCCATGTGCATCATCGAGAGCTGGCTGCCCTGCACGTGCACCACCGCGCCGGTAATGTCCGCCGCGTCGTCCGAGAGCAAGAACGTCGTCACGTCCGCGATCAGGTCAGGCGACAACAGGGTCTGCGCATCGGGGAGCTGCTGCATGATCGGCAGGCCCGCCGTCAGGCGCGTATAAGCGATCGGGCTGAGCACGTTCACCGTGATGCCGTGCGGCTGCAGGTCCATCGAGGCCACCCGCGCGAAGCCGTAGATGCCCGCCTTCGCGGCGCCGTAGGCGGGCAGGCCCGCGCTGCCGAGCAGGCCCGCGATGCTGCTCGTGATCACGATGCGCCCACCGCCGCCCTGCGCGACCATCTGCCGCGCGACGGCTTGGGTGATGCGAAACGCACCATTGAGCAGGCCGTCCGTCGAGCGCTCAAACGTCGCGTCGTCCACCTCGAGCAGCGGCGCGTCCTTGACCCAGCCGGCGTTGTGGAGCAGCGCGTCCACGCGGCCAAAGCGCGCCACGGTCTCCGCGACAAGCCGCTCGGCGCCGACGCGCGTGCAGGCGTCGTCGGTGTTCGACAGCGCGTCACCCAGTTCAGCCGCCACCCGCGCTGCCGCCTCGGGGTCGATGCCGTCGCCGTTCGGTCCGGTGCCCAGGTCGTTGACCACGACCCGCGCGCCCGCGGCCGCGAACGCGCGCGCCTGCGCCAAACCGAGGCCCTGCGCCGCGCCCGTGACGATGACGACCTGACCGCTCAGTGCGCCCATGCATGCACTCCCGCCCAAAAGTGGAGCCGCAAGGTGCCACGAAATGCGGTCAACTGCCCGCGAGTTCGCCCATGACACGATAGATGTGTGAGAGTTCTTCGGACGAAGTGCAGTAGGGCGGCACGGCGTACAGGGTGCCGCCGAGCGGGCGCAGGAGCACCCCGCGGTCGAGCGCCGCGGCGCGCAGCGCGACGGACCGAGCGCCGCCGTAGCCCTCAGCGTCGGCCAGGTCGACCGCGCCGATTGTGCCGAGCGCACGCGCCCCGCGCAGCCCTGGGTGCGGCCGCAGCGCCTCGATGTGCGCCGCAGTCTCTCGCACGATCGCGGCGCGCCGCGCGACGACCTCGGGCGCCTCGAACAGGTCGAGCGAGGCCAGCGCCGCCGCGCACGCGATCGGGTTCGCGGTATAGGAGTGACCGTGCAAAAACGCGCGCCCGATGTCGTCGCCCAGGAACGCCTCGAAGACGCGCTCGCTCGCGAGCGTCACGGCCAGCGGCAGGAAACCGCCCGTGATGCCCTTCGACACACAGACCAAGTCCGGGGCCACGCCGGCGTGCTCAAACGCGAACATCGCGCCGGTGCGCCCGAAGCCCGTGAAGACCTCGTCCGCGATGCACAGCAGGCCGTCCGCTTGGCAATGCGCGAACGCGGCCCGCAGCCACGCAGCGCTGTGAAATCGCATCCCTGCGGCGCCCTGCACCATCGGCTCGACGATGAGCGCGGCGTGCTCGCCCGGGCGCGCCGCCAGCAGGGCCTCGAGCGCGGGCAGGTCATCGGGCGGCACGAAGTCTACGCTCGGCAGGAGTGACCGAAACAGGGGGTGAAAGCCGTCCGGCTCGCCGACCGCCATCGCGCCGAGGGTGTCACCGTGGTAGGCGCCCCGGAGCGCGATGAAGCGCGTACGCCGCGTGTCGCCCCGCTGTTGGGCGGCCTGAAACGCCATCTTGAGCGCGACCTCGACCGCGGTTGAGCCGTCGTCGGAGTAGAACGCCCGCGTCGCCGGCGCCCCCGCCGCACGCGCCCAGCCTACCAACCGCTCCGCGAGGTGCACCGCGGGCTCGTGCGTGAAGCCCGCGAAGATGACGTGCTCGAGCGACGCCGCCTGCGCGCGGATCGCCTCGACGATCTTCGGGTGTCCGTGCCCGTGCAGGTTCACCCACCAGCTGCTCACGGCGTCGAGCACACGGCGGCCATCGGTGAGCGTGAGCCAAGCGCCGTGAGCGCCTGCGACCGCGATCGGCGGTGCCGCGGCGCCGTGCTGAGTGTAGGGGTGCCACACCACTGCGGCGTCCCGCTCGGCCAGTCCGCGGCTCATGCCGCGCGCTCGCGGAGGGCCACGACTGTCCGCGCCGGAAAACACGAGCGGCCGTCGGCGGCGACGCGCGTGGGTTCAAGAGGGGTGAGCTCAGGGCACTCCGCAACGACCTCGACGCTCAGCGGCGCGAGCAGTGCGTCTAGGCAGCCCCGCAGGCCCTCGTCGGGCGGACCGTTCAGCACCACGCCCAGCACGCGCAAGCCCGCGTTGCAGGCCGCCTCGACCGTCAGGCGCGTGTGGTTGATCGTGCCGAGCCGCGTTGACGCGACCACGAGCACGCTCAGGCCCAGCGCGCGGGCCAAGTCTCGATAGTCCATCGTCGCGGTGAGCGGCACTGTCAGGCCGCCCGCGCCCTCGACCAGCCAGGCGTCTCGGGGGGCGCGCGCCGCGAAATCAGCGCCGATTCGCGCCAGATCAATGCTCGCCCCCTCCAGCAGTGCGGCGCGCCACGGCGCTTGGGGGGCCGCGAGTCGGTAGCTCGGCTGAAGGGTCAGCGCGCTCGGCCGCAGCCACTCGAACGTCGCCGTGTCGTCATCATCGCCGGTCTGGGCTGCCTTGAAATAGCCGGCGTGGAGCCCCGCAGCCTCCAGCCCAGCGTGCAAGAGCGCGCAGACCGTTGTCTTGCCAATTCCAGTATCCGTCCCGGTGACGAGCACACGCATGGCCGCACTATGCCCGAGAAGCGTTGAAACTTCCCTTGGGTGACTCCGGGTGTATCCTTCTCAAGATGCGGCTCAGCCCAGACTTCGCGCAGCGGTTGATGCGCCTCTACCGCGGGCTTTACACCGGCGTTGGCGTCGCAGTGATGGCGCTGATCCACGTTCAGCAGTGGCTGTCCGGGACCTACGAGCTCGTCCACTTCGGGCAGCTCGTCGTGTTTGTCTGCACGGTGATCCTGCTGGCCGTGGTGCACGACCCGAAGACCTTTGGTCGTGTCGCCGTCTTCGGGGGGCTGGGGGTCGTGCTGCCGAGCTTCGTTGCGTACGGCATTCGCCCCGCGAACGTCACGGTGGTCGCCCACCTCGCTCTGACGGCGTTGGCCTTCTTGGGGCTGCGCTCCGCGCTCCTGATCATCGGCTTCTTCAGCGCCATCTCGCTCCTGATTGGCGCCGCGGTCACAGGCGGGCACCTCCCGGTGCCCTCTCTCACGTCGATGGACGGCGCGGTCTTCTCGAACTGGGTCCGCGCCGTCGTCGCCAGCTTCGGCGTGCTGGGCATGATCGTCTTTTTGGTCGAGGCGCTCTTCAGCGCCCTCGAATCGGCCCGAGGAGACGCGGAGCGCGCAGCGGCGCGGGCCACCGAGGCGCTGCAGGCGGAGCGCGCTGAGCGTTTGGCGCGGGACGCAGCCGAAGAGCGACAGGCCCGAACGGAGCGCGCCCTGTCCCTCGCCCAACGAGACCAGATCTTGGCGCGGGTCGCCGCGGGCGCCGCACACGACCTCACGAACGTGCTCACCGTGATTCACGGGACCACTGAGCTCGTCGAGGTCTCGTTGGCGCAGGGGGGTACATCGTCCGCGCAGCTCGACGAAGACCTGCGTCTGATCCTCGATGCCACGCAGCGCGCCTCGACCCTGACGCGGCAGCTCATGGGCTTCAGTCGTCATCAGGGCACGACTTCGCGCGCGTTCGATCTGCGGGGCGTGGTCGAGGCCATCACGCCGCTGCTGGAGCGCGCCGTCACGTCTGCGGTCACCTTGAAGCACGAGCGCGCCGTGCAGCCCTTCATGTTGCGGGGCGACAGCGCGCAGCTCGAGCAGGTCATCATGAACCTGGCGCTGAACGCGCGCGACGCGATGCCCCAGGGGGGTCAGGTCGTCGTGCGCCTCGCGGACCTGACCCGCGATGGCGTGCCCGGCGTGGCCCTCGAGGTCGAGGACACGGGCACGGGCATCGCGCCCGAGCACCGCGCGCATGTCTTCGAGGCCTTCTACACGACCAAGCCCGAGAGCAAGGGCACAGGCTTGGGGCTCGCGACCGTCGTCAGCATCGTCGAGGCCCACGGTGGGCAGGTCGACTTTGACACTGAGCTCGGGCGCGGCACCGTCTTTCGCGTGTGGCTGCCCACGGTCGTGGCCGAGCAGATCCTCGCGGCCACTGACACCGTAGGCGCCTTCGAGGTCACGACCGCGGTGCGGGATGGTGGGGCGGTTCTCGTGGTCGAGGACGACCCCCGCATTCTCAAGAATGCCACGCGCATTCTCCGCGCCGCAGGTCACCGCGTGGTCGGTGTGGCGAGCGGCACCGAGGCGCAGCGGCTCGCTGCAGAGACGCGCTTCGACGTCATCCTCATGGACGCCGTGATGCCGGGCCTGTCGGGGCCTGAGCTCTACGCGGCCTTGCATGCAGCGCAGCCTCGCGCGTGCGTCATTGTCACGATGGGCTTCGCGACCAACGACTTCGGGCGCGACTTCTTCGACGGCGGCGACCGCATGCGGGTGCAGAAGCCTTATGGGCGCGCGGACCTCGTCGAGGTCGTTGGGTTGGCGGTGAACCGCGCGCGGACACCAGTGCCCGCGAGCGCGGCCTAGCGAGCCGTCAGAGCCACAGCCAGCGCGTTTGCAAAGGCGTCGATGGTGGCTCGGTCGAGCGCTGCCCGCGTGACGAGTCGCAGTCGGCTCGTCCCCTCGGGCACCGTGGGCGGTCGAAAGCCGCGCATGTCGAAGCCCGCAAAGCGGAGGCGCTCGGCGGCACGCATTGTTCGCGCGGCCTCACCCAACAAGACCGGCACGATGGGGCCCAGACCGGGCGGCACGCGCACCCCGGGCAGCGCGCTCAGACGGTCGCGGGCGTAGCGCCCGAGCGCGAGCGCTTGGGCGGCGCGCTCGGCGCCGACCTCAGCGTAGCGCTCCGTCGACAGGCGCAGCGCGCATGCGAGCGCAGGCGTGACTCCGGTGCTGTAGATGAACGCTCGCGAGAGCGTCGTCAAGGCGTCCCGCAGCGCGGCAGAGCCCGCGATGAAGCCGCCGCCCACGCCGAGCGCCTTGCCGCCGGTGTGCACGGTCGCCAAGACCTGCGACCTCAAGTCCAGCTCGACAACACAGCCCGCGCCGCCGCCCCACAGCCCCGTGGCGTGCGCCTCGTCGACCACCACGTGCGCGGCGTGTCGGCCGGCGACCTCGACCAGCGCGGCGAGCGGGGCGTGGTCACCGTCCATGCTGAACACGCTCTCGGTGACGAGGTATCGCTCACCGCTGCCTTCTGGTGCGTTTTGCACCATCAACGCGTCGAGCGCGGCCACGTCGCCATGCGGGTACACCACACGCCGCGCGCCGGTCGTCCGCAGCGCATCGATGATCGAGGCGTGGTTCAGCGCGTCCGAAAACACGACATCCCGCGGCCCCAGCAGCGCCCCGAACAGCGCCGCGTTCGCCTGAAAGCCGCTTGGCAGGAGCAGTGTGGCCTCGGCTCGGGTCAGGCGAGCGAGCGCGGCCTCGGCCTCGGCGGTCAGGTCACGCGCAGACGCCGCGCCCGCCCGCACCAGACGGCTCGCCGTCCCGCCGAGCGGCAGCGTCGCCACGGCCTGCGCGAACCGCGCGCGCAGTACCGGGTCGGTCGCGAAGCCCAGTGTATCGTTCGAGCACAGGTCTAGGCCTGGCGTGGGCGGCGGCAGCGTGCGCCGCAGCCCGCGGGCCTCGAGCGCCTCGACACGCGCCACCAGGCTGCTCGGCAGCGGAGCGGAGCGCGTCAAGCGGGCGGCGAGGGCTGTGCGCCGCGCAACGCCGCGAGCAGCGCGTCGTCCGCCGAGGGCTCGGGGTTCGGGCGCGTGAGCAGCGTGTCGCCCAGGAAGATCGAGTTCGCGCCCGCGAAGAAGCACAGCACCTGCGCCTCGCGCGTGAGCCCCAGCCGACCCGCCGACAGCCGCACCCGCGACCGTGGCATGAGCAGCCGCGCCACGGCGATGAGCCGCACCAACTCGAGCGAGTCCACAGGCGGGGCGTCTGCGAGCGGCGTGCCCTCGACCGGCACGAGCAGGTTGATGGGCACCGACTCAGGCGGTGGGTCGAGCGACGCGAGCTCGACGAGCATCGCCAAGCGGTCGCCCACCGACTCGCCCATGCCGATGATGCCGCCGCTGCACAGGCCGATCCCCGCAGCGCGGGCGGCACGCAGCGTGCGTAGCCGGTCGTCGTATGTGCGCGTGGTGATGATCTCGCCGTAGTGCTCGCGGCTCGTGTCCAGGTTGTGGTTGTAGGCGTCGAGGCCCGCGTCCTTGAGCCGCATGGCCTGCTCAGGCGTGAGCATGCCGAGGGTCACGCACGCCTCGAGCCCCTCGGACTTGACCGCTCGCACCATGTCGAGCACGCGGTCGAACTGGGGGCCGTCCTTGACCTCGCGCCACGCGGCGCCCATGCAGAACCGCTCGGCGCCGTTCGCGCGGGCGTTGCGCGCGGCGTTGACCACGTCCTCGAGCGGCGCGAGCCGCTGCTTGCCGAGGCCCGTGTCGTAGTGCGCCGACTGGGGGCAGTACGCGCAGTCCTCGGGGCACCCGCCCGTCTTGATGGACAGCAGCGTACAGCGCTGAATCTCGGCGGCGTCGTGGTGCGCGCGGTGCGTCGTGTGCGCCTGGTAGAGCAGGTCGAAGAGCGGCAGCGCGTAGAGCTTCTCGGCGGTCTCAAGCATGGCCGAGAGCGTCCACGGATGCGGGTCGCCGCGCAAGCCTTGCCATAACGCCCGAGGGTGCTCTTTCAGGCGCGAGCACCTTGAGCCGCGAGATATACGACGCCGAGGTGTCGTCGGTGCTCAGCGCGCCTGTGCTGTCGGTGTTCGGCTGAATGCCGAATGGCAAGAAGACTACACTGCCTCGCCATGCCCAAGCCTTGCCCCTGCGGACTCAAGCTCACCCGCGATGCCTGCTGCGGTCGCTTCATCGACGCCCACGCCGCGCCTGTCACCGCCGCCGAGCTGATGCGCAGCCGCTACGCGGCCTACTGCGAGGGCGCCGTGGACTACCTCGTCGCCACCACCGCCACGCCGGCCCGCGCCGCGCTCGACGCCGCTGAGCTGCGTGACTACTGCGCCGGTCTACGCGGCGTGCGCCTTGAGATCGTGCACGCCACCGCCGGCGGCGCAGACGACGCCGAGGGTGAGGTCGAGTTCCGCGCCCACCTGCGCCACCGCGGGCGGCCCTTCGTGCAGGCGGAGCGCAGCCGCTTCATCCGCGAGGGCGGCCGCTGGGTCTACGCTGAGGCGCTCGAGTAGTGGGCCACGTCCCGCTCCTCGCTCGCCATGCGGTTTCCCGCCCGCGTTGCCTCGCGGGCGGGCTTGGGGCTCGTGCAGTTCAGCGAGCTCATGGTGTGTCCGCCCGCAGGCTGCCGCAGCCTCGTCGTCACGTCAGGCGAGGCGCGCCCGCCCTAAGCCCGCAACCCGCCCGGCACATACCACCCGAAGTGATTCGGCCGCGCGAAACCCGAGAACGCCACGCTGATGCTCACGGACAGGGCGCGGACGTGGTGCCACCAGCCGACCGGCACAAACAAGGCGTCGCCGGCCTCGACGTCCACCGTGGCGAAGCGGGCGTCGACGCCCTCGATTGAGGCGGGGTCCTCGGGGTCCACGGCGGCGTACATGGCGCGCGCGCCGCGCAGCAGGTCTGTGTCGAGCGGCGAGGCCAGCGTGAAACGCTTGGCACCGAAGATCTGCGTAAAGAAGACATTGCAGGTGTCGTGGTGCAGCGGCGTCACGGTGCCGCCCGGCCCAATCCACAGCGAGGCGCAGCCGGCGCGGCGGCGTGGGTCGAGCAGGCCGCCGGCGTCGCCCAGGTCGTCCCACAGGGCCGCGAGCTCCGGGCGGTCGAGGTTGTGGTTGTTGGCCACGAAGTAGACGTCGTTCGTCTCGCCCGCGCCAAGCACGCGCGCGATGTACTCGCGCAGCGGTGCCCGCACGCTCAGGCGCGGCGTGAGCTCGTCGTAGTGGCGCTCGGCGTCCCGCCCCTGAACGTGCTCAATCTCCACGTCGCCGAAGCGCGCGCTCAGGTGCTCGGGCGTCCACCGGCCAAAGGCCCCGAAGGCACGCGCGCACCCCGGCAGCAGCACGGGCGTGCTCGTGGCGTAGTAGCGCTCAAAGAACTCGCCCGGGGTCAGGTCGGGGCGGCGGTCCACGGTGAGCGTCGGGGCGCCCTCGCGCGCGACCCCTCGCAGCAGGCCCACGACCTGGGTGTGCCGGCGCCCTTCGGCCACCACGCGACGCGCGCCCACGAAGTCGGGCGACGCCACGATCTGCGCGGCCTCGGCCCGCGACACGCCCTCGGGCACGCCGAGCGCGCTCAGCTGCGGGACGAGCGCCTCGGCGTCGCTGCCGCGCAGCAGGTTCTCGAAGAGCCAGGACCGATGCGCCGGCGACAGCCGAACGTCGCTCAACGCGGCTCGGGCGGCGCGGGCATCGGCGGCGGGGGCGGCGGCATGGGCGGGATGGGCTCCATGTCCACCGGGAAAGCGGCGTCCTCGGGGGGCGGCGGCATCGGGGGGATCGGGCCCATGTCCTCGGGCGGCGCGGCGTCCTCGCGTGGCGGCGGCATCGGGGGGATCGGGCCCATGTCCTCGGGCGGCGGGGCGTCTGTCTCGACGACCGCGTCGACCACGGCCGCGTCGTCGCGCGGCGGCGGCATCGGCGGCAGGTGCGGCATGTCCTCGCGCTGCGTGGCGTCCGCAGAGGCGGCGTCCACGGAGGCGGCGTCCGCCGCGGAGGCGTCCGCAGAGGCGGCGTCCGCGGTGGCGGCGTCGGGCGTGGGCTCGGGGTCGTCCTCAGTGCAGCCCGCGGCCGCGAGGGCGGCCACGGCGAGGGCGGTGGCGCGCACGAGCGCGGGGCCGCTCGGCAGGGGGCTGATGCGGCGCAGGGGGTCGTTCGGGTTGGGTGGAGCCATACGCCTACCTTCGCGGCTCGGGGCGTTCGGGTCAAGCCGCCGCGCATGTGAACGGGCGTTCACAGGTTCACGTGAACGGGTGGCCACGGCACTGAGCGAAAACCCAGCAACGGCGCGGGTGGCACGCTCGGCACGCGCGTTGCGAGAGGGCCAGACCACACCCGCCACGGAGTGGAGACGATGACCTCGATCAAGACCCTGACCGCCCTGACCCTGTCCGCCTGCGCGCTCGCCGCCTGCTCCTCGCTCAGCTCCGAGGACCTGGACACGGACGGCATGCACGCCGACATCACGATCGAGGCCCACGGCGACGGCCGCACACAGGTCCGCGCCAGCCTGCGCGTCGGGGACGCCGGGTCGCTCACGTGGGTCGAGCTCGACGAGGGCGACCGCCTGTTCGCCCAGAACGGCGTGGAGCGCGCCCAGCTCTCCGAGCGCAACGACGCCTTTGAGATGTTCGAGTACGCCGCCGCGCTCGACGGCGACCGCCCCGAGAGCCCCGTGCGCGTCGAGCTGCGCCGCGCCCAGTTCGCCGACGCCAAGGACTCCCAGGCCACACTGCCGGCGCCCTTCACGCTCCGCACAGACGTGGGTGGGCGCGCCTTGGTGGCGGGCGTGGACGCCGTGCCGCTGCGTTGGGGCCAGGGTTCGGGCGACGACGTGATCGTGCGCATCTCGGGCGACTGCTTGCTCGACTACGACAGCGGCCCGATGCCCGACTCGGGGGCCGTGGTGCTGCCCCCGCAGGCCCTCGAGCCTTGGTCGAGCGACGCCGCGGGCGAGAGCTGCGTGGCCACGGTGCAGGTCCGCCGCGTGCGGGGCGGCACGCTCGACCCCGCCTTCGAGAGCGGGCGCATCACGGCGGCGCAAGTCCGCGCGGTCCCGCTGCGCGTCGTGATCCGCTGACCGCCGCCTCGCTGCGAGGTGGTCATTCGACTTGCCGGATGACTTGGCACGGCCCGTGCTGTAACGCGCGCTCGACTACAGCACCGACCACGGAGATCCGGCATGCGTCCCACTCTCGACTCGCTCAAGCAGTCGCTCAAGGCGTCCTCGCTCGTTCTGCTCGGCCTGACCGCGCTCGGCTGCGAGGGCGGCGCCAGCGCGCCGTCCGACGAAGTGACGCCGCCCGAGGACTCGGACCTGGTGCCCGCTAGCCCCGGCGGCAAGACCGACACCGGCTACCTGAGCACGCTCGCCTTCGAGCTCGAGGGCACCTTCGAGTCGGAGATGCGCATCGACCTGCGCGACAAGACCCCCGAGGAGCGCGAGGCCTACCGCACTACGCTGCTCGAGGGCAGCGGCTACGCGGTGCAGGCGGTGCTCGACCCTCAGGTCAAGTTCGCCAAGAATGAGATCAACGCGTCTGCGCTGCACATGAACCTGTCGGGGAGCAACGCCGAGATCGTGTCCGCCGACCTCGAGGAGACGGGCGATCTGCGGGTGGTCTACAAGACCACGCTCGAGTCCATCGTCTCCACGGACGAGCTTGAGAAGGCGGGCCTCACGCTCGAGAAGGTGCTCGACGAGGCCTACAGCGCCGTGCTGCCCGACCGCCCCGACCTGATGGCGTCCAAGGTCGGCAAGGCCTGCCAGACGGACGAGGCGAGCGAGTCTTCGGAGTACAACTATTTCTACTACTACGACCCCGACCGCGAGGGCTGCGAGGCCGCGATGACGGCGGCCGGCGTCCAGCGGGTGGGCGCGCGCCTTACGCTGCGTGATCTGGCGCCGCAGAAGAACGTGTACCCCGAGTACGACCAGCTCGTGGCCGACAAGAAGATCGACGTGGTGACCTTCTTCGGCGCCGCCGACCATGACTGGGCGCCGGGCAAGTGGGACTGGGGCACTGCGGGTCGAGACCAGCTCGTGCGCGACTTGGAGTCGCGCGGCTTCAAGCGCGTGCGGAGCGAGGCGCTGCCGGTCTACCGCAAGACCGTGCGTGACCTGGTCGAGAGCGTGACTGTCATCGGGCCCGAGATCCTCAAGGACCTCAAGAGCGATGAGAACGGTCTGTTCAAGCAGCTCGTCTCGCAGAATGAGATCATCATCTACAACGGCCACTCGTTCTACGGCAGCCTGAACGTGCTCAACGACGCGAGCATCTACCCGGGGCGCTATCAGATCTTCTTGATGAGCTCCTGCTGGAGCTACGAGTACTACACCAAGCAGATCTTCCTGCACAATCAGACCGAGGCTGATCCGCAGGGCTGGCTGCGGGCCGACGTCGTGAATGACACCCAGATGGGCTGGTTCCACAACATGCCCGCCGTGGCGCGCATCCTGCTCACGAACGTCTTCCGCGGCGCCGAGACCGGCGGCGTCGAGGGCGACCGCTACTACACGTGGGACCGCATCATCGGCTCGATCAACGACCACGTCCTCAAGGCGCAGCAAGAGCGCGGCACCGACACGCATGAAATCTTCGGTGTGAGCGGCGTGCGGACGAACGTCTACCAGCCGGCGGAGTAATCGCGCGTCGGGCTGAGCTCCCCCGGGGGTGTTTGGGGTCCAACACCAGCGGGAGGACACGATGAAAAAGCGAGCAATTTGGGTCGGTGCAGGGTGGCTCTGGGCGACGCTCAACGCAGGTTGCCAGGCGCTGCCCGCTGAAGTGGTCCCGGACGCGACGGCGGTGCTGCCAGATGCAGCGGCGGTGCTGCCAGACGCGGTGGTGTTGCCAGACGCAGCGGCTGTGCTGCCAGACGCGGAGGCGGCGGTGCCAGACGCGTCAGAGCCCGAGCCACCGCCGCCCGCGGCTATCCCCGATCCGGGACTGCCACCCACACCTGCGCTCGAGGATAACCCCGCAGACTTCATCTGTGTCGTCGTCGATGAGGCCACCCAGCCAGCTCAGCCGACCCCGTGGGCGCTCGACGGCTGCGATGATGATCCCATTATGCCCTGGTATTATCCGCAAGAGTGGCCACCGCCGCTTGCGCCCCCCGGCCGCGTCCATCGTTCCGACACCATCGAAGTTGACCGGAGCGAATTCGGCTCTCTGACCACAGAAATGACGGAGTGGCGTTGGGATGACCCTGGCGCGCTCTTCTATATTGGGGTCTATCTCGACTGGATAGACCTCTCTGATCCTCGCTCGCAGCGCACGCACGACCTGAGCACCACGCTCTGCCGCGAGGATGCGCGGGGCTGGAAAAATCTAAGCGGCTACGGGTTAGGTTTCGCCGAATGGGATTCATTCCAGAGGCGCTTCGTCCTCCTCTACGGCAGCCAATACGCCTTCGCCCGAATGCATGACGATGGGCGCAACGTGGTCCGCGAGATGGACCTCACTGTCATCGATACCGCGGGGCTCGACCCGCGCTCTCTCTTACCCATCG
>Ga0114968_10002815_pt1 | contig 13162 bp, 7 predicted proteins | sample M_130807_EF_Meta_FD_87020 | JGI IMG/M metagenome (GOLD analysis project Ga0114968, IMG submission 87020) | Freshwater microbial communities from Lake Montjoie, Canada to study carbon cycling - M_130807_EF_MetaG | ecosystem: Environmental > Aquatic > Freshwater > Lake | place: Lake Montjoie... | reverse complement strand
GGCAAGGCGCAATACGGTGGCCAGCGTTTCGGCGAGATGGAGGTGTGGGCACTGGAAGCCTACGGTGCCGCCTACACCTTGCAGGAGTTGCTGACGGTGAAATCAGATGATGTGATGGGCCGTACCCGCATCTATGAGGCGATTGTGAAGGGCGACAACAACCTGGAGGCCGGCACGCCGGAATCATTCAACGTTCTCATCAAGGAGATGCAATCTCTCGGCCTTGACGTGCGCCCCGGTCGACGCGGCAGCAACCAGGGTTCCGGTGTCACGGGTGGAGTCGATGACTTCTCTCTGGACGATCTCACTCTCTAATCCAAACAAATCGTAATCCAACATCTAACATTATTTTATCTATGAGCGTCGAAAACAACTTACGTGAACTTTTTGGAGTCGAGGAAAAACCCGAGCAGTTTGATCAGATCGCCATCACGGTGGCGGCACCTGACATCATCAGGAGTTGGTCGAAAGGAGAGGTGAAGAACCCGGAAACGATCAATTACCGGACATTCAAACCGGAAAAAGGCGGCCTCTTTTGCGAGCGGATTTTCGGTCCCACGCGCGACTGGGAGTGCGCCTGCGGCAAATACAAACGCATCAAACACAAGGGTGTGATCTGCGATCGTTGTGGAGTCGAGGTGACACTGTCGCGCGTCCGCCGCGAACGCATGGGCCACATCGAACTGGCCGTGCCGGTATCCCATATCTGGTTTTACAAGTGCATGCCGTCGCGCATCGGCCTGATGCTCGACATCACCGCCCGGCAGTTGGAGCGGATCATTTATTATGAGGATTTCGTGGTGACCGACGTGGGGACCACCAATTTGATGCTCGGCCAGTTGCTGACGGAGACGGAATTGCGCGAGGCGGAGGATGCCTATGGCGAATCGGCGTTCCGGGCCCGCATGGGTGCGGAGGCGATCCAAGACCTGTTGAGTCAGATCGATCTTCCCTCGCTGATGGTGGATCTCGCGGGTCAGCTAGCCGCGACACGCTCGAAGCAAAATCGCAAGAAGTTGGCCAAGCGGTTGAAAATCACCCAGGGCTTCCATGGTTCCCGCTCCCGTCCGGAGTGGATGGTGTTGAACGCCCTGCCGGTGATTCCTCCCGATCTGCGGCCTCTGGTTCCGCTCGAAGGTGGTCGTTTCGCCACATCCGACCTCAACGATTTGTATCGTCGGGTGATCAATCGCAACAACCGTCTGAAGAACCTGCTGTTGCTGAAAACTCCTGATGTGATCATTCGCAACGAGAAGCGCATGTTGCAGGAGGCGGTGGACGCCCTGTTCGACAACGGTCGCCACGGTCGTGCGGTTACCGGCGCGGGCAACCGTCCGCTGAAGTCGCTCTCCGACATGCTCAAAGGAAAAGGCGGACGTTTCCGTCAGAACCTGTTGGGCAAACGCGTTGACTACTCGGGTCGCTCTGTGATCGTGATCGGTCCTGACCTGAAACTGAACCAGTGCGGTCTGCCGAAAAAAATGGCCCTTGCCCTGTTCGAACCATTCATCATCCGCCGCTTGAAAGAGCTGGGTTACTGCCACACGGTTCGCTCGGCCAAGAAGATGATCGACCGCAAGACCAAGGAGGTTTGGGACATTCTCGCGGATGTTACCAAGGGCCACCCGATTCTGCTCAACCGCGCCCCGACGCTGCACCGCTTGTCCATTCAGGGCTTCGAACCGAAGCTCATCGAGGGCGAGGCGATCCGCGTTCATCCGCTGGTTTGCACGGCGTTCAATGCCGACTTCGACGGCGACCAGATGGCCGTCCACGTGCCGCTTTCTGTGGAAGCGCAGATGGAATGCCGCCAGTTGATGCTTGCGCCGAACAACATCTTCTCGCCCGCCAGTGGTCGTCCGATCACGGTTCCTTCGCAGGACATCATTCTTGGGTCGTACTATCTCACCTGGGCTCCGATTCGCACGGAAAAAGACCGCGAGAAAAAGGAACACCTGCCTTTGTTTGACAGCACCGATGAGGTGGAGTTCGCCATTGCCTCGCGCAAGGTCAGTTACCACTCGTGGATCCGCATCCGCAACAAGGATTTCGGCAACGACACCCACTATGGCATCAAGGAAGCGAAAATCATCGAAACCACGCCGGGCCGGGTGCGTTTCAACGAGATTTGGCCGGATGGCATGGGTTTCATCAATCATACGGTCGGCAAGAAACAGATGAGCGACGTCATCTGGCGTTGCTATCAGGTCGCCGGACAGAAGGCCACGGTGGAAACGCTCGATGCCTTGAAAAATCTCGGCTTCCGCGAGGCATCGCGCTCGGGTTGCTCGGTTGGTATTGTCGACATGGTGATCCCGGAAGAAAAACCGGCGATCATTGCCAAAGCCTACGAGGAGGTGGCCAAGGTCACCAAGCAGTACCGCAACGGCATCATCACCGATGGCGAGCGCTATCAGAAGGTGATCGACATCTGGACCCAGGCGACCGATCAGATCGCCAACCACCTCTATCGCAAGATCGAGCACAACGAAGGCAAACCCGGCATCAGCCCGCTGTTCATGATGGTGGACTCCGGTGCCCGGGGCAACAAGAGCCAGATCAAACAGCTCGGCGGCATGCGCGGACTGATGGCCAAGCCCTCCGGTGAAATTATCGAACGCCCCATCACCGCGAACTTCCGCGAAGGACTTTCGGTGCTCGAGTATTTCATCTCGACCCACGGTGCCCGCAAGGGACTTTCCGACACCGCACTCAAGACCGCCGACTCGGGATACATGACCCGCAAGCTGGTCGACGTCGCCCAGGACGTGATCGTCACCGAAACCGATTGCGGCACGGTGAATGGAATCAGTGTCGCACCGATCTATGATGGCGACGAGGAGGTCGCCACCCTGGCGATGCGAATCTACGGTCGTGTGGCCCTGCAAAAAGTGGTGGATCCGGTCACCGGTGATGTCATCGTCAATGCCGATGAGATCATTTCCGAGAAGGCCTCGAAGGCGATTGAAAGCCTGAATTTCGACAAGTTCCGCATTCGTTCGGTGCTCACCTGCGAATCCAAGCGTGGATGCTGCATCAAATGCTACGGACTCAACCTCGCATCCTGCAAGCCCGCGAAAGTCGGCGAAGCGGTGGGGATCATCGCGGCGCAATCGATCGGCGAACCGGGAACCCAGTTGACGATGCGTACGTTCCACGTCGGCGGTGTGGCGGCTTCGTCCTTCAAGCAGCCGATCATTCATGCCAAGAACACCGGACGCCTTGTTTATAAAGACTTGCGCGTTGTTCACTCGGCCCAGGGCTGGGTGGCCTTGAACAAAAACGGCACGGTTTCCGTTCGCGACAAAGAGGGACTCGAACTCGAAAGTCATCCGATCGTGATTGGTTCGTTCATTCCGATCAAGGATGGTGAGGACGTGAAAAAAGGCGATACCCTCGCGCATTGGGATCCCTACAACGTGCCGATTCTCACCGAGAAAAGCGGCAAGGTGGAGTTCCGTGACATGATCAAGGGCATCACCGTGCAGACCGAAACCGACAAGGAAACCGGGAAGAAGGGGATGCTGGTCACGGAGCACAAGGAAGACCTGCACCCGCAGGTGATCATCCGTGAGCCGAAGACCGATGAGATTCTGGGCAGCTATTCCATTCCCGTCGGCGCCCGCCTTTCGGTGAAGGAAGGTGAGAATGTCGATGCCGGAACGATGCTTGCCAAGACCCCGCGCAAGGCGGCCCGCACCAAGGACATCACCGGTGGTCTTCCCCGCGTGGCGGAACTTTTCGAAGCCCGCAAACCGAAGGATGCCTGTGTGATTGCCAAGATCGACGGCGTGGTTTCCTTTGGCGCCAACATCCGCGCCAAGAAGCGCGTGATTGTCACCGATCCGCAGACAGGAGAGGAAATGGAGCACCTCGTGCAGATGGGCAAACACGTCATCGTCACTGAGGGCGACATGGTGTCCCGTGGCGATCATTTGACCGAAGGCTCGGTTTCCCCCGAAGACTTGCTGGAAGCCTGCGGTGCCCGTGAATTGCAGGAGCACTTGGTCAATGAGGTGCAGTCGGTCTATCGTGTGCAGGGCGTGGAAATCAATGACAAGCACATCGAAGTCATCGTGCGCCAGATGCTGCGCAAGGTGAAGATCACCGATCCTGGTGATGCCGATGACTTCCTCTGGGGCGACCAGGTGGAGAAAACGACGTTCCAACGCATCAACGACGCCATCATTGCCAACGGCGGCAAACCCGCCGAGGGCGAACCGGTGTTGCTGGGCATTACCAAGGCATCGCTCGAGACGGAATCGTTCATCTCCGCCGCGTCGTTCCAGGACACCACCCGGGTGCTCACGGAGGCATCGACGCTGGGCAAGGTCGACTACCTGAAAGGCTTCAAGGAAAACGTGATCATGGGTCACCTGATCCCCGCCGGCACGGGCTTCACCCGTCACCGCGAACTCGAGGTCGAGTTCACCGTCGAGGAACCGGAGCCCGTGTTTGTTCCTCCCACCGACGATGACGTGATCGACGAAGACGAAGCCGCGATCACCGCGTGAGTTGAATCGGGCACTCCTGCTTCACAAGCGTCCACCCTTGAACGGGGTGGGCGTTTTTTGTTAGAGCATCTGGCGCATTCACGGGATCCGCTCAGACCAGCATTTCTCCATCGGGACTTTGCTCTTCGTTTTGGACGGAAAGGGGAGCCGGAGATGAATTGATCTGTTTTTCCCAGATGAAGCGGCGGAACAACACCTTGATCGCGGCGGTCAGTGGCACAGCAAGCAACGCTCCGACAAATCCACCGAGTATCACGGTCCAGAATACCATCGAAAAGATCACGGTCATCGGATGCAGTCCCACCGAGTCGCCGACGATTTTGGGCGCGGTTACCAGTGAGTTGATTTGTTGAACCGCCACGAAAATGATCACCACGCCCAAGGTGTATGGCATGGATTCCAGTCCAAAAGGAGTTTCCCCTTTGGCGTGAAACCAGGCGATCACGCAAGCCGGTATCAGGCAGATGATGTTGCCGATGTAGGGGATGACCCCCAGCATCGCCATGAAGACGCCAATCAAAAATCCATAGGGCAGGCCAAAGAGTGTCAGCGCAATGCCCACCAGGATGCCGTCGATGAACGCCACCAGCACCTGCCCTCGAAAAAAGGAGATAAGGTAGCCGTTGATTTCCTGCAGGGTTTCGACGAGTTCGCTTTTGAACTTCGATGCCTTCAAGGGGACATATTTATGCCAGTGCTCCTGAATTTCCGCGGAGTCTTTCAAAAAGAAGAACAGATACACCGGAACCATCAGCATTCCAAGAATGAATCCCAACAGCGCGAAGACCTTGGATGTGCCGGTGGTGGTCCACTGCCAGATCCGGTCTTTGTAATTGTAGAGCATTCTGCCGCTGCGGGTGTTCCAGAAAAATTCCATGCCTGGTTCGGGAGGCAAGGCCGCTGCTGAATTTCCGATATCGCGACCGCTGTCGTCGACTTCGGTCAGTGCCCAGCCGGTCATCGTTCCTTTTTTCTTTGCCTGCAGATCGCGGATGAAGGCACCCAGTTGGTTGCTCAGCGACGTTGCTTCCCGTCCGGGTTCGCCGGGCAGCGTTGCGCCATCGGCTTGAGGTTGATCCTGAGCCGCGGTGGGTGCCTTGCCGGTCGATAGTTGTTGTGCGATCAGAGCGCGGGCCCGATTCACCCCCGGCAGGATGGCCGCCAAAAGCAGCACCAGCGTGATCATCATGGCGACAAATACGAACACCACCGACTTGAGACGGGAAAGCCCCCATTTTTGCAAGCGCCTTACCACCGGATCCAGCAGATACGCCACGATTCCCGCAACGAGCACAGGGACGAGCACTGGTTGCAGATAGCCGAAAAGTTTGCCAACCAGCCAGATCAGCCCGACCAGCAAGATGCCGAGAATCAGAATGGAGACACCGGTTGCGGCATTCCAAAGCGTGCGGATTTGGAAGGTTGTCGGAAAGTTCCTCATGGCGACTTCCCTGTATATCAGAATTTTCATTCTTGCCACGAGAAAAACAGCGGCATTGTTGATCCAGCGGATTTGCGATTGCTTATCAATCTGCCACGTGCTTGGCTGTGCTTCTGCCATGATAGGAATTGGTTACGATGTTCACTGCTTTGCCGACAACCGTCCACTGATTCTCGGCGGCGTGGAAATTCCCCATCAACGGGGCTTGGACGGCCACTCCGATGCCGACGTGCTCTGCCATGCCATCGCCGACGCAGTTCTCGGGGCACTTGGTGAACCGGATATCGGACATTTTTTTCCGCCGGGCGACCCCGCCTGCAAGGGCATATCTTCCTTGAAAATTTTGGAAAAATGCCGGGAGCGCTGCGAGCAACTCGGTTGCCGTCTGATCAACGTCGATTCGACGATCATCGCCGAAGCTCCAAAAGTATTGCCGTATCGCGATGCCATGAAGGAGGCCATAGCGGGAGCGCTCGGTTTGCCTCCGGCCCGCGTTGGTATCAAGGCGACAACCAACGAACGGCTCGGTTTCATCGGTCGCGAAGAGGGGATCGCGGCCATGGCGGTGGCGATGCTGGACCCGCATTGAATCGATAGAGGCAAAGAGGGAAGACGCACGCGCCGAGCCGCGCCGGTTTGCCGAGAAAAATCATAAAATGTGCAAAAAACATTTTCCTTTTCAGGAGTCAGGGCTATTGTGGGCAGCGAATTACCAAGCGGGGTCCGATCATGCCGATCACTCCCGCGTCATTGCTGAATGCCATGTCCGACACACCAAACAAGCCCCATGATTCACGCGATCCCAATCGTTCCAACAGTGAGCCGCCGGGTGTCAACTGGCGTTTGTTCGGTTTGCTGTCAATCGCCATTCTGATTCTGGGTCTGGCGTTTTTCCAGGTTGACGGCTTCAGCGGGAAAACGCAGCAGTTGAGTTACAACGAGTTCCGCAACAAGTACGACCGCGGTTTGGTGATCGTCAACAATCCGAAGAAGCCATTCGAGGTGGTGTCCAAGGACAACCAGTACATCGCCGTGGTCAGCGGGTGGATCAATCCCGTGCCTCAGCCCGACATGAACGCGGTCGAGCAGCGCACGGTTTTCCAGGTTCCTGTCGACATCACGCTGAACCAGGGAGTTCTCAACCGGATTCTCGGCAGTGATTTGAAAATCATCAAGTCCGAGCAGTTGCCGGTCATGCCTGAGGGCGGTGAAATGATGACGCTTCAGTCGTTTCGCAAAACCCTCGCCGCAGGAGAGGTCCAGGTGAATGATGTGCTTACTCCGCTTCGCGTGGTGATTGGCAAGGACAATTCCGCCGTGATCGAGGGTGTGCGGTTGTGGCGACCCATGCTCCCGTTGCCCACGGTGGATCCCAATAGCAAAAAGCCGCTGGATCTGACCACGCGTTTCGAGGTCAAGGTGGATCCGTTGATGCAAAAGGAGGAACTCGCGGAGTTGCTCGCATCCGGCGCACAGCGCTCCAGCATCAGCAATACCTTTGCCAGCATTTTCATCAACCTGCTGCCCATCATCCTCATCGCCGCTTTCCTGGTTTTCTTCCTGCGCCAACAGATGAAATCCGCGGGCCGTGGGGCGCTGAATTTCGGACGCAGCAAGGCGCGCTTGCTGACCATGGATCGCAACAAGGTGACGTTCAAGGATGTCGCGGGCATCCAGGAGGCCAAGGAGGAGCTGCAGGAAATCGTCGAGTTTCTGCGCGACCCCCGGAAGTTCCAGAAGCTGGGCGGCAGCATTCCCAAGGGCGTTTTGATGGTCGGTTTGCCGGGCACCGGAAAAACCCTGCTGGCCCGTGCGATCGCCGGTGAGGCGGATGTGCCGTTTTTCTCGATTTCCGGATCCGACTTCGTGGAAATGTTCGTTGGCGTTGGTGCCAGCCGTGTTCGCGACATGTTCGAGCAAGGCAAGAAAAACGCGCCTTGTTTGATATTCATCGATGAGATCGATGCCGTGGGTCGTCATCGCGGCCAGGGCATGGGTGGCGGCAATGATGAACGCGAACAGACACTCAACCAGATGCTGGTGGAGATGGATGGATTTGATACCCAGGAGGGTGTGATCATCATCGCGGCGACCAACCGTCCCGATGTGCTCGATCCCGCACTGTTGCGGCCCGGGCGTTTTGACCGACAGGTCACCGTTTCACTTCCGGATGTCAACGGGCGCGAGGAAATCCTCCGTGTGCATGCGAAAAAAATCAAGCTGCAGGCCGGGGTCGACATGGCCATCATTGCCAAGGGCACGCCTGGATTTTCCGGTGCCGAACTGGCGAACCTGATCAACGAGGCCGCGCTGTTGGCCGCCCGCCGCAATTTGAATGCGGTGACACTGTCCGAATTGGAGGAAGCCCGCGACAAGGTGCGTTGGGGTCGCGAGCGGCGTAGTCTGGCCATGAGCGACAAGGAGAAAATCGGCACCGCATGGCATGAAGCAGGTCACGCGTACTTGAATGTGGTTCTTAAAAACTGCCATCCTCTTCACAAGGTGACCATCATTCCACGCGGTCCCTATCTGGGAGCCACCATGTATCTTCCCGACGGCGACAAGTATTCCACTCAGAAAAAAGAAGCGCTCGACAGCCTGGTGATGACCATGGGTGGCCGCATTGCCGAGTCCTTTCACAGTGATGATATCTCCAACGGTGCCGCCGGCGACATTCGTCAGGCGACCCATCTGGCCCGTCAGATGGTCTGCGAGTGGGGCATGAGCGACAAACTTGGCATGATCGGTTACAACGAAACCGATGGCACTTCGTTTCTCGGTCGCGACTTCGGACGTTCGCGCGATTATTCCGAAGCAACCGCCCAGGCGATCGATGCGGAGATCAAGTTCCTGATTGATGAAGCGTTTGCCAAAGCGCAGCAACTTCTCAATGAGGGACGTGACAAGGTGGAATTGATCGCGATGGCGCTATTGGAATTTGAAACCCTGGATGCCAGCCACGTGAGGGATCTGGTGGAGTTCGGGGAGATGAAGGATCCACCTCCCACCCCCAAACCACCGCCGATTCCCGATGAACTCGCCAAGAAGGAAGCGGCGAAGAATGCCAGCAAGGAAGAATCCAAAGGGGACGGCACCCTTCCCGGTGAAGTGGTCGGAGCCCCCGCTTGATCGATCGGTGCGATCCTGTTGCCAAGGCATACTGCATCCATACTCATGAGCAAATCTCGCGCTGAAGGGTTTCGCTGGCTGTGGCATTACTTGTCGCGTCACCGGCGGATTTTCATTCCCTCCGTCTTCGCCTTGCTTTTCACCGCCGCACTGGCACTGGCGTTTCCCTGGTTTTTGAAGGACCTGATCGGATCTCCTGTCGACGCCCTGCGTGAGGGTGTCGATCCTGGTTCGGTGGTCAGCAAGGTGGACAAGGACGTGCTCTACATGCTCTGCGCCCTGGGCCTGCAGTCATTCATCGGCTTCTGGCGCGTGCAGGGATTCATCCGTTCGGGTGAAGCCGCGTTGAACGATCTGCGCAAGGATTTGTTCGATCATCTCACCTCCCTTCCGGTGTCGTTTTTTCAAGAACAGGCTACGGGATCGCTCAGCAATCGCATTTCATCCGACCTTGCGGTGGTGCGGGAAACCCTGATCTCCACGGTTCCGCAGGCGGCGCGGCAGACGGTCATTCTGATCGGCGGACTCGTCGCGGTGTTTTATTTCTCGTGGAAATTGTCGTTGATGATGCTGGCCTGCCTTCCCTTCGTGGTTTTTGCCGTGGCAATGATCGGCCGCAGGGTGAAAAAACACACCATGGCATCCCAGGATGCGCTTGCCAATGCAAGCACGGTTGTTGAGGAGGTCTGCCAGGCGATCGCCGATGTGAAGTCCTACGGCAACGAGACCTACGAACAGCACCGCTATGCCAAAAGCCTTAAGAAGTTCTATGATGTCACCGTCAGCGGCGCCCGAACTCGCGGGTTCTTTTTGTCGTTCATCATTTTTGTGATGTTTGGAACGATCGCGGCCGTGGTATGGTTCGGAGCCCGCATGCTGGCGGGAAATGAAATCACGCAATTGCAATTCACAGCGTTCATTTTATTCAGCATCTTCGTCGGGGCTTCACTGGGTTCCTTTCCTGAAATCATGACCCAGATATCCGCCATGAATGGTGCCAGTGAACGGTTGCGCGGCGTGCTGGATGAACCATCGGAACGCCAGGGCGGCGATGTGTTGCATCAATTCAAGGGAGAACTCTCGCTGGAAGGGGTGACCTTTCGCTATCCCTCCCGCCCGGAAAAGGAAGTCCTGCGTGGCATTACGTTCAGCGCCCGACCCGGCCAGCGCATGGCGCTTGTTGGCGCCTCCGGTGGCGGCAAGAGCACGATTTTTTCCTTGTTGCTGGGTTTTTATTCCGCCGAGAAGGGTGAAATCCGTTTTGATGGACACGACATCAACACACTGGATCTGGTCAAAATGCGCAAGCAAATGGCCTTGGTGCCACAGGAAGTGATGCTGTTCGGCGGCACGATTGCGGAGAACATCGGTTATGGCAAACCGGGTGCGGACCAGTCGGCAATCGAAGAGGCCGCCCGGATCGCCAATGCGCACGATTTCATCCTTGCCATGCCGGAGGGGTATCAAACCCTCGTCGGTCCACGCGGAGTCAAGCTTTCCGGCGGTCAACGGCAGCGTGTGGCCATTGCCCGGGCCGTGTTGGCCGATCCGCGCATTCTTCTGCTCGATGAGGCGACGAGCGCGCTGGATGCGGAGAGCGAACGATTGGTCAATGAAGCGCTGGACCGCCTGATGCATGGGCGCACCGCGCTGGTGATCGCGCACCGGCTATCCACAGTGCGCAATGCGGACAAAATTCTCGTCGTGCACGGCGGGCAAATTGTCGAAAGCGGCACACATGAGGAATTGATGGCGTTGGCGGGAACCTATCGGATTCTGGTCGAAACCCAGTTGGTTTGACTAGATCTTCAGGAATACCTTGCGGCGGTAAAGCCAGAACAGGATGAGCCACAACACCAGCAGCACGGCGGCACCGTGCAATGTTTGCTCAAAGGCATCGCCGAAAATCCGGAAGGGTTGCCTGCCAAAATGCGTGGTGATCGCTTTTTTAAAAAATCCGGTCTGCGTGTAGACCAACACATACATCGCGATCGAGTTCGTGCCGATCACCACCAGCGGAAGAGCCCACTTTTTCCAGCCTTTGAAATCGATCAAGGCATAAAAAGCGGACATTAAAAAGAAACACCAACCACCGCTGAACAGAGTCCACGAGGGGGTCCAGATTTTTTTCACCGAAGGACAGATGCCGGTTTTATCGAGCAATATTCCCGTGGCCATGCAAATGGTGCCGGCGATGATCAGCTTGCGCAGAGGTTCGGCATTGCTGTTGCGGTCCCGCAGCCACTGCCCGGCGATCAATCCCAGCACCATGGTGCCCAGCGTGGGAATGAAGCTGAGTGTCGAGTAGGCACCGCTGTTGCCCATGAACTCGTTTTTGCGTGGAAACAGATTCATGAACCAGCGGTCAAAAGCCCAGGCCGGATTTTTGTTGAAATTCCAATGCGAGGCAAATCCCGTGAAGTCGTGCGACCAGTTTCTGGGAACATTGGCAAGGCCTGCATCCCAGCTCTGTGGCGGGGAGTAGAGCACGAAAAACAACCAGTATCCGACGAGTATCGCCACCAGGGACGCCCAGCGAAAACGGTTGCCCACCAGCCCCAGTGCGAACAAAAACGGATAGCCCAAGCCGATTTGTGAGAGGGTGTCCTCGAATGTCCAGTCGGTCCGGTCGTGCCACGTGGATCTCAGGAAAACTCCTAACAAAATCAGAATGAGGGATCGATACATCACATGCAGCCATTGCACCGCGCGCGACTGTCCGCGCGAGGCTCGACTCGCCAGGGAGAATGGCAGGGCCACACCGACCATGAAGCTGAAGGATGGCTGGATGAGGTCGTGCAGGGAGCAACCTGCCCAATCCACATGGTCGCAATGAAATGCCAGCCAACGGCAAATCGGGCTGTCGGGGAAATGTTTCACCAGGCTTGTGAGATGCATCATTTCCGCAGCCATGAGAAACATCGCAAAGCCACGGTAGGCATCAAGTGAGAAAAGTCGCAGGGAGTTTTGTTGGATTGACTTCGCTTCCACACCCGTGCTTAGCAGCAGACAAGATGCGGCGCAATGCCCAATTTCAGTTGTGCGTGGCGCGCAATAGTCGGAATTTCTTGGTTGACGCTACCAGGGCAGGGGAGACAACATCAAGCACCACTATGCACTTTCCATTTTTATACAACGTGTGTGTCCTATCGGTTTGCGTTTCATCGGTTTCAGCGGATGTCGGAGTTGGGGCGAAACCCGCGGAGGGAGCGGAATTGATTATCGACGGTTCGCGGGCGATGCTCGACGCAAAGTGGATTTACTGGGAGGGCCCCGGCTTCAAGTCCGCCATGCCGATCAAGTGGAAAGTCGTGCCGGACGAAGTGGACGGCGGAACCGTGGTCATGTCCGATGACCGGGTGGCGGATGGCGGGAAATATGGTTCGGCGGACATCGTAACAAAAAAAACCTATCGGGATTTCCGTTTGCACATTGAGTTTTTCGTAGCGAAGCCAGGAGGGAACAGCGGTGTGTATCTGCAGAACCGCTATGAAATCCAGGTGCTGGACGGCGACAAAACCAAACACGGAATGGGCGCGGTGATCAATGAAACCGACTCGCCCTATGCTGCCTACAACGGCGCGGGGAAATGGAATTCCTACGACATCACATTCCGCGCGGCGCGGTTCAAGGACGGCCAAATGACCGAAAAACCCATGGTGAGCATGTATTTCAACGGCATCAAGGTGCATACCAACGTGACCATCAACCAAGTCCACGGCGGCCCGAATTCGGGACTCGACGGCGGCAACGCAGGTGGCAAGGGAATCACCGACGTGCCGGGTGGTCTGAAACTTCAGTGCGAGGGCCACGACGTGCGATATCGCAACACCTGGATCAAGGAGCTTGAATTGGCCAAACCGGACACCGATTTCACGGAAAACAAGGTGAAGTAAGCTTGCGCTCTATGCTCATGGCTTCCACCAGGAGTCGAGCTGGGCGGTCAGTTTTTTCAGTTGTTCCGGATTGTCCTTCGACAGGTCGGTCGATTCTCCCGGGTCTTTTGTTAGATGAAACAACTGCGTTGATTTCGGCTCGTTTTCAGGATGCTGGGGGACGATCAGCTTCCAGCCGTCCG
>Ga0114968_10002814_pt1 | contig 13162 bp, 12 predicted proteins | sample M_130807_EF_Meta_FD_87020 | JGI IMG/M metagenome (GOLD analysis project Ga0114968, IMG submission 87020) | Freshwater microbial communities from Lake Montjoie, Canada to study carbon cycling - M_130807_EF_MetaG | ecosystem: Environmental > Aquatic > Freshwater > Lake | place: Lake Montjoie... | reverse complement strand
CCTGTAGCACCCGAAGTTGCGATGCGGTTGTCCAAGTTGACCATGTTCCCTGTTCGGAACACAAGTTGTGATGGGCCGCTTGCGTTGATTGTGTCGCCTGTCGCACCACCACCAACTGATCCACTTGATGCAATCGTAACCTGATTGCCAGCGACAGTCATCGTAACATTGGATCCACTCGTCAAAGACACATTCCCCGTAAGGGTAGCACCTCCCACGATTACTCTATTCACGATGTTGGGGGCAGACAGATTACCAGTAAAGGTCACGCCATTCGGGGATGTTTGTATAATTCCTGCATTGAATGTTGGATCGGTATTGTTTACTACGAATCCATTGTTGAAGGTTACAGTAGATGCATTCCAGAAAGTTGTCGCTGCATATGAGTTAACTGTGCTGTTTACAAACAGAACATTATCGAAGTTCACATTGTTTGAGAACCTAGAGTTGCCTGTGACGAATACCCCACCCCATATGAAAGCACCACCGCCGATGTTTGCACCACCCGTGACAAATAGACCACCCGATGCACTCAGACCCCCCGTGGATGTAAGACCCGTAGTCTGAATACCGCCATTGAATGTTTGTGTTTGTGTCCAAGTGTTTAGAGCGGAGGTCGTTGCCCCACCACCTCCACTTCCACTTGATGCAATCGTAATCTGATTGCTAGTACGGGTGATCGTGACATTAGATCCAGCAGTCAGGGTTACCTGTCCAGTAAGAGAAATACCATCATTTCCAAATGCGATTCCAGTTACGCCTGGATCCTTGATCGATACTTGACCGTTCGTTACGACAAAATCGCCTGCGGCAAAGGACGCAACGCCCGTAAGGCTTGTCGTGGCAATACGAACATCAGCACTAATACCTCTACCAACTCTATTCAGAATGAGTGCTGGCCCACCCTGCATGAAACTATCACCCGTGACTTGGAACCCCGCAGTTGGTGTCACATTACCATTTACATCTACTGAGTAATAGGTACTGTTGAACGCAGCAACGCCTGTAGCACCCGAAGTTGCGATACGGTTGTCCAAGTTGACCGTGTTCCCTGTTCGGAACACAAGTTGTGATGGGCCGCTTGCGTTGATTGTATCGCCTGTTACACCATTGAAAAAGTTCTTGGCAGATACTACGCCTATAGCACTAACTGTAAAGTCACTAGTGTTGAACGCAGCGACACCTGTAACACCTGTTGTTGCAATACGGGCATCCAGATTCACCATCCGACCCGAACGATATAGTAGCAATGCTGGGCCACTAAGACTGACTGTGTCGCCTGTGACTTGGAACCCCGCAGTTGGTGTCACATTACCATTTACATCTACTGAGTAATAGGTACTGTTGAATGCAGCAACACCTGTGACTGAAGCAGTTGCAATACGAACATCAGCAGAGATTCCCCTGCCAACACGGTTCAAGATGAGTGCTTGCCCACCTTGCATGAAACTATCACCCGTGACTTGGAACCCCGCAGTTGGTGTCACATTACCGAACGCATCAACTGAGTAGTAAGTGCTATTGAAAGCAGCAACACCTGTAGCACCCGAAGTTGCAATGCGGTTGTCCAAGTTGACCATGTTCCCTGTTCGGAACACAAGTTGTGATGGGCCACTTGCATTGATTGTGTCGCCTGTTACACCATTGAAAAAGTTCTTGGCAGATACTACGCCTATACTGCTCACATTGAAATCTGTACTGTTGAACGCAGCAACGCCTGTAACACTTGCAGACGCAACACGGGCATCCAGATTCACCATCCGACCCGAACGATACAAGAGCAATGCGGGGCCGCTGAGGCTGACTGTGTCGCCTGTGACTTGGAACCCAGATGTTGGGGTCACATTACCATTTACATCAACTGAGTAGTAAGTGCTATTGAAAGCAGCAACACCTGTGACTGAAGAGGTTGCAATACGAACATCAGCAGAGATTCCCCTGCCAACTCTGTTCAGGATGAGTGCTGGCCCACCCTGCATTAGACTATCGCCTGTGACCTGATAGCCCGTTGCAAGACTGACAGCACCTGAGGAGACCGTGAAGTAAGACGAGTTGAAAGATGCAACACCTGTCGTAGATGTGTCTGCAAGTCGTGCGGTAAAGTTGGTGGTGGTGCCGCTAGAGAGTGCGCGAATAGCCGCACTATCGCCAGTAATCGTAATTGCACCGCCTGTGCCGTTGACGGTGTTTACGATGCCAGAACCAGCAGTAACAATGCCATCAACATATGTCTTGACGGCAGATTGGGTGGGAACGAGGTATGAACTGTTGTTGCTGATCGATGTGTCGGTAACGCCCGCGCCGATCCACAGGGAAGTACCATCGTTTCTTCCGATGTATAGTTGACCCTGAACATCGCTGAATCCAAGTTCACCGAATGTGAGACCGCTGGCGTACTGCGACGAAGTGGATCTGTAGATTGTAATTTGACTTTCCCGAGCCATTTGTTCCCACCCTTTCCTGTAGTGCTATTTATGCTCCAAACGATCCGAATCAGAAAACCCCACCATCTGTTACTTGTCTTATTGTCTTGCCTTGCAGATACTTCGCATTTACCTCAAGAAGCAGGGATCCATCCAATGCAGGCAACGATCCCGTTTCTCCTGCCCCAAATACGCTGCTTGTTCCAAGGACAATGATGTTCCCCGCCTTAATTCCCGTCTTTATCTTCACATGACCCGTGGTGCCAACATCAAAGTATGTCGGATCGAATGATGCCACACCCGTGCTGCCAGTAGTGGCAAGTGGAATATTGAACGCAGATGAACTTGAGAACTCAACCCATCCAGAGTTGTCGGTGGTGGCTGCTAGGGTGTAGTACTTGTTCAGATCGCTGACATAAACCATCATGCCGACCTGACGGCGGGCATCAACGATAGCATTCCTGTCTGCGGTAGTACCTACAGTTCGCAGACCACCAAGACCATACTTGGGGTCTGTCACGAAGTAGGGGTCATTGTCGGCACCTGGGCCGAATGGCAGACCGACCGAGATGTAACCTGTTAGTGGCATGGAGTTAGGATGCGTTTACTATGTATTGCGCTGTGGTGGGATTGCTCACTTTATACCATGTCCAACTGATAGACACCCCGTGGGTGTTGTATTCGGTAAAGGTACCTGATGTGGGATTCAGAGTGAACCCGCTGGCATCAGTCCATGTCGTGTATGAGTTCATTGTTCCAGGCGATGTTGGGACAACCACATAGCATGCCAATGCGCTTGGTGATGCAGAAATCGTGTACTGATAGGAACCAAGTGTCAACCTACCTGATGTGTATCGGTTGCTTCCATACGAAAGATCGGATATCGATGTTGGATCTGCTGCACTCTTACCCCAATAGATTCGATGTGCCCATGTATACGAAGTGGAGGTGGATACCACGCTTCCCGATGCCTGTTGCCCTGTCAATGAGAACGATACTGTTGTCGGGGGAGTGTATCGATACTTGGCTAGAGACGCGGAGTATGGCGACGAGTTGTAGTTCAGACCACTTGCAATTGCCGTACTGTTCGTCGTGTCACGAACTGTAATGGTTCCTGCAACCCAGTTTGTGTTTGGCCCACTTGTTGTCCATGTGACGCTGTATGTACCCGCTGCGGATGTCTGTCCGAGATCGAATGTATTCTGCGCCAATCCCATGGAGAAGGACGAGAACGACACATTCTGATACGGGTATAGGATGCTTTTCAGGATGGAGATTGCACTAGTCCCAATTCCAAATGTTGTTCCTGCGGGTACACCCGAGAGGTTTGATGCCACGGTAGGTTCAGTCGTATCCCATGTGGATGCCCCCACAACAACTGCATTGCCTGTCGATCCTGGTGAGATGCCATTGATGGAGTAGACGATTCCTGCGGTGCTGCCGATTCCGCCACCGCTCCCGCTTGCACCAAGGATCTCGACTGTCTGACCAGACGCACCACCGACATATAATTTCTTATCGGTGATATTGACAGCCAGTTCGCCATAGGTCAGTCCTACGGGAACAACGCCTGGTTTAGTCGTTCTTTTGACTTTGAATAGTGCCATTTACCCCTATCTTGTTCAGAAAGAACCGCCCGATACAGTAGTTATGGTCACACTACCCGTTCCCGATACATTGAAATTCGTGCTGTCAAAGGATGCCACGCCCGTGATCGATGCTGTCGCCAGCACGGGCGCATACGCAACTGACCCCGTAAAACCATTGAAACTCTTGACATAGTTGCTCGTCAGCCCAACTGCTCCCGCAGCGGTGACCACAAACTCATTACCGAATGATGCCACACCTGTGACAGATGCAGATGCTAGAGGTGGAGGAGGTGACGAAATCGTGAAAGTCAATCCTGATTGCGTGATGGTGATATTGCTGCCTGCGGTGATACCAATAGCACCTGTGATGCCATTGATATAAGAGACATAGTCGCCAACAGGCCCTGTAGCACCTGTTGCACCCTGAGACCCTGTGGCACCTTGGATGCCCTGAATACCTTGAGATCCCGTGGCACCTGTAGCACCTTGAGATCCCGTGGAAATCGTACTGGAAACAGTAATTACATTACCGTATCGGGATATCGTAATGTTGGATCCTGCGGTGATACTGACATCACCAGTAAGACCATTTAGACTGTTGACAGATGAAGTAACTCCTGAAGGAGGTAAAAAGTTGTTACCGCCATTACCTGTGTTTGTAATCGTTACTGAGTTTTCTTCGGGATCTGTTTGAAGACTAATTCCATCTCCCGCAATCAGCGTCAATGTCTCTTTGTCATATTGAACAGCAGTAAGACCAGACTGACCGTCTACAGCAACGAACTTGAAGGCTTCACCAAGACCACCACCGCCGTCATAAAGAACGGGCGACCCACCCATGGGCTTGATCTTTGAGAGATCGATAGACAGGTGCTTGCGCTCCTTGTCTAACTTGAGGGGATACTGTGCAGAGAGAATGGGAGATTCGCCTTGATCGCCCTTGTCACCCTTCTCTCCCTGATCTCCTTGATCGCCCTTCTCGCCGCGCTCACCCTTCTCGCCTTGAAGACCTACAGGCCCACGCTCTCCTGCCAATCCTTGAATGCCTTGAGAGCCTCTCTCGCCGCGTTCGCCTTGGTCTCCCTTGTCTCCTTTTTCCCCCTTCTCGCCTCTTTCTCCTCTCTCGCCGTCCGCTCCTCGTTCGCCACTATCTCCCTTATCTCCCTTGACACCCTGTAGTCCCTGCGGGCCGATATCTCCCCGCTCTCCCTTCTCGCCCTTTTCCCCTTGAGTACCTGGAAGTCCTCGTTCGCCTTGGGGGCCCTGTGATCCCTCGTCTCCCTTTTCCCCCTTCTCGCCCCCCTCGCCTTGTTCGCCTCTTTCGCCACGATCACCCCTTTCGCCACGAAGGCCTGGTGAACCTTGAAGTCCGCGCTCACCACGCTCCCCACGGTCTCCTGTGTCGCCCTTTTCACCTTGGTCTCCCTTGTCACCTTTCTGACCTTGGTCTCCCTTGTCGCCCTTGGCACCCTTTGCGCCACGAACGCCTGGAACACCATCTTCGCCACGGAGACCCTGAATCCCCTGCACACCGCGCTCACCACGGACGACTTCTGTGATGACTTGCTTGGTTGGCTTTGGCAGAGGTTCGACGGGGACATCCTCTGTCGGAGATTCGACAAGGATGAACGATTCATCAAGGACTTCACGACCACCCTTGAGGATGATCGGATCGCCTTCCGCATCAAAGAAGAATGCTTCTCCGATGCCCTTGTATGTGTAAGTCTTGCCGCCCACGCATGCCCGCTCGGGCGCGTATGTGAAAACAGATCCTGCTTCATAACCCATCAACGGACGAACAAGCATGACCTGTGTGCCAACAGGAATGCCCGTGGTCAATCTTACAAAATTGACTGGTGCGTCATCGTCGGAATTGATGTAGTCGTTGAATCTGTGCGGCATCGTAAACCCAGACGGGGCAGTTTACGAGGTATTTAGGGTAACCCTATAGAGCCGTCAATGCTTTCCAAGACACAGGAAACAGCGGCTCAATAAGAAAGGAAATGGCTTCAGCGTATTGTCGCACTTCCCATTGTGCATGGGGGTCTGACCGCAATGCATATACGCGGGCATATGCCGCAAGACTCCCCGTCCACCACCATTCCGTGTAAGTTCCTTGTGGCAGAATGAACCTTGCCTGTTCAGGGGCTACTCCCGAACCGATCAGAAAGTTGTAATGGGCATGAGCCGTCTTCACGGACTCGGCATACAACTCCGTCAGACCATCGTTCACCGCATCGTTGTCGATGAAGTCTTCGCTGCCTTGCTTGGCACCGTTGGTCGGTTTTGATCGCCATTGGGGAATGTAGAACTCTGGCTCATCAGTTACATACCGACGAGATACTTCGTTCTCGACAAACCCCTGCTTGTGCTTGAAAAGTTGTGTTCGAATGGAGATCGGTGCCTTGACTCGCAAGGTGATCTGTGGATGTGCGAATGGAGTCCAATGCTTGTGCTTGGCGAGATACTGAATCAGTTTCTCATCCTTGCCGCTGAACTCTGTGCTTTCCTTGTTGAATGAGACTCGGGCGGCATTCACCACCGTCAGATCATCACCCATGTGCGAAACATATTGTACAAAACCCGTCCCCAATACGGGAACGATCTCACCACACACAGTCTCCATTGTTTGCTCCTTACGAGTCGGTTGAACTATTCGGGATTCCCGAAATGTTGATTGCTGCACGAACCTCAGGACGCAGGGCATCAATCTTCTCACCCACCTTTTGGTAGAGAGCAGAATAGATCGCATCCTTCGCTTCAGATGCCTTACCGTCCATGACGAGGTCTAGGATGGTGGGCATATCACCCACAATTTGATCCGTATCTTCCTCGGTTGGGGTTGCTTCTGTATCAATGTCGATGTTGTCAGTCTCTTCAGGGTTCATCGTCTACCTCCATCCTTATTTAGCCCACTTTTTCAAGGCGATGTGACCCGCCAATCCCGAATGTGAATTTCTAATGATGTCCTGCTGTATGGTTGTTCTGCCATGCCCCGCCAAGACCATGTCATTGATGTCCTTCAGCCCACGGACACGATCAGACCATACACAGACCCTGTGCCCCTCTTCAAGGAGCCGCTCCATTGATTCCACGACTTGCTTGTTTCGTGGCTCGTTGTCAAGGGCATAGATCAGTTCCGAATCCTTGAGTTCCTCGGGTATATTTGTTGCGTCTGATAGTCCGATCATGGCGACTGCGTTGTCGAGGAACAGGCTGTCGAGAGGGCCTTCGACCACGATGATGGGCTTCTTGGGATCACAAGTATCGACACCAAACCATGACTTCGCCGCATCTTTGTCTGCCTTGACTGTGATGTATCGAATGGTCTCTCGGTTGGGGTTTCCCTTCCCGATGATGCGTCCTTGGGCACCAACCACCTTACCCTGCCGATCAAGAATCGGGATGACGATTCGCTCATCTTCTCCTGCCTTGACATCGGGATCAATGTTCTTTGCCCACTCCCCATAGTTATCGGAGTAGTAGAGACGGGCGAGACTGTCCTTGGGAAGTTTGCGGCTCATCGCCCATTCCACGGCGGGGTGATCCTTGGGGAGACTCTCAAGTGTAGGTAGGAGCCGAAGAACCTTGTCCTCTGCCTTCCTCGCGGGTGCGCGTGTACCCGCGTCCGAGCGTGTGCGCCCGTGCGCGACACCCGTCTCTTTCAGGACTTCAAAGGTGTACTGCTTGTACAGGTTGATGTCAAGCGTCTTGAGAAGCCAACTCAATGAGGCACCGTAGTCGCAGTTGTGGCACTTGCAGAAGAACGATCCTTTCTTCTCGTAGAAATAGAATCGTACTTTGCTCTTGCTTTTCTGACTGTCGCCACACATGGGACAGCGACTTACAGCAAGGCTCTGCTTCTTCCATTGGAATCGCTCAAGCCGTGGGGACAGCAGATTGATGTACTTCGTGTCGATGTGAATCGGCATTTGGTTTGACTAAAGGTACTTGCTTCAGCGGACGAAGTCAAGGTCGATTTGACCCAAACTTATAGAAAGTTATCAGTCCAAATTCGGCAATAGAAAATCTTAAGCAAATATCGTCGCTTTAGTGAAGTATGTGCTTCATCTAGTATAGATAGCGATCAAAACCGCTTCTTCAAGTCGCGCTTCAACTTCTCGGTCTTCTTGAGGTTGCGGCGGAAGAACAGACCGCGACGGCCTGGAGGCTCTTGACCAGGTGAAACGCCTGCAATGTTTCCACCACCGACATTGTTGACGGGTGCATCTTCTTTCACTTTGACCGACTCTATTGTGAATGTCTTGCCTTCATGGCGATAGATGGGATGACCCAAGAACTCATCACATGGAAGCAGTTCTTGCTCAAGAACAACAGGTGCTGCCCAACCATGGATCTCGTAGGTACCAGATGGGATTATAACAGCCTCGGCGTTTTCTACGATGGTGTTGTAAACCAATCCGCGTCTGTCCAATTCTTCCATTACTAGTTTCTCTACAGTACCTTCGGGCATGTCATTCGCGCAGTACTCGCGGATCATATGACCATATTCTGCAACTGATGATGGCTGATACGGTGAAGAGGAACCAGAGAATGGCTCTCCTGCCTCGACATGTTGGCGCAACTTGTAGATGTAGTTCTCAAACCTGTTCTTGCTCTTTGGGAAGTCCGACCATGGGCATGACATAAGATGCTTGAAGCGGTGCGTGATTAGGTGTTCGATGTCCATCAGATTCCTCGCAGACGCGCAATGATTTCCTTGTCCATCACGATCTTCACCATGTCCACATCAAGGTGGAACTTTGGTTGACCATCAGGCAGATAACCCAAGAATACAAGAAAGGTCTTGAGTATGTAGTGCAAATCGCTGTCTATCCTGAAGAACAGGAGTCGAACCCCTGCTTCGATGGTGAAGACATTACAGAATGTGATGAGGTGGTTCAGGATCAACCGCTCTCGCAGGACACCCGACTTCTTGTAGCGACGAAAGAGTCGCTTCAAGTATACGATGCGGGAGATATCCTCCTCAAACTCCTTGATCCCCATGCATTGGGGATTGTCGTAGTTTCGCATCGCGTATCGAACATAATTCTCATCGGTCAGGCTGTCGCCTTTCATTACGAAGAACCATGGCTTTAGCCGTTGGGGACAATCATCGCATCAACCTGAACAAGACCGTTCGGGAGTTTGTGTGTCTCGACCTTGAGAGCAAGTCCATGCCCGAGAAGTGGGGTGATCCCATCATCTCTTGTGTATCCGTAGACAGACCCATCAGCGCGGAGCGTTCCACCAAACCGAACGAGAGGAATGATTTCCTCGCTTTCGTTAGCAAGACGCATCGCGCAATCCTTTGTCATGGTGAAGTCCAATCCTACGATCTGAAGCCTACCCTGTGCCTGCTTCAATGCAGACACAGGGTCGATGTATGGCTTCGCGGACATGGCACCGAGATAGGTGTTGATCCTTGCGATTGCAGCAGGAGTGAGGGAAGACAAGTTGGTATTCGCATCAACGGAGTTGTCTCCGTCGAGCGGGCCGACACGGGCATGGCTCCCGATGTTGTCAAATGCGGAACCAAATGCCACGCTTCTTTCCGTAATTGTCTTTCTCATTTCCTTATAGGACTTCATGGTTTCTCCGTTTAGAAGGTGGTTGTGGTTGTCCAGTAATACTGACCGAGGACGGGTGGATTGGTTCCTCCCGCAGTTGCACCACCTGTGGTCAGACCCGCAAAACGGTCAAAGCAGAGTTTGAACGAGGCAAAGCCAGATGCACCAACTCCTCCCGACTGTGCATCTTGAACTCTGAGGTTGATGTTCAGTCTTCCGTTCGCAGTATGACCACCAACAGCAAGAACTCCGATGTTGTCATATCGATATGCCGATTGTTTGTCATCAGTTGAAGTTGCACCGAAGAATGTGTTGAATACCTGTGCGGGAACCTTTGTACCATCGTTCAGGTCAACAGGGCCTGTATAGAGGTTGATTCCCGAATAGGTTCCAGACAACCCAAGGGTGAGTGTGTTTGTGAAGTTGCTGTCGTTTGCACAAACCTTGATGTATGCAGTAACGCCTGTCAAGCCACCAAGCGAAGAGACCCCGTACATATTCACTCCGTACTGATAGCCGCCGCCACCCGCTGCGCCCCATCCACCAGGAGTCAATCCGCTACCCCACGATCCGCCGCCGATTGGCACGAATACGAGGTTGTTGTGAGACACACCTGATCCATCAAAGCCGCCAGCGGTAACCGAGTCGCTGCCGAACGGGCAAGTAAAGTATGGGGCAAAGTTTGGAGTATCGCTGCCTTGAGTTACGCCCATGCCTGATGTGCTAGAACCAGAGTTTCCTCTAGGAGTCCAGTTCGCAGAGGTTGTATCGTCAATGGGCATATTAACCAAGAGTTCCGTGTATACGGCACCCTGCGTGTTGCTGCCGTTGCTGGTCACATAGCCCGTAGCACCGTAACCAAAGAACGAACCCATGAGCGGCATTTCCCAACCACGGACTGTGCGGACGCAAAGTCTCTTGCTGATCTTGTTGAGCCATGAAGGCTTGGATTCTTCGCGGTCGTTGTTGTTCCAAAGTGGCATTTTCGGTGTTCTCCTCTGTTTTTCTTATTTAGCCGCCGATTTTGGGCGGATTCTTACCCTTGCTTGCGAGACCATTGTTGGAGCCAAGATTCGCCTTGGAGGCGGGCTTGGCAGTCTTGCTGGCAACAGCAGCGGGCTTCTCTAGTTCGTTGGCGGTGTGGGAAGGTTCGCTCACCTTCTTACCAGGAACGACAGCAGCCTTGGCTTCCATGTGCAACTGCACAGCCTTGGCAAAGTCGTTGGCTTCCTTGGTAGAACCACGGCAACCACAGTCGCGGACTGCCTCGTTGAACAGAGAAACTAGTGTATTGCGCCGCTCCTCAAGAACGGTCTTGTCTGCGACGATTTCAGCAGCAGCCTTTGCCTTCTCGTTGAGGCAGGGCTGAATGTCGAGGTCGTTGCGATGCTCCTCTAGGAACTTGGTGATGTCAGCAACGATCTTGGAATTGAATGGGTTTTGGAACATGGTCTCTCCTGTGTTACTTGTTATTTATGGATGTCGATTATCCGCCCTTTGCCATCTTCCAAAGATCTGCATCAGCGGTCTTGCGTGTCTTGCCACCTACAATGAATGAGTTGACTCTAGCAAAGGCCCATTGATGGCTGTTGGCACCTGGTCGATGCCCACCTTTCCATGCCGCCATTCCTCTGTCATACACCTTCTTCAGGATGCCATACGGAATGCCGCTAGCCTTTGCTTTCTTTTCGAGTGCCTCGATTCGTGCCTCTGTGATATTGTTTTGCAGGGACTCGTAGTTCTTCATGACTTCTTTTCGGGGTTGTATCCCCACACCTTAAGCGCCAGTAGTTTGCGAGTTGGCTTTCCGTTCTCGTCTCGCATCGGGCCTTTTGCGCCCTTCATGCGATTGATGAAATTGACTTGCTTGCCTGCCCACTCCCAATCGTTGTCATTCCAATCCTTCATAGGACGGTCAAGCATGCGAATGATCGCTCGGGCAGAGTCTCGCCCGCTGGTGATCTTCTCGCCACCCGCGCCCGCAGAGCCTGCCTCCTTGCGAGACAGACCCGCTTCCTGACCCTCCTCGGAGTCTAGGAATGCATCAATCTCCTTGCCCGACATGTTGACCAACTTCTCCCACTCTTTATAGAGAGCGGACTTTTCCTCTTCCGTCTTCTCCGCTTCCTCTAGCCGCTCCCGCTCACCTGGTGTGTCTCTCTTGTAGGTCTTGACGATCTCGTCAGATCCAATCATCAAGGGGCCTCTCTTGCCAATTGCTGTCCATTGCATCACGCTGTTGATCTTCTTTGACTCTTCTAGCCAACGATCCGCGATCTCAACTCCCTCGCCATGCATCTTCCATGCGGTTGCATAGAAGACTTCCTTCCAGCGGTTGCCATACCTCTTCTGAAACTCCTTCTTGATCTTGTCCTTCTTGGAGAATCTACGGGCAGGGCCGCTAGGTGGGCTAACCTCAATCAACAGGAAATCAAAGTCCTCATTGATGTCGCTCTTCGGTAGATCCTTGCCCATCTCGGAGTTTCGAAGTTCTTTGAGTTCTTCGATGTAAGCCCTTGCGATTTGAGATGCTTCCTGCATGTTTCTGCTGATGCACTTCTCCTCGTAGCCTATTGCAAGCCGCATCTTTCCATTGAGCGTATCGTCGGACTCATCGATGGAGCAGACTCTTTGCAATGCCTCGTCGTGTTCATATCCATTCTTCAATGCCTTCAACTTGCCCTTCTTGGCGAGTTTCTTGAACATCGTGCTGTACTTGGACGGCTTGGTCTCTATGTCCTTCTCGTCGGGATTGACGAATTCCCATGTCTGTGGATCATCATCCGACATGGTCTTTCTCTTCTCCAGCCGCTTCTTCCGCAGTTCGGCATCCTTCTTGGATAGACCCGAGACATATTTCTTGGGAAGTCCTGATCCCTTGTCCTTGGGGCTTTGCTTGATCTTGCCTGTCTTGGTCTTGAACTCCTTGCCCTTGGTCACATCTGTTTCGATGAGTGGATTGCCTTCCATCTCGTCGCCCATGCCAAGGAAAGGAATGATCTTGATCGCACCGAGCATGATCTTGTTGATCAGATTGGTGTCGATGCCACCCGCCACAACAATCTTGTCGATCAACTTGACGAGCATCTTGCCAATTTTGTTTTCATGAGTGAACCGATGCAAATCGCTTGTTGCACCATAAGCCTTGTAAGCCTGATTGACGATCTCAAACTTTGTTTGCTGCAACTGTTTCCGATATTGCTCGGGAGTCATTTTGCTTTTCTTGTTTGCAAGCGTGAACAACTTGGTGGCGACTGCGGGAGTCTTGATGATCTCCGCAACTGCAACCGCAGCCTCTTTTGCAGCCATCTCAGACAGTTCTTCTTCCTCTTCCTCATCGCCCTTACGCTTGGAATTGACATCTGGCTGCGGATAGATCGCTTCTGATGGATCGACCATCATGCCCGTCTTGCTGAGAAACTGCAAGCCGATCAGAACCTTGGTGGACATATGATTGCGATCACCCAGGCTGAACTTGATGTTGGAATACTTCTTGCCATGGAACTCGATGTCCATGAGAACGACAAGACGCTTCTTCTCGCCAATACCGCTCTTTACCGTGATGCGGCTAGTGATCTGT
>Ga0114968_10002813_pt1 | contig 13162 bp, 15 predicted proteins | sample M_130807_EF_Meta_FD_87020 | JGI IMG/M metagenome (GOLD analysis project Ga0114968, IMG submission 87020) | Freshwater microbial communities from Lake Montjoie, Canada to study carbon cycling - M_130807_EF_MetaG | ecosystem: Environmental > Aquatic > Freshwater > Lake | place: Lake Montjoie... | reverse complement strand
TTTTGGACGGGCCCCACTGCGGTTGCTAAGCGCGGGAAATGGGTTGCCTTGAGGAATTATTTGCGGGACGTCATTTGCAATGGCGATGAGCTTGTTTTTGATTACCTTATCCGCTACTTAGCCCACATGGTGCAAAAACCTGAGGAAAAACCCGGAATCATGTTGGTGCTGCTTGGCGGGCAAGGGACTGGTAAGGGAATGTTTTTTAACTTCCTGCGGGCATTGTGGTCACACACCACATTACAGGTTTCCTCGATTGACCAAGTCATTGGTAGGTTCAACGCTCAAATTGAGCGAAATTTCATAATCTGCATGGACGAGGCCCTGTTTGCCGGAGACAAGAAAGCGCTCGACAGCCTGAAGTCAGCCATTACAGAGCCAGTAATTCAGATCGAACAAAAGCATCAGCCATCGCGGACCATTGAGTCTGTCCATCGATTTTTGGCGGCTAGTAATCACGACCAATTTGCGCGTATCGAAAAAGACGACCGGCGTTTTGTATTTTTGCGTGTTTCCTCAAAGCACAAGCAGGACACTACCTACTTCGCGGCTATTGCAGCGGCAATTGCAAATCCTGTAATCATGGGCGCAGTGTTGTACTACCTTGGCCGCAAGGACATAAGCGAATTCAATGTCAGAGTACGGCCTGTGACGTCGGAGAACTTAAGTCAAAAGCTGAAATCACTGGAAGGTTTCGAGCGGTACTGGTACGAAGTGCTTTCCACAGGTAATCTGGCTGGACAAGCTACTAAGGTTGGGTTACTACATGAGCTCGAGCCGTTCCCAGCGATATGGTCTGATTCTGTGTTTGTAGGCAGTGAATGGCTCTTGCAAAAATTCAAGGACTTTGACAAAAATGCACAGCGGTTCCAAACGGTGCAAATCAGATTTGTACGTGAGCAGTTAAGTAAGCTTTGCCCGGCAGCAGAAGACGGCCGACAACTCCAGCGAGCGTTGCAAGGAGAGCAACCTCGCCAGATACGTGGCATCAAGTTGCCAGCATTGCCACTTGCCCGCCAGGAATTCAGTGCAGCGATGGGATCTGACATCGACTGGGGTGAGGATTAGCGGCAAAGTTACCAAAAAGCTAAGTCTAGGTGGCAAATTGAGGGTCAGGTTGCCACGTACTTGCCACGTCAAATATGTGATTTCTCGAGGGAGAGGTCAGTTATTGCCACCTATGCCACCTGTTTTAACTTTTCCAAAAAAAATATACAGATAGAAACACAAAAAGAAAGTTGAAAAAACGTGGCATAGGTGGCAATGCTGGCAACCGCCCTCGGGATCACCTAAAGCCTAGCGCAGCCAGAAGCGCTGAATGCCAGTATCGGTCCAACGGGAACCGCGAAAATTCGGCCCGTCAGCCACCGTCCGAGCCTCCCACCCGGTGCAAAACATCGTCAACCATCATCTGGGCAACGCCGGCTAAGTCCTTGACCTGCACGTAGCAGTTCGGCTTTCGTCCCGGGGATCGACGGGTGTCGGTAATCAAGCCAAGCACTATTGCAGCATCCTCCAACCGTAACAGCCGAGCCGACGCCCTAGCATGCGCCTCCCGCGCGGCTTTGGAGAATTCACCCGTTTTTGTGTGCGCCGCTGCGGCGCGGGCTTTACCTTTGGGCGTTTTGGGCCCAGAATTGCCTCGGCCACCGTGGAACTCGCATTTTTGATTCTTGCTGGCTTTCAATGCAGGACGCCCACACTGCTCACCAGTCCGTTTTGACTTTGCCGTGCACCGGGCGCAGACTAGTCGGCCCCCCGCTGTTATGAGAAGGGCGGAGTAATTTGTGGTGGATGGTGGCATTGACGACATATATAACTCTAACGCAATGAATATAAATTTAAATCGGGGGGCTAATGGGATATTATTTTACTGGTATAAATAGTAACTACGTTTCTGGGATTAAAAACGGGGACGAGTATTTGGTGATGCGGTCGGATATTGCCTCAAAGAAAATTAATGCATATTACGAAACAATAGTACCAAAAGATTTTGGCAGTTTATCTATTAAAATGTTTACCCTTTTGGCATTATTTCACAATATGAAGCGAAAAAATATAGTAAGGACTACGGCTATGATGCGTTGGCTTGGGAACGCACAGCATATGAAAAATTTAGACCAGAATTAACATTGAATATCGTTAGATTTAAAATGTCGGATTTGAAAGTCCCACATGACCGTAGGACAGATTTCATCTCAGCGGTATTAAAGATATTTTTGCATGAATCCAACAAGTTGGCTTATGAACTTAGCGAGGATGTACTTAGAGTTTCAAAAACAAATCGCATTACTAAGTTCTTCGGCACAACTGTGGATACCATTATTATGCGACCCATAAAGGACATCCATGATATTCATATTTCGGAGGATTTGTTAGCGTTTTTTGATAAGAAAAAAGAGAGTATGTTCTCTATTGGAAGAACTGACTGCTATTTCACACCCGGTCGGTAGAGTGCTGCGAGTCCAGATTTGTCCACAATTCTCAAAATCGCCGCTCGTGGCTTGTGGGTCAAGTCCATTGGAATGCTGGTTTAAAACTGGGCGTTGATCGAACAATCGCAGGTGGAAACAGTCACGGTGTATTGGTAATCCCCCCAATAGACCAAAGGCCCGAGAAGTAGAATTTTCCACAAAGGAATTTCTACATGAAGAAGTCAAGATTTACCGACAGCCAGATCATCGACTTGAGTGAAAGCTATCTTTCTTGCACGTGAAGATGAAAACGTGTTATGCTGAATGGACTCAAAGATTGAGAAAAGTAATTGCTTATATTTTTAATGAAGCGTTTAAAGGAGACAAAAAAATGAACGATCGTCGTAAACTTTTAACTCGTTTAGCTGGCTTAGTCGGTTTAGGCTTAGTCGCTTCTAAAGCGAACGCCAAAGCCCTATTGTCTACTGAAGACATCGTCAGAGCATGGCAAGATCCTTCCTACCGGAATAGCCTAAGCAAGGAACAGTGGGAAGCGCTACCAGCTAACCCAGCAGGTAACGTTAAGAGCGGTGAATTTAAGGGCGACATGCAACTTGCGTCAGGTAACAACTGCTCAGGCAACAATTGCTCAGGAAATAGCTGCTCGGGCAACAGTTGCTCAGGAAATAGCTGCTCAGGCAACAGTTGCTCAGGAAATAGCTGCTCGGGTAACAGTTGCTCAGGAAATAGCTGCTCGGGTAACAGTTGCTCAGGAAATAGCTGTTCTGGTAATAAGTGTTAAAAAATCTTTGAGTCACAATGCTATCAGCGATAGCAAATATAGACGTAAATAAGGCCTTCTTTTTGGGAGAACGCAGAGTTCGTAAGATCTCTGCGTTTTCTTTTTTCCGAGGACTAAAAAAGCTTAAAGGATGGAAAAAACTATCCGGATTTAGTAGGTTACCCTCCAATTTTAAGAAAAGGGTCTCGTTTGAGAAGATAAGTCTATATGAATTTATTGTGCTGCTTGGAGAGTTAAACCCAACACCGAAAAACGATGTCAAGAAACTGTGGATGCTTGACGCACTAAGTTATGAAGCAAAGAAATTAAATACTGCCCAATACACCACGCGCTTCCCAATACTAAAAGAATATTTAGAGCGAGGTCTTATATATCCGTTTTTCATACAGATAGCGAGAGTTCTAGATAAAGCTAAAACGCTTGTTGATGCCACTGACAATGAGCTTAACATATGCCTAGAAAACCAATTGACGGTTATTGAGAATCTTGTAAGAAGAGCAGTCGTTCTCGATTTAAATATAAGTTCAATCAAAGGTGATTTGCGAGGAGAATCTGATTCGCAAAAATTCGAAAACTTCATACAAAGATTTGAGGAAGTTGAATGGCGATTAGGTTTTTTTCAAAAATACCCTGTTCTCTTTCAAATAGTAGTAACAAAATTAGACCTGTGGGCTGATTGGCTAGTCGAGTTCTTAACTAGATTAAATAATGATAGAAATCTAATAGAGAATAAATTTCACATACCCAGCAATGCTGTCTTAGAGTCAATTATTCCCAGTGGTGACACACATAATAATGGACGAGCAGTAGTTGTTGTCGAATTTTCAAATAAAAAAACGATAGTTTATAAGCCAAGAAGTACAAATTTGGAGTTTGGATTTCAGAAATATCTTCAATTTTTTAATTCTGTGAATCCTAAATTATTTCTTCGTTGCATCCATGTTTTGGATCAAGGTGAGTATGGATGGGTTGAATATGTTGAATTCTCAAATCAATCTACTGAAGCTGAATCAGATATATATCATTATCGCTTAGGATTTCTGACAGCCCTTGTATTTTCGATAAATGGGGTGGATGTATTTTTTGAAAATTTAATTTCATCCGGAACTGATCCTGTTATTATTGATTTAGAAACTATGTTTCACACATCAATTGACAAGAACGACGGAAAAGGCCAGGTGGATTCACTTCAGCTACTTTTATATGATTCCGTTACAGGCATTGGAATTTTGCCACAACCAAATCAAGGGGCCTCGGAATCTGAATTGTTTGACGTAAGTGTAATGGGCGCCAGAAAAGATGCAAAGGCTCCATACAAAGTAATTGGGATTGAGAATTTTGGCCGAAGTGATATGAGAATCACCGAAATACCGGGATGGATTCGCGAAAACAAATCGTCCTCTGAGAATATCTTTCCTTATAAAAGAAAGGCTAAATTTTTACTTAACGGTTTAAACGCAGGACTCAATAGTGTGATGCAGCATAAAAAGCAGCTTGTATCAGCCGGGGGCGTAATAGATAAATGTTTTGCAGGAGCGAAGAGAAGATTAATCGTAAGAGATACAAAGGTTTATGGGACATTACAGCAAGATGAAACTCACCCCGATCTTCTAAGAGATCAAATTGATCGTGAGTGGCACTGGGACAACCTTTGGTTTGATTTGTTGGACAGGCCTAACTTACGAGTCTTCATTGAATCAGAATTGAACCAACTTAAAAGAGGCGATATACCATATTTTTCTGGCAATATTGATTCGAAAATTGTTATGGGCGGAGATGGATCAACCATTGATTTATCCAAAATAATTAATCAGACTCCTATTCAGAAAGTAAAAAATAAATTAATAAATTTCTCGGAGGAAGTTATTGAAGATCAGGTGAGAATCGCAGCTACAACTCTCGGACTTAATAATATTTCAGGGGTTACCCATCCCAATATAAATCCAGCCGATAATGTCATTGTCAATGCGACAGTATTCGGGTATTTTATAATTAAAAGACTAAAATACTTTGGTAGCTTACCTTGGTGCGACACAAGTTTTAATCCGGCGCCAAAAGTAAAAGATTTTGATCCTGTCAGAGTGGTTCCAAGTGACCCATTTTTATATGAAGGTTTATTGGGGGTTGCGATGTTTCTTCATGATCTATCGCGTATCAATCGTCAAAAAATCTTCGACGATAGAGCTGTAGATTTGATGCAGGCTATTTTTGATGAAGTTGAACGTAAGAATTACTTCATTCCATCTGGGTACGCTGGTTTATCCTCAGTCGTTTATGTAATAAATCGTTGCATTGAAAAAGGCGATTCTTCATTTTCAATATTTGAATCTAAGATTCCTCGTCTTATTGAAACGGTAATCAATAAAACACGTGACGAAACGCGATTAGATTTCTTGCTCGGAATTTCAGGCATTGCATCTGCTATTCTACCTTACGTAAGACGCACGTCAAATTCTGCTGGTCTTTCTTTGCTCAAAGATTTATTATCTCGTTTAATGACTGCAGGTGATAAAATATTAAAAAGCAATGAGATTATTGAAGGAATGGATTATTTAAGAGGATTTTCTCATGGTATTACAGGTGTCGCTTTGTCGCTTTATCGTCTAGGTGAATTTTTTGAAAAAGAAAATGCTATCGATCTTGCTGCTCATTTGGTAATTCATGAATACGGTTTAGTAAAAACGGGGCAATGGACCGATAGTCATACATTTGAAGGTCAACCTCTCGTCGGATGGTGTCATGGTTCAGCAGGTATAGCCTTAGCGCTTTCTGTCATGCCCAAGATATTTTCGCTTAATGAAACTATAAAAATTTATTACGATATGGCGTCTGAAAATACGCTATCTAAAGGGGTATATTCAAGTAAGTGCCTTTGCCATGGAACTGGAGGGAATTTGCTATGCTTAGGTGCCTTCAGTTCGAACGATAAAACTTTACAGATTTACATGGATCAATTTGAAAAAGACTTGTTAGAGATGGGGTTTTCAAGTCTCGGAGCAGCTCAAACAATGGGAATTGGTTTGATGACTGGATTAACGGGTGCAGGTTATTATTTGTTGGGTAAAGGCGAACCGAAAGTTGATTTTGGTTTCCTTACACTTTCTTGATTTTATTTCAGGGAAAAATATGGCGTCTAATTTTTTCAATAATTTAGGGGATATTCAAAACTATTGGAATAGAGAAACTTTAATTTTTCATAACCAAGCCACTCTAAAATCATCTCTGCCTTCTGCATCTCAGCTTATCAGTTGCTTGACTGGTGATTATGAAAATGGGAATTGGAGTGATCCGTTAAATGTAAACATAAATGCTTCAAAGATTGATTTAGATGGTTCCCATGAACAGTTCTTATCTATTGAAATTGATTCAGCAAGAAAATTATATTTAAATGGTTTTACTCTTTGCTTTGGTGATCTGTCAGTTGGTATCGAAAAAATATCATCTTTAAAGAAACAGGCCGTTGATTTTTTCGGCTATAGAGATTTAATTTCGATAACGAGTTATCTCTCGCCACCTAAAGCAATTGGAGTATTGCACTATGATCGTCAACACAATTTTTTTATCCAACGTGAGGGTATCAAACGGTGGTTCGTGTCTGAGAGGGCGGCTATTGCTAATCCTTTTGAAAATTTAGTTTATACCGGTATTGGTCAAGATTTTTTCGATGAAATGAAAACGAAGAATTATCAAATATCTTTGCCTCGTGATTGTGGAAAAAAAATATATGAGCTGCATCCAGGCGATGTTCTTTATGTTCCGCCTGGCTTTTATCACTCTCCTGAGACACTAAACGATTCTTCATTACACTATACCCTGACGATTGAACCTGCCTGTTTTTGGAAAGATTTTAATAAAGATATTTTCTCTAAAATGTTATCGAGCGATGGGAAGTTTTTAATGGATTATCGTTTTTTAACTGCAGAGCAAAAGTCAAATTTAATCACTGAGTGTATGCGGCATTTATTGGACAGTGCCCATTGAGCGTAAGTTTGCCGAAACGGATGGAATCAAAATTGCAACTATTAGATTCCCATACCGCACACTATTTTTTCCGATTTGACTTAGGCAAATACCGATCAGAGAAAATACACGGTCCGAATAGAAAATCCGCTTTAGCCTACTTTTTTTTTAGTTTGCACCTTGCAAGTGATAATTAATGAAGAGCGACATCTATTACTTGCCCGGTATGGGAGGGCGCTTAAACACTGGTTTGGGACTTGCATTGCTAAGTAGGAGCTTTACTGTCCAGGGCAGAGAGTTGACCGGAGAGTTCAGAAGGTTGGATTTCGGTCAGCAAATCGATTGCGTAGTTGCAGACCTGCAGAGCATTGATTTGGAGGCGGGCGGGCGTGTAATTGCAAACTCGTTTGGTGCGTACATACTGCTTCACGCTCTGGCACAGATGCCACCGTTTATGGGTAAGTTGCTTTTGCTGTCCCCCATAGTTGGTCAATTCTCCAATGCAGCCATGCAGATGGGTTTTGTGCCTCCGCGTGCTGACCGGCTGGGAGAGATCGCTAGAGCAAGGGCGTTCCCCGTTCCGAAGCAGTGCGAAATCCACGTAGGTGCAGATGACTGGCAAAGCATTCCAGCGAATGTTACTGAATTTGGGTCGCTGGTGGACGTTGTGGTTAACGTAGTGCCGAATGCGGGACACTCACTTCCAAAACGGTACGTTAGTGGCGTTTTGGATCTTTGGACTTAGGCTACCGATGCTGATCTATTTCATTATCTTCTGTGCAGTTGGCGCGGCAATTGGTAAGTTTTCAAGAGACAGAAAGACTGCGCTGGCGATCATCCTTGGGGCAGCCATGCTTTGGGGAGTAGCCCATATGCCGATATGGGGTCTGGTTACTTTAGGCGAACTTTTGCTGGGTTATTTTCTATTTGATGTTTTCTTCAAGGGGGCGCATTCCCCGTCCCAAACTGAAGATGAGAAAAGTTGACCCCAGTTTTAGGGCCAACTTGGCACCGGATCGGTCATTTTTGGCTTGTTTGACCGGAAAAATTGCAGCCGAAAGTTGACCCTGGCTGAAGTATGCAACTAAAGTTGATCCCAAATGTCGCTAAAAATGCGAGTAATCAGCTGGTGGATCTGGTGCGCCGGTGGGATTCGTGCAAGATCGGCCACTGGTATGACTTTGTGCTGGCGGGGTCTGAATCCATCTTGCCGTCCCACTATGAGGGGGGCCAAGCGGTGAAGTTTTGGCAATTGTGCGTCTGCCTCCAAGCAGTTACGCCGTGCTCGCCATCAGGTTGACATGCAAAAGGCATCGAGGGACAAACCCTAATCTAGTCGCCTCTGAAATATCCGTAACCCATTGATTTAATTGACTATTTATACACTTATGAGGTATAATTTCTCTCAACTTATAACCCCTCCAGATACTATTTCTGGGAGTTTTTGAGAAATTTCCATGACCGCCAGCACCGACGATTTCTTTCGCAGCCGTTTGGACCACATGATTGACCTGCGCCATCCCTTGGCGGTGCTGGCCAGTCGCATGCCCTGGCAAGAGATCGAAGCTTCGCTGGCTCACCGCTTTGCCCGGCAAGTGCGCACGGGCAAACAGATCGAAGACTCGGGTCTGTTTGGCCCGAAGGTCATCACCGCTGGTGCCGGCGTCTCCAACGCCGGTCGGCCCCGCTTGCCGCTTCGCTTGATGGCCTCGCTGCTGTGCCTCAAACACGCCTTCAACGAGAGCGACGAAGACGTCTGCCAGCGCTGGGGCGAGACGCCCACTTGGCAGTACTTCTCCGGCTTGGCCTACTTTGAGCACCGCGGGCCTTGCGACCCCACTTTGCTGGTCAAGTTTCGCAAGCTCATCGGTGAAGAAGGCGTTGAAGAATTGCTGGCCCGCACCATTGAAGTGGCGGTCAACTTAAAACTCATCGCCAAGAGTGAGCTCAGCCAAATCATTGTGGATTCCACTGTCCAAGAAAAAGCCATTACCCACCCCACCGACAGCAAACTTCTAGGCACGGCACGCGCCAAACTGGTCGAGGCGGCCAAGGCCCAAGGCATTGAGCTCAAGCAAACCTACGCCAAAGAGGGCCAACTGCTGGGCTACAAAGCGGGCCGCTACGCCCACGCCCGCCAGTACAAGCGCATGCGCAAAGTGATCCAGCGCCAGCGCACCATCGTGGGCCGCTTGCAGCGTGAAGTGGGCCGCAAGATGAGCGCCCTGGGCCTGGCCGTGCAAGAAGCTTTGGGCCACACGCTGAGCCAAGCCAAGAGCCTGATCTCGCAGACGGCCAGCAAGAAGAACCCCGGTAAGCAAGGCAAGCTCTACAGCTGGCACGCGCCAGAAGTCGAATGCATCTCCAAGGGAAAGAGCCGCACCCCGTACGAGTTCGGTGTGAAGGTGGGCATTGCCACCACGCTCAAAGGCAATTTGATCGTCGGCGCACGCAGCTTTCCCGGCAACCCGTATGACGGCCACACACTGAACGAGCAGCTCGAGCAAGCCAGCATCTTGATGCAGGCCACCGGCATGAAACCTGAAACCGTCTATGTCGACTTGGGCTACCGGGGCGTAGACCAAGCCAATCCTGGCATCGACATCAAGCACCGGGGCAAGTTCAAGTCACTGACCGAGCAAGAAAAGAAGATGCTCAGACGCCGGCAAGCCATTGAGCCGATCATCGGCCACTTGAAGGCAGACCACCGGATGAATCGCTGCCACCTCAAAGGCGCAAACGGTGACAGTTTGCACGCAGTGCTGTGCGCGGCGGGCTACAACATCCGCTGGTTGCTGCGGATGATCGTCAAAAAAGGGCTGGGCCTTTTTTTGCGTCTGTTGCAGGCCGCAGGTTGGACCGATTTCAGCGATTTACAGCGCAAATTACGAGGACTCTTCACCGTACATTCGACCAAGTCCGGGTCGATGAACTGGGTCGTGGGCTGAAAGTGGATTTTTCAGGGACGACTACATAACCAGCGATAAGGCGTTGCTAGACGTTCTGACAAGTTTGGTCACCGAGATTTCAAGCCTAGAGTCCGTCGCGCGATTTGAGGCAGAACTGGGTATTGTCCGAACGTTTCTCTAGTTTGATCACCCAAAGTCGCCGAAAAAACAATGCAACCAAGACACTTACATTGGGCCGGTTTTTTGTCCAGTAAATAGCCAAATATGACCCGCATCATTGGCCGAACAATCATAGTAAGTCCGTGCTGCAAGGCGCTGTACGGGACGCCTAAATATGCCTCAATGAACTTCATGGCCTATGGGTACTGGACCGACGGCGACAAGGAACATTCATTGATGCCCACAGACGGTGGGCTGCGCATGTGCCAGTGCGGAACTGCCTTCTTGTTGCGGGACACCATCAGCCTAGACATTAACGCTAGTGATGAAATTAAGTCTCCCGAGCACGTCGAATTCGCCCAACTGCCCCAGATCATCGCCACTACCAAATCTTCCCATGTTGAGGTAACTGCACGGCGTAACTATTGGCGTGGACTGAACGACGAGTACCGGGTCATCTATCGAGCCTACCAAGACCACGAAAAAGCGCTTGAAGAAGCCCAGTGGTATGACGATTACTACGCATCACTGCCAGCTTGGCAGCGTCCGTTCCGCAGGCTACTCAGAAGCAAGCCACCGGAAAACTTCCCAAAGGAAAGGCGCCCTTTTAGCGCACCGCCCTACTCACCGTCACCCGAACAGCTTGACAACATGACGCGGCTTTTGAACCTCATACTGGGTGGATCGGCAGCGGAGGATTGGGTTGACTGGCTCGAGGTCGCTGAGTTATACCGTGAGCAAGGGATGTTTGACGAGGCCCGGGAAATGTTGAGTCGATGCAAAGACGATGAACAGGCGGGGGTGACTTGGGGAGTGATCTCGAGGCTGGTCGATGCTCGTTCCATTGCGCCAGTGCGGTTTAGGATTTAAAGCCGCGAAGCTGCACTACTCTTGACCTGCGCTCGGGAGGGCCCTTGGTCAGAGTTAATTAAGTTTTCACCAGCCGCGTCTGGAATCGGCGGCTTACAACCACTGAACTTGGTGCCGCTAGTACCGCTCACTTACAAACGCTAGGGCATCCCCCGCCTCCACCCGGCCCAGCATATGCCCCCCCGCCAGGTCCTGCATAGCATGGTCCTCCGGGTCCCGAGTAACACGCTCCACCCGGCCCCGCATATGCCCCGCCGCCAGGCCCTGTATAGGCTCCTCCACCTGGCCCTGAATAGGCCGCCCCACCTGGTCCAGAGTAAGCGCCTCCCCCCGGGCCAGGGTAGCACGCCCCCCCAGGTCCCGCATAAGCACCTCCTCCTGGTCCAGGATAGGCTGGACCACCTGGGCCAGCGTAACAAGGCCCTCCGGGCCCCGCATAGCCTTTGCAATTTGCCTTGCACTCCTGCGCAAATGCGTTGCCGCTCACGATAAATCCGAAGCTAAGGGCAAAGGCGGTGAGGCCTTTGATCAAAGGCAGATTAAATGGCGCTGATAGATTTCTCATTTCGTAGACTCCGTTATAAAAGTACGGATTGTTGATGGCCCTCATCCTGGACGGGGCTGAGGAGTCGTTCAAGGTTGACTGGTTAGAAGTTCCTGAACTATAACGTGAACAGGGGGCTCTTCGGTCAGGCGGCGGATGCCTTGGAGCGGTGAAGTGAGGATCAACGGGGGGTGATTTGGGGAGTGCTCGCGCGGTTGGTCGATGGCCGTTCAAACGAACCCATAAGGTTAAGGATATAACGCAGCTCTAGCCAGTGTCCGCCTTGCAGTGCTGGAAGAGTAGGTCATAAGATGGACATTCTTACTAATGAGGTAAAGAAATGAGGAAACTAAAAATCACTTTGCTGGTTGCGTTGTGTTCAATTTGTTTTGCGGGTAAAGTAAATGCCCAAAACCAGCCCCTTGCTTGTCAAGGTGAGGCAGCTGCCGGATTGAAATGGGAAAACGGGCGATGGGCTACTAAGACTTTCAACCAAGATAAATTTATTTTGGTTCAAGCGGGAAATACCTTAACAACGGATTCAGTTGCAAAGGCTTTAATCGCTTCCCCAGGTCAGGCATCTTGTAGAAATGTTAATCCGCAGACTGTATGTTCTGACACGAGTGGAGGCAGTCTTTTCTTTGACCCCCGAACGCTTACTGGGGGGATATCACAGCTTTTGGGAGGTACGAATTTTGGTGATCAAAGGGATACGGTAAGTGTGCAGATTTTCTCTTGCACACCGTTCTAAAGTTTTTATCAAGCAATGAAAATCAAACTACCCATTATTCTTGTACTCTTGGCTTTGGCAGTTTGTCAAAGGCTTGCTCTTGCTACCAGCAACCATTTAAATGGAAACCAAAAGGATCCAAAATGCAAAGAAGCGAAATAAAAAAACCTGCACTATCTTTTTGACTGCAACGTGTCTGCTACTCAGTACTACGGCATTTGAAGCACAAGCGCTAGAAATACGAGGCAGTCGTTCATGCGGGAAGTGGGTGAACGAGAGAGCCTTGAAAGGTCTCGAAAGCGTAATTACTGAAACTTGGTTCGTAGGCTACTTGTCAGGACTGGCGGCTGCAAATGATAAAGACTTCCTGAAAGGAACTGATAAGGTAATCCCCCCGATAGACCAAAGGCCCCAGAAGTAGAATTTTCCATAAAGGAATTTCTACATGAAGAAGTCAAGATTTACCGACAGCCAGATCATGGCTGCGCTCAAACGGGTTGAAGCCGGCCTGTCAGTACCTGAGATTTGCCGGGAGCTGGGCATCAGCAGCGCCACGTTTTACAAGTGGCGCGCCAGGTTTGGCGGTATGGACACCTCCATGATGGCGCGCATGAAGGAGCTAGAAGACGAGAACCGGCGCCTTAAAAAGATGTATCTGGAAGAGAAGCTCAAGGCGGAAATCGCCAACGAGTACCTCGCAAAAAAGTAGTGCGGCCGTCTCGCAGGCGCGAGATGGCCAAAGAGGTGGTGCAGCAGCGGGGCATAGCCATCCGC
>Ga0114968_10002811_pt1 | contig 13166 bp, 9 predicted proteins | sample M_130807_EF_Meta_FD_87020 | JGI IMG/M metagenome (GOLD analysis project Ga0114968, IMG submission 87020) | Freshwater microbial communities from Lake Montjoie, Canada to study carbon cycling - M_130807_EF_MetaG | ecosystem: Environmental > Aquatic > Freshwater > Lake | place: Lake Montjoie... | reverse complement strand
TGGAGGTGACCGAGGATGAATTGAGGCGTTTTCAGGTAGGAGAGGAGGAGCAGGTGAGTAGGAGTAGAGAGGAGGAGGCCGCCGAGGAGGAGGCCGAGGAAGCAAACAATTTCAAGAGTGTTGGCGAAGCGCCAGCCGAGGAAGCAAACAATTTCAAGAGTGTTGGCGAGGCCGAAGCCGAAGCACCCGCCCATAATGCAAACAATTTCAAGAGCGTTGCAGAGGAGGGTGCCGAAGCCGAAGCCGAAGCCGAAGCCCCTCTAGATGCAGAAATCCCAGAATATTTTTCACAATTGGCTATGGAAAATAGCCCTGAAGGAGAAGTGTTGGAGGGGGCAGAAGAGGACGATGCTCCTATTCCGGCTATAACTGCGGCGGCGACAAAAAGTGTACCTGCTGCACCTGCACCTGCAACCGTAACCGCACCCGCACCCGCACCCGCACCAAAAGCCACCACCAAACAATATAAAAGCCTGGAAACATACTTTTCCGAAAGATTAATGGACACGGACCGAAAACTGTTCGACTATACCGATAAACAGCCTGGCATCAAGAAATATGTCTCGCAGTGCGGCGCAAACCTTTCCAGACAGCCTGCAAGTCTTACGCCCGAACAGTTCGATCGCATGAAAGACGAATACAAAGAAGAACTCGACGACGGCACAATTCGATTCTACATTTTCCCCTTAGAGAAGGACACTAAAAAGAGCCCGTACGACGCCGACCCAACAAAAATGGAATACTATACCTTTATGAAATACGGCTCGTCGCCCTCCCAACAAAATTACTACATGTGCTCCCGATACTTTTGTGTTCGTGATGAAATGCTTGTGCGTGAAACGGAATTCCGAGGAACCAATCTCCGCAAAAACCACTATGTTAAAACTGCCGGTGGTGGCCTCCGCAAAACAAAAGAGCCGAATTCATGCCCCATGTGTGAAGGAAAACTCGTGGTAAACAGGAAGTTCCCAGGAGTGAACGAGACGGTTATGGAACGAGTGGTGAAAACCGGCAAGGCCGACTCCAGACACACGTATATCCGATTTTTAAAGAAGACGAATCACCCAGACGGCCTCTATCTCCCCTGCTGCTTTCTAGAGGACCAGCCCCTACGCATAGGTGACCCGCAATTTCCCGAGCCTACTCAAGACATATTTGCCGCTAGAGAAGAGGCAACCGCCATTGGTACAGAAGAGGGCGCAGATGACGCACCCCCCGTTCAAACAGAGGAGATTGTGCAGAAACTCACCATTTCCTACGAAGAAACTATTCTACAGGCTCGTACGGCCTATATTTCGGGTATGGAAAAGGCCCCTCTCGACCCTGCTCTCCGTAAATTCAAGAAAGTCCGTCGAGACAAGTCAGGTACATTTGTAGAAGAGGGCGATGTAGGAAGAGTCGTGGAAAATTCTCCTCCGCAAATTGGTCTTCTTCCCCCCCAACTCAACGAATACTTTTCGCAGAATCCAATCGAACTTGTGAGTCGCACGGGGAACCAGAAACTCATTCCGAACTCGAAGGGGTTTCTTCGTATCGGCGTGGAAAATCGCCAGCGCGCAGATTCGTTCCTGGCGGCCGTGGCGCCCTTTTTCCGATTCAATTCCGTCAGCGACTTCAAGGATGCTCTTACGGATATTATTCAACCCCGCCTATTTCTGGGTCTGAATTTCGGTAATTTGATGTTGGAGATGTACGACCCCACTTGGGTCCCCCGCATCCTTATACAGACAGGCGAGCAGCCTACTCGGGGAGAATTGAAACAATGGGCATTCGACGAACTGAAAATCTCCAAACTTACTACGAGCAACGAGGAACTTGTGCGACGTGCCTTTCTGTCCTATGACAAGTTCTGTTGGTGGCTGCAATCGGATAAGACTGATAAACAGTATCGCCATTTTGCGCACTTCTTTTCTCTACCTGGCATCATGAATGTCGGAACTCGTAAATATTCTCTTACGGACGTCGTATTCAGAGAATTTCGTCGCCCAGGTATGCTCTTCATTGTCCTCGAAGTGTTGAAATCGGGAGAACTCAAAGTTCGCTGCCCTTTTTATCCGATTAGTGAGAAGAATTTCTTCCGCACGGATATTGGATTCCTTTTGAAAGACCAGAACGGAAATTGGGAGCCCATTTTTTACTACAACAACAATGTTCTTTCGGAAGACGATACGAACCAAGCATTCTTCTCGTTTTCGGTTGGACAGCGCAACAGTTGGCCGAAAATTGTAGAGGAGCGCATCAATGAATTCAGAGGCCAGTGTGCAATTAGTACAGGCGGTCTGGGCATTTTCACAAGTAGTTTGGGGCTGAATTCACGGAAGGTTGTGCCTCTTCTTCGAGTGAAAAATATTCTGGGGAAATACAATGAAGAAATCGAGCTCATCGGACTTTTAAGAGACTCCTATAATCATGTTGCCGCACTCGTGTACAAGTCTGAAGAGGGGGGGAATGTGGCCGTACCCGTTATTGAGGACGGTATCAGTTATGCGTATCACCAAGACGTACCGGAACGTATGGGGGGTGAAGAACGGCCTCAACTGACGCTTGTTCTAAATGTCAAAATCATTTTTGATTGGGATGATTTCAAGCCTGCGCCTCTAAATGAGGTGGTGCGTTTCTATAAGAAGTATGTGGAGCCGCATTTTCCGGAATTATACACTGTGCAGCGGTCTATAAAGAGTGCCGCAACACGTAAAATAGAGGCCGTGCAACTGAAAAATGGGCTGTATATTCCTGTTACGGAAGATGTGCAGGCACCGCCCAATTTCCCGGACAGGGAGTCGCCTCGGACAATCGAGGAAATGGAGTGGAAAATCAACAAGGACATCGTAATAGAGTCGACAAAGTCGCTGAAAGATTTGCATGCTCTCGAGGAAATCAACACGAAGGACTTTACGGAAAGTTTCGAGCACTTGCGTATAACATTCTCGAAGTGGATAAATTCCGTCCGAGATGGGGGGCATTTCCGTCGTATTCTGCAGAGTACGATTGTCGATAAGCGCCTGCCCCTCTATGAAAAGAGGAAGCGTCTTGAAATTATGATCGGATCCACTGTAGAGCGCTGGATTACGGATGAAGATCTGGATGGGCCGAAGCAGCACAGTCTTCTACGGATTGATTGCGTAGGCAGGAAAAAGGACGAATGCGGGAACACCTGCAAATGGGTAGAGAAGGGAGGCGAAGAGGCGGGTGGCAAATGTTTAATACATGTTCGCAAACGAGAGACCGACAAAGAAGAGGGCAATATGTCAGCCGCCCGTGTTATGCTGTTCCGTCTAATCGACGAACTTATCCGTTTTGGAAATCGCCGCAGAGAGATATTTGAGCAGCGTGTATCGCAGCTCGCCATTATTGACGACCCTATTCGTATGGGGGACCAGTATATTATTCCGGAGAAGTCGATGGCTTGGACGGAAATGTTGCGGACAGAATGGTCAAAGACGACGGAAGAGACTCCCGTCTATTTGGAGGAAATGCGGCGAGATTCTACGGAGTCGGACAAGAAGCCGCTGCCCCCTATTACAGAAGATACGGCGCTTCCGAAAGTTATGGAAACTCTGTTGGGAGATTCGGACCCGCTGACGGCACGTTTGCGTCTACTTCCTTCCAGGACAGGGACATTCGCCCCTTTTATGACATTCTTCAATACTACAGCGGAGGCTATTGGCCTTTCACCAGATGCGACGGAATTGACGGATGAGATTATCACGAAACTCGTAAAAAAGGCACGTTTGCCCATTGTTCAGTATGATATTCGCTCAGAGCCGCCTGTAATAACGGGAAAACAGGTGATGAGGGACCAGGATATCGGCTATGTTATATTTGTTTTAGGAGAAAAGGGGCCGTCGATGGTGGTTACGGACACAGAAGCACCGGATTTTTTGAAGAGGAGCGAACTGCCCAGGGAGTTTGTGGAATTACTAAAGGGTAAGACATTAAAAAGGATTTTTACGGTTGTCTAAGGGCGGGCCTTATTTGCGGCAAGCCTTATTTGCGGCAAGCCTTATTTGCGGCAAGCCTTATTCACAGCACACCTTGTCCCACCACTCAGGCATGTTCAGCATGGCCCCATAACGCTTATACTCATAGCCCTCGTGTAGCCACGCCCACCTCGTCGTCTTCAAATCCTCTTGGCGTTTGCGCTCCAGACTTTCGACGGCGGCATCGGCCTCCTCCTTCGTATCGGGAAACATCTCAAAGCTGAGACTTCCGCCGACCTTGTTGCGCATCCACGAAGTGAATATGAGATATTTTGCGCAGGCGTGTTTCAGATTGGAGCAGCGCACTTTCAATGCAATAATGCGGGGATCCGAAGGGTCCTCCGCATTTTCGTATTGTTTCAAGGATGCCACAGCCTCGTCTCTAAGAGCACGGCGGGCGGCCATCATCGCCTCCTTGTCAGGATTGCCGCTATAGGCTGCGCAAGTAGACCAGGAACTCATTTTGGGATTATTGTGAGGGGGTTGTTAGTTGCGTTCAATTTTTATGTTCGTTTAAATATAGAGATGCCATTATGGAAAATTTGGGAACGACCTGTTAAGAATAATAGACAACGTCCACCGAGGAAGAGTCTATCTGATGTTGCTTCGGAAATTGCTGCGGAAAAGGAGCTTAAAAACAAAACTGAACTCGCAGCTGCGAAGGCAGAGGTGCTCCGCATAGCAGATAATGAAAAACGCTTGACAGACGAAGAATATGATATGATAGTACTCGAGCTTCGTTGGAATAGTTGGAATAATATAGAAAGAGCAATGGATATAATACGTAGTGTGCGAGAGCGCCCCGCTAATGGCGGGCGCCGCAGAACCCGCCGCAGAACTCGTCGTCGCTGCAATTAAATCGCCGCCTTGCGCGCAGCGAGCATATCCTGAATCTCATCATCCATCCTATTCAGCCGAAAGAGCTGGTAATTCGTGTTATCCGGGTGGAAAATCACAATACACATGTCCGAGATACGCAGACCATAATACGTCTCCAGGAACCAGCGATACGTATTCAGTTGCAGAGTGTAGTGCCAGTAGTTCGAATTCGGCAGATGCTCCACGGGCTCGTGGCCCTTCTCCCAAGGATTGTCCATCTTGATTTCCTTCGACCTCTTCCAGTCATAGATGACATAGGAATCATCCGATTTCTTGTAGAAGACCATGTCAATCGAGCCGGCGAGCTTGTACTCCTCACTCCACACCTCCCACTCGGACCTATAGGGAACAAGGTCCGACCCGACATCCCGCCAGAAATTCTGGAAGAACTTCCACTCCTTCGTCAAGAGCACGGCAGGGTCCATCAACTCCGGATGCCCGTGATAAAACTGTTCGATTGCGAGATGCATGGCGGTCCCCTGAGACGACGCCGCCCGTCCATTCGCATCCCACTCATCCTTAATCTCTTTCGCCGTCTTACCGAAATATTTGTTGCTCGGCCATTTCGGAGACGCCATCATTTTTGCAATAATGGCATCTGCGTCAAAATGCGGAAACACGCCGTGAATGAACTTCGTGCAGCTTATCCAGCCCTTGCTCGTGCCATTCACGGTATAAACATGCGTGGGTTCGTCAAAGACGATGCTGTCATCTCTTGGGTGCTTGTTTAGGAACGAGAGGTCTTGCCATGCTTGCGGCATCTATAGATGAACTGTGCGATAAAACCTTAGGCCGTTTATTCTCTACTACGTTAGAATGACGGATACTGTGATTGGCTATGCTCTTGCGTACTCTGACGAATACTACGAGGGTCCTTCTATTCTGCCCGACTCTACGGTGATGCAGCGTAGGCTGTATAGGACACTCGAGGCCGCAGAGGCGGCGCTTGAAATATGGAAAAAGAAATTGCCCACATTTCAACCGATTATGTACGGCGAGGTGTTTCCGTATGATAAGACGACGGCCAGAGAGCAGATTGCGAAAAAGGGGTATGCGCTGTATGGATGGACGGTGGACGAGGCTGATGACGAGCCGGTGCGCTACGGGATTTTCATTTGCGCCTTTTATGGCTAGAGCCTCCTTTTTGTGCAGGTATTGAGGATGGCGCCGGTTTCTTATTATAATAGATGTAAAAATCGTATAAAGGGGGTAGTAACCATATAGATAGCCAAACATACGACATAGTATATGAGAAATAACGACTCGAAAAGAAAGAACTATATTCAATAGGTAGGAAAGGAGTGATAAACGTCAATACCGAGAATGCTAAAAAGAAATATAAAAAAAGTTCTCCGTGATATACAAGAGAATATGAAAGTACGAATGCGAATAGCAGGGCAACAAATGATCCCCCTAATCCATTAGGCCCATTAGGCCCTGAAAGGGCGCATATCAATACAAAAAGGCATGCAGATAACGCTATATAGATATATGGTTGAAGTAGTTTGTAATAATCCGCAAGTATTGAGGGTCGAGTGTTAACACTTTTGGATGGATCCATACTACTATTATACGGGTAAAAATAGAAGTACCGCCAAGTACTTAACTTCAGCCCAGGATATTCCTAAAATCCGGCGAGTTCCATAATATATTTCCCTATACGATTCTCCCCCTCGATTTGTCCCGTGCTCCTGTGGACTCCCCCGAAATTACTGGAGTTTGCACCAGGGGCGTAGTAAAGGAGCGTCTTGCCCTTGTCTCTGGCCGCCTCTACGATTTTCCGGAAACGCTTATCCTTCTCCCAGCGCTGACGGAGCCCCTCTTTGAGCGTCTCATCCTTCTTGGAGGCCCATTTGGCCTCATCGAAAGTGGCCCCACGACGTTTGAACGCCGAGGGGCGGATTTCGTCACGCACGTCGGTGTCTTCGTCTTTTAGAAGACGCTGGTCCCGTTTTTCAGGGATGGGCTTCTTGCCGCCTTCGGACTCGTCCACACGAACACGAATGTACTTTTGGTGAATGGACCCCTCACGGCTAAAGACGGTGGTTGCGATATCGGGCGTATTTGATGCGAGCCTGTAGCGCATGGCTGCGAGATAGTGATTCATTGTGGGATAGACGACACCGTCGACTTCGGGGTCCTCAATGGGAAAGGGAGCCGTGGGAGAGAGCCATTTTCCAGCACCTTTGTCACCGATTCCGAGGAAATCTTTTTCTGCGGCGTCGGTGTGAAACTGGAAGAGTTCGCCGGTAGCATACGTAGTCTCTGCAGGAGTCGCCTGGCCGGGTGCCACAGGGATAGTGCGTTTTACAGACATGGGTACGGCAGTGGAAGCAGTAGCAGCGGCCTTCTTGGAGCTAGCTGCTGTTCCAGGTGCTGCTGTTCCAGGCGCTACGCCTAACTCCTCCTCCGCCGCCACGCCCAACTCCTCTTCTTCCTGAGAAGGCACCACAGGCATCCCAGGCATACTCTCCGCAACCCGCTCCTTCAATGAACGCACCCCCGTATTCTCTGCAACAGCCGCTGCCACCTCATGCTTCCTCTGAAATACAAACCACCGATTCATGAACGAGAATTTCCGAACTGCATCCGGCATCGTGTAGACATTCCCCCCCTTCTTTGCAATATCCCACGCCACATCAAACGTCGTACTACTCTCAGGCAATTTCAGTTGCTTCAGCGCATCCTTGCTCAAAGGCTCACACCCAATCGACGCCATACCCTCCACCAGCGTATCATAGTTCACCAGATATTCACGCTGATTCGTACCAATGGTCACGAAATTCACATCCACAGCAAGTCCAAGAGACTCCTCGCCCACAGGCAAATCCTCCGCCTCGTATTGCTTCGTAATCGACCAGACGCTCACATCTCCCTCCGCCCCCACAACGCTCGACCCGCTCTGTGTCGACCGCAGAAGTTCAAACACCTTTCTACCATCGAAACAGCAACCAATAAAGTACCCGCCAATCTTCAGATTCTCCGCCACATTCTTCAGGAATCCCGCATACGTCTCATGGTTCTCAAAGAAGTAGTGTATGGCAAACATGCAACTCATACAGTCCGCCCGTGTTTTCAGACGACTCGCCCCAGTCGATTCAATGTACGGCGGCGGCGCAGCAGATGGCCGCACACGCCCAAGCACACTCCGCAGAATATTCTTCTCCTCATCGTTCACACCCGCATCCCCATTCATATAGTTCTTCGTCGAATTCCCGATAGCGAACACCATCGGTGGAATCGCTTCCCGACCAGCCATAATTTGCCGCTCCAAATACCGCCTGTAAATCCCGTCCTTTTCCCCTGTAATATTCGGCCCCGAATAGTCGACACCGAGAACGAAGGAGACATTGCTACGTATCCAGATACCGAGGTCTGCGCCCACTCCACACGCCATGTCCAACAGACTCTTTCCTGTTCCCTGCAAACCCACCTTATAGAGTATGCGCTCCTTGATGAACTTATTGTGAAAGTCCCTCATTGACCGTGTGATGAGGTGGTCCTCCACCGGCGCCTTCTTTCTGTCATAGTAGGCCGCCTTACCACCCGCCACCGTCTTTATACCGTTCAACTCGGCCTGCTCCTGGTCACTCGGGTCTCCATCGCCTGTACGAATCATGTGCGTCGTAATCGGGTCGTAAATCGTATTCCACACGCTCTCTGCGGCCTTGTCACTGTTCAACGTGCGCCCGATAGTGCCCCCCTGGAACCGCTCCGTCTTATCTGCACGCACACGCAGCGGCACCCATCTCCACCCAGGCGCCTCTTTCGGGTCATAGGACATCTCCACAATCGTCTTGTCCTGTATCGGCTCCCCCTCGTGCGTCTTCACATACGTCTCTCCCGTATCCGGGTCCGTCTCCACGGGCAAATAGCAATAACTCGCCATCGTGTCAGGGAACTCCTTCGGAGTGAAAAGCACCGGCTTATACTCCCCCTTTATTTCGGACCCCTTCATCATTCTATCGGGCTTGGGTAACTCCAGCTCATTCAGTACGATACTGCGAGGATTCACAATGGACGACCCCACAAACAGACGGAGCGTCTTGTAGTTCACCGTTTCATCGGAACCAGGCTTGATTCCCACGGTAATCTTGTCCTCCGTCTTCGCCGCCCCCGTTTTCTGGAATTTCACGAGAAAGTCGACGGTATTGTCCCGAGGCGGCTTCCACTTGAACTGCTCGTAGAAGGTTGCGCCGGAGCCGGGAGGGAGCGGCTTCGCATTCGGTGTGAAGATGAGGCCGTCCGTGTAATAGATACGACCGACGTCGAGCACACGAGCGGCGGCTCGGAATATACTGAGTTCGTCGCCCGGCCGAGCAAACACAAAGTCCTTCATCGACACCTGCATCTGGATTGCAGTCGTGATACCTTTCACTACATGCGCCGGGCCAGGTGCCTTGTTCCAGGTTGCCACCCACCTCTCCATCTGGCCGTAGCGAGACTGCAGTTTCGCCTCCACCGAGACCGACTGAAAGGGAAGTTGGCTCACATCCTTTTTATCCGCCGCAAAGAATATGTCGAACATGAGATACTGCTGAATCGGCTCCTTGTCTCGTGTAAATGTCACCCACTCGCCGTCCAACAGCGACTCTCGGCATTCGGGTTGTTTGAGCCCGGTCCGATAGACGTTGCGCATACTCATATCAATCAGAAAGAGTTCGCCGGACCCGTTGCAGTAGCCTAGACAGCGCAGCCCGTCCGCCTTATCCGTGACGTTGTAGCCGTCGCGAATATTCGGCTTTCCCCGCTCTCGCTCCTTCAGGAAATTCTCCTTCTGAAGCGGGATGGGCGCCGGGCCACGAAATGCCTCGGACCCCACCAGAAGTTTATAGGAGTCGAGAACCCGCCGGACAGTCGACTTGCGAATGAGAATGACGTTCTTTTGGATGCCACGAAGCACCTCGCCGACTCCACGAATAAGGCGCTTCGTGGCCGACTCCAGCGTATCGCCGACCACCCTCTGAAGCTCCACCTCAATCTCATAGATGGGGGTCGCCTGCATGACATTCTGGTCACGGTACTTCTTCTGCCATTTGAAGTTGCCCCCCGAAAGTTTCTTCGTGCTCTTTACAATCGACATGTCGATACGAATACCGTCGTCCTGGAAGGTCCAGCGCCGAATAATGCGGAAGGCCTTCGGAACCTCGGCCCACGACTCGAACAACTTCTTCACGGCGGCGTCGTCGGACCCCAACGGTATTTCTCGGCGAGATTTGATGCGGAAGCCGTACTCGTCCACATCGACATTCTGCGCCTTGACACTCCTGTCCTTAATCATGGCGACGAACGGCTTCCCCGCCATGGTGTCGTCACGACAATACTGCTGAATGACCCCGAGCCCATTCAGCGAAAATCGGACATTCTCTTTGGTCATCACGGTCATAATGTCCCCTTGCGGAAGACTGCTGTAGCCCTTCGTCCGAAGCCTCTTTGCAACATTCAAGAAGGTCGTCATGTCGACTTGACCGGCTTCTCCGAAGGTTGTTTCCAGCTCGTGCTCGGGATTTGCAAGCCATTCACTCACCTGTGTTTGAATGGTCTTAAATTCTGCGCCCGAGAGTTCCATCTGACCGCAATTCTATTCCTCTGTATAGGTTTCGCTTTGGGCGGTTCAAATTTTAGAGGGGGGTCCTGGCCTAAGAAAGTATCTCTTCCGTTGACACATAGTCCGCAAACTTGGCGAGTGTCTCTATCGCCTCTGCACGACCTATAGCCGCCGCATAGTCCGCCTTTTTGGGCTTCTCGATTCGGAGACCTGTCCCGATATTCAGAGTACCTAGGCGTCCCTTCAGGGCCTCTAGGGTCCCGTCAGCGATGGGCCACTGAATGCGCCACTTTTCGAGTTCACGGCTGGAGACCCAGTTGCCGAGCTGCTTCCCCACGGATTCTTCGCCGGTTTTATGGAAAACGGCACGAGAGCCGAGAGAAAGAGCCCACACGGGGCGCTCTGTAGACCAAGTCCGAACATCTTCCGGGGACCAGGAAATCTTCTTGTTCGCCTCGTCCACGAAAACGAGCTGAACTTCGTACAAGAAGGCGAGGGCGTCATTGAGTTCCCGTGTATTCTGCGGGGGACTCGCATCGGATGACTGCTGAGCCACCAGCTGCTCAATAATCTTCTTTCGGCTCCAGCGATGACCCCGCAGTTCCTTGTCGATGCGCTCCTGTAGTTGAATAATCGTCTCTCGTAGAATGGTCTTGCGAACGGAGAGGGCCGCCGCACGAAATTCCGGATTCGTCTTCCAGAGGACGGCGGCCACAGGGCCGGGAGGTTCCAGCGGTGTTGGAACCCAACCACACACGGTAGAAGGTATTTCATCAGTCTCGTTCGTATCAGAACAGACTTGAATGGAAATCGGGGGTACTGTCTTTGCAGAATTGGGGTTCCGTTGTAAGATTTCTCGGAGGGCTTCGTTCATCTTTATATATACATGTGGGGCAAGGTTTAGACCTCTACTGCAGATTTTCCTGGGCGATACGCTCCTCTTCGTCTCGAAGAGTCTGCTCCTCACGAACCTTTTTACAAAACTCAATGTATACACGGAGTTCCTCGAATACCTCGTTCGAGATTTTCACTAGGTCGAAAAAAATGCCATTGCTGTTTTCGGAGTATTCGACCTTGTTCCGTTTCACAATTTCGAACATTTTTATCGACTCTGTCTTTGATAGGCCCTTTAAATCTGCGAGCATTTCTTTTCTTAGATCGTAATCACTGTTTGATAAAGAATCCATCTACCGGTTATTTCGTATTTGAAAGGGAGGCCTTTGCCGCAGCTGTAACTGGCTCGGCCTCTTCGGACTCGAGCTCCTCCTCGAGCTCCTCGGACTCGAGCTCCTCTTCCTCCTCCTCGGACTCGAGCTCCTCTTCCTCCTCCTCGGCCTCCTCGTCCTCCTCTTCCTCCTCTACCTCAGGAACAGTCGTGGTCGCAACAGCAGCAGCACCCTCCTTACGCCCAACAAATAGGCCCACACTGAGAATATACTCGTCGTTTACTTGGAACCTCGACTTTTTAATCTCTACGCTGATTATTTCACCGATTTCCACCAGGTCAAAGTCCTCCTTGCCAATATTCGCATCTCTCGGAATAATGACACGAATGGCGTCCTTGTAATTCACATAGAGGCCCATCTTATTTTTGCGAATGACCTCGCCCTCCAAAATCGTCCTATCTGGAGGATTCAGAACTTTCCCCTCGGCCTGCACATGAAAGAGGAAATTCCCAGTGAACCGGCCTCGGTCCACTGTGCCTAATGACCTTGATAGTAGATTAACACTATCCGATACCACGTAGCCATGTCTAGAGCACTTTCCTTCCAAGCGGGCACGCAATTTCCCCTCAAGTATAGTGTTCAAACTTTTTATTGGACCACGCAGGTCTTTTGGAGTCAATGAAACCGGTTCCTCAAAAACGGCTGTATATTCCATTCACTCTATCTAATAGTCAGATGTTCCTTAGGTCGAATCAATTTTACGTCCACGACGCCGCACCCTATTTGAGCTTATGTTTCGTTTTCATAGTTGCAATCGGCCTATAGAAATATCGGAGGCGTTTCGCCTGGCGCTCCATTTTATCCACCATGCGCAAAATGATATTTTTGAGCGCACACGCCTTAACCGCATTCTGAAACTTTCTCGTATCCTTGAAGAGTTTCTCACGCATCTTCTTCTGCTCCCGCTCAATAGGAGTCAATTCGTCGTCCTCCTTTTTCTTCTTCGGAGCTTTCACCGTATCTTTTGCTCGCATCTCCTTCTCATTGAGAATGGCATCCGATAACAAGAATTGCGGATAACCAAGCCCCACAATCATTGACCGTATCTGGCGAAGTTGCTCTTTATGTCCGTCAATCGTACTCACGTTTTCACACTCCTTTCCTTTGTGGGGCACGGCCCCCTTATTTACCACCACGTCACTTGTCTTCAGCACGAATTTCCCCTCCTTTATTTTGGGCAGAATAAACCCGTATATAGGTCCCGTCGTTTCCTTATTCGCCTCTAACAAATTCATAGGGTCCGTCTTATCTTTCTCGAAATAGTCAACGACCGACTGCTTACACGGCTCTTTTCCACACACATACTCTATTTTACCGGTGAGCGCATTTACATAACGGTATGCGCCACTTCCTTCCACCTTGATTATTTGCTCCAAGGCAACCCTTGTTAACTCATCCGTATCGTTTGCAGAGTTTGATTTTATGGTGACCTGTTCCGACGGCTTGATACTCTCATCCCATATAATTTCCAAGAAAACGTCGGCCAGTACGGAGCGGTACTTTATTTTGTCCTGCTCGCTTGCCATGTTACGT
>Ga0114968_10002807_pt1 | contig 13176 bp, 10 predicted proteins | sample M_130807_EF_Meta_FD_87020 | JGI IMG/M metagenome (GOLD analysis project Ga0114968, IMG submission 87020) | Freshwater microbial communities from Lake Montjoie, Canada to study carbon cycling - M_130807_EF_MetaG | ecosystem: Environmental > Aquatic > Freshwater > Lake | place: Lake Montjoie... | reverse complement strand
GCTGCAATACCGCCCAACTCAACAGCGCAAGAGAGTAAGGCGCCGGTTTTCATGGCATGCATTTGTTTCAAACCTGCCAGATCTAATGTTTTTCCAACGCTCTCTAAATCAATTGCCTGTCCACCGGCCATGCCACGCGAACCAGAAGCAGCAGCTAAAGAACTAATCATCAGCAGGCGTACGTCGACTTCACATTGCGCATTGGCGAGCACCTCAAAAGCACGGGTTTGCAAAGCATCGCCAACTAGAAGAGCAGTCGCTTCATCAAACGCTTTATGCACTGTGGGCCGCCCACGACGTAAATCATCGTCATCCATACAAGGCAAATCATCGTGCACTAATGAATACGCATGAATACATTCAATCGCAACTGCTGCTGCATCTAACGCTTGTGCTTTGGCATCACCAAGCGAGCCTGCTGCATAAACTAATAAAGGACGAATGCGTTTCCCACCACCTTGCGCCGCATAACGCATTGCTTCGTGCAAACGATTCGGCGTAGTTTGTGCAGAATCGAGCAAATCATCTAATACCCTATCAGCTCGCCCAGAGTGATTAGTAAGCCACTCTTGAAATTGAAAAATGGTAGTCATTAAGCCTCGAACACTCGCACTTGTTGTTCAACTTGAGCAAGCACTCCCTGACAATGTTTTAACAAAGCAGCACCGCGTTGATAAGCCAAAAGGGTCTCTTCTAAGGAGAATTTTCCTGATTCCATGTCCAAAATTAACTTTTCGAGTTCTTTTACAGCTTGCTCATAGCGGAGATCTGGATCAATTGTGACCTCAAGACCTGGTTTTTGAGTCTCTGACTTTTTAGCTGGCATAAGCTGTTTCCTTCATATTTCCCATACGGATAGCACTACATATTAAAGCGAGAAGCCCCTCTGATGGGTATAATCTACCCCTTCCTTTCCAATATCGATCCGTCGATGGTTGGATTGGTTATTCCGCTTAGCTTCGGCTGACGTTTTCGGGGGTGGGGAGAATGACTAATCTGGCTACCGCGCAGAAGCTTGCGCCGTCCAATTTACAACTGCCGGTTTCGGCCTATTTTGACGCTGACCTATATCAGCGGGAAATTGAACTGCTTTTTAAGCAGGGTCCTGGCTATATTGGCCACGAACTCATGGTGCCGGAAATAGGCTCCTATCAAACTTTAAGCGCTGAAAACAAAGGTCGCATTCTCGTTCGTAATGAATCTGGCGTAGAACTACTTTCTAACGTATGCCGTCATCGCCAAGCACTCATGCTCAATGGTCGCGGCAAAGCTGACAATATTGTTTGCCCCTTGCATCGCTGGACCTATGACTTGGGAGGCAATTTATTAGGCGCCCCCCATTTTGAGGATAAGCCCTGTTTAAACCTTGGCAAGTCTCCCTTACAAAATTGGCAAGGACTCTTGTTTGAAGGTGTGCGTGATGTGCGCACCGATCTTTCAAAGCTCGGTGTTGCTGATGATCTCAAGTTTGACGGCTATGTACTTGATCACGTAGAGGTACATGACTGCAACTACAACTGGAAAACTTTCATTGAGGTTTACCTCGAGGATTACCATGTAGCGCCGTTTCATCCAGGCCTAGGAAAATTTGTGTCTTGTGAAGATTTGCACTGGGAATTTGGTGATTGGCATAGCGTACAAACCGTTGGTATTCATAAAGACTTAAAGACCCCAGGCTCACCTACATATCGCAACTGGCATGAAGCAGTCTTGCGCCAATTTGACGGCAAAGCCCCGCGCCATGGGGCTATCTGGCTTACTTACTACCCCAATGTTATGGTGGAGTGGTACCCAGGAGTGCTGTGCGTATCTACACTGCATCCAATGGGGCCTGGTAAAACACGCAATATCGTGGAGTTCTACTATCCAGAAGAAATTGCTTTGTTCGAGCGTGAGTTTGTGGAGGCTGAACGTGCCGCCTATATGGAAACTTGCATCGAAGATGATGAAATCGGTGAGCGTATGGATCAAGGACGTGCAGCACTCTATGCACGCGGAATTAATGAGGTTGGCCCATATCAAAGCCCCATGGAAGATGGCATGCAACATTTTCATGAATGGTATCGCCGCGTCATGAGCTTTCAAGGCGCATAATCGAATCAGGTTTAAAGTTTTACCCAATACCCTCGTCACCAAATATAGGAAGCATCATGACTCCTCTAATCTCAGCTAACCAGTTAGAAGAAATCATTAACAGCGGCGAGGATGTATTGCTGTGTGATTGCCGTTTTGACTTAGTGGATATGCATGCAGGCAGAATATCCTACGAAGAAAGTCATATCCCTGGCGCGATCTATGTAGATCTCGACAAAGATCTGTCAGGCGCCAAAAATGGCGTCAATGGTCGGCACCCTCTCCCAAGCCCAGAAGTCTGGGCGCAAACAAAAGCTCGGCTGGGCATCAGCCCAAACACACTGGTGGTTGCCTACGATAAGGAAGGCTCGGTCTATGCAAGTCGCTTGTGGTGGATGCTCAAAGCCACAGGACATGCCAATGTCCGCGTTTTAGATGGCGGCTTAGATGCCTGGAATGGTCCCATGGGAACCATTCCCAGGGAACCTACTCCATGCAGCCAAGCTATTGGAGTAATGCCGTATACGGGACTGGTTCCGGTTGATGAAGTAGTTAACAGTCTCAACTCACAAAAATACAAAATTGTTGATGCGCGTGCCGAAGATCGCTTTCATGGTCAAAATGAAACCTTAGATCCAATTGGTGGACACATCCCTGGCTCAATGAACCGCTTCTTTAAAAACAACCTCAACAAGACCGCTTTTAAAACACCAGAACAATTATTTAAGGAATTCTCAGAATGTCTCGGCCCTATTAAAGCGTCAGAAGTCATTCATTCTTGCGGATCCGGAGTCAGTGCCTGCCATAATCTTTTGGCGATGGAACTTGCTGGATTTAAAGGTTCACGTCTGTATGCGGGTAGTTGGAGCGAGTGGTGCGTCGACCCTCAAAGGCCGATTGAACTTTAACTTGCTGCTAGTGCAGCAAGGATAGAAGAATCACGAAACCAACGCCACAAGCGATCAATACGGTTTGGCGCAAGGATTCTGCCCAATGAGGGCGACGGTGCATTTGCGGAATGAGATCACTCACAGCAATGTAAATAAAGCTACTAGAAGCGACCACCAAAAGGTAAGGCATTGCGGCATGCGCTTTTTCCAAGAAGAAATAAGCAAGCACGCCACCTAAAACAGCCGATAACCCGCAGATAAAGTTATAAAATAAGGCGCGAGCGCGCGAGAAGCCGGCGTTCAACAAAACAATAAAGTCGCCAATTTCTTGCGGGATCTCATGAGCAACAATCGCAATGGCGGTGAAGATACCCAATTGATAGTCGGCCATAAAAGCTGCAGCGATCAAGATACCATCCACAAAGTTATGGATGCCATCGCCTACTAAAATCATCCAACCGCTACGCCCAGCATTTTCTGCATCATGCCCATGGTGATGGTGATGCCCGTCACCCTCGTGGTGATGATCGTGACGTAATAAGGCAATCTTTTCTAACAAGAAAAAGCCTAATAGGCCAGCAAGCAAAGTGGCAAATAGAAGTTGGGGTCTTGCCCCCTCCATACTAAAAGCCTCAGGCAAAGAGTGGAGCAAGGCCGTTGCTAGCAAGATACCAACGGACAAGCTCACCATGTTGTTAACCATTTTTGAAAGCAAAGCTACAGAAAAACTCGCAGCTACTAATACGCTAGCAGTACCCGCTAGCGCAGTAACCAAGAGGATGCTTTGCAGAACAGACATCAGATTTAAGCCACTCCGTTTTTCTTAAACCAGGCAATACATTTTTCCCAGCCGTCTTTCGCAGGACCCTCACGATATGTCGCGCGATAGTCTGCATGGAATGCATGTGGTGCATCCGGATACACCTCAAATTCACAAGCTTTCGCTGCAGGATTTTTTGGAGCAGCCTGTGCTAAAGCCGCACGCATTTGATCAACACTTTCAAGAGAAATACCAGTATCTGCTGCGCCATACAAACCAAGAACTGGTGCTTTGAGATCAGCCGCAATGTCTACTGGATGTTTAGGGTTACCTTCGGTCTTCTCCCCAATCAGGCGACCATACCAAGCTACACCTGCGCGAACTTGAGGCAAGGTAGCGGAGAGCCAAGTAATACGCCCACCCCAACAAAAACCGGTTACACCAACTCTTTTAAGATCGCCACCATTTTTACCGGCCCACACTAAAGCAGCCTGCAAATCATTTAATACCTGAGCATCGGGAGTTTTTGCTACGATATTTTTCTGAATCTCGGCCACTGTGCCATAAGTATTGGGATCACCTGCACGAGTAAAAAATTCTGGGGCAATAGCCAAGTAACCCAATTTTGCAAAACGCCTTGTGACATCAGCGATGTATTCATGCACGCCAAAAATTTCACTAACAACGATGACGATTGGTAATGCGCCTTTAGCATTGTCAGGTCGAGAGACATAAGCAGGCAACTGGAAGCTACCCACGGGAATCATTTGCTCCCCCGCTTTGAGACCTTTGAAATCTGTCTCAATAGCTGCAGCCATTACCGGCTCAGAGGCCGCAACAAACCCAACGCCAATTGCTGTCGCACCCATCGCCGAAGTCTTCATAAAATGACGGCGGCTATTTTCGATTTTCTTATCCACAGTTTTGTCTCCTCGCTAATGTTGATTAATTCGTTTCTTAATGCGCTTCTTCCCAATTATCCCCAATACCAATACTGACCACCAAAGGCACCTTAAGCTGGGCAACATGGCACATTAAATCGGGCAATTTAGCCTGTAAAAGCTCTATTTCATCTAAAGGTACGTCAAACACCAATTCATCATGCACTTGAAGCAACATTTTGGTTTTGAGCTGCTCTTTTTCAAGCCAATCCTCAACCGCAATCATTGCTAACTTAATTAAGTCTGCAGCAGTGCCTTGCATCGGCGCATTAATTGCTGCACGCTCAGCACCTTGGCGACGGGGTCCATTTGAGCCTTTAATTTCTGGCAACCAAAGTCGTCTTCCAAAAACTGTCTCAACATATCCATTTTCCCTAGCCTCTAGGCGAGTACGCTCCATATACTGAGCGACACCTGGATAGCGATCAAAATATTTGGCAATGTAATTTTGTGCAGCAGAGCGCTCAATACCCAAGTTACCAGCGAGCCCAAATGCGCTCATTCCATAAATAAGGCCAAAGTTAATCACCTTGGCATAACGACGCTGCTCAGAATTCACATCATCTAACGGAATACCAAAGATTTCTGCAGCGGTAGCTTGGTGAACATCCCTACCATCTCTAAATGCAGCCAAGAGATTTTCATCTTCAGCAATGTGCGCCATAATGCGCAACTCAATTTGTGAATAATCAGCAGACAATAATTTACAACCCTCAGCCGGAATAAAGGCCTCTCGAATGCGGCGCCCCTCTTCCGTGCGGACAGGAATATTTTGCAAATTTGGATCACTAGAAGCCAAACGACCAGTGACTGCCGTGGCTTGCGAGAAGTTTGTGTGCACGCGCCCTGTCTTTGGGTCAGCCATGCGAGGCAACTTCTCAATGTACGTTGACATGAGTTTTGCCAAACTACGGTAATCCAGAATGCGTGCTGGTAGCGGGTAATCCTCAGCCAACTTCTGCAAAACTTCTTCATCGGTAGATGGTGCGCCAGAGGGCGTCTTTTTAATTACCGGCAACTCAAGCTGGCCAAACAAAATTTCGGCAATTTGCTTGGGCGACTGAATGTTAAAAGGCTGACCCGCTAGCTTATGGATCTCCCCTTCTAATTCAAGCAGACGTTTGCCTACCTGCTGACCTTGTTTAGCCAACAGCGCAGAATCAATACGAATACCATTGCGCTCCATGATGCCAAGAACTCGCATAGCAGGCATTTCTACTTTTTCATAGATATAAAGCAGGCCCGAGTTCTCCTGGATCTGAGGCCATAACTCCAGATGGAGGCGCAAGGTAATCTCAGCATCTTCAGCCGCATAGTCTGTTGCAATCTTCAGATCAACTTGATCAAAGCCAATCTGATGAACTCCTTTACCGCAAACTTCCTCGTAACGTATTGTTTTCATGCCCAGGTGGCGCTCTGCTAGGCTATCCATATTGTGTGGAAGATGGGACTCCAGCACATAAGATTCCAGTAGCGTATCGAATGCAACGCCCTTTAAGGTAATCCCATAATTTGCAAAAATATGGGCGTCGTACTTTAAGTTCTGCCCTACCTTTAAATGTGTGGCGCTTTCTAACCATGGCTTCATACGGGCGAGCACTACATCGCGATTCAGCTGCACCTCACCATTACGATGTGCAACTGGAATATAGCAAGCCTCACCCGGTTGAACGGATAAAGAAATGCCTACCAATTCTGCAGCAAGTGCATCTAGGCTGGTAGTTTCGGTGTCAACTGCCGTTAGCGAAGAAGACTCAATCTTTTTTAACCACTTTTCTAAACTCGCCTCATCCACTACGCATTCATAGTTACGCTCTATCGCGCCTTGCGAGTCACGCGTTTCTTGCGACAAATCTTTGGTAGGCGAACTAGCAATCGCTCGGATCTTCTTTTCTTCTGAAACTTTATGTTCAGAATCAGTAATGGGGCTGCCAGCTAAATCAAATGCTTGCGCCTTAGCACCCTGACTATCTGGGCTTGTAAGCTGCTTTTCTACATCACGCAACCAAGTTTTAAATGCATAGCGCTCAAATAATTCACGCAACAATGGCGCGTCTTCGGACTTTGCATGCAAATCATCTAAGCCCGGCAAATGCGGCGATAAGTCGCAATCCGTTTTTACGGTAATTAACTGACGTGCTTGCGGCAACCAATCTAATGAGGCGCGTAGATTTTCTCCAACCACCCCCTTCACTTGATCTGCGTTTGTCATTAAGTTATCGAGATTGCCAAATTCTGCCAACCATTTATTGGCGGTTTTGGGACCAGCCTTAGGAACACCTGGAACGTTATCAACCGCATCACCGATGATGGATAAGTAATCCACAATCAACTCTGGAGGCACGCCAAACTTTTCTTTGACACCCTCGATATCCAACTTCTCATTGGTCATCGTATTGATGAGGGTGACCGAAGGATTTACCAATTGCGCTAAATCTTTATCGCCAGTAGAAATAATGGTTTCCCATCCCGCTTGAGTAGCCTGACAAGCCAAAGTTCCGATGACATCATCAGCCTCTACACCCGACACCATCAATACAGGCCAACCTAATGCCTTCACCATGGCATGAATGGGTTCTATCTGCTTTACCAAATCCTCTGGCATCGGGGATCGATGAGCCTTGTATTCGGAGTACATTTCATCCCGAAAAGTCTTGCCCTTGGCATCAAAAACGCAGGCAATATGGTCTGCCTTAAGCTCAGAACGGGCCCTGCGCATCATATTGACCATTCCATAAATAGCCCCCGTGGGCTCTCCAGCCCCATTTCTAAGGTCTGGCATGGCATGAAAGGCGCGATAAAGGTAGCTAGAGCCGTCTACCAACAAGAGTCTATGTTTAGTCATACCGCAATCGTACAATCTAGTTGTGAATTGCCTACAGGTCTGGTTAAGGAACCAGCCGAGAGTAGGCTTAAAAAGGTGAAAAAATGCATTCTTTTGTGAACTTAATTAACCACTCCTTCAATCAAAGCCTAGCCCTGATGAGCTTTTTAGCTGTTTTTGGGCTTTTCGGGATTTTTGGAATGGACTCCGTACAAGCTCAGAATAACAGCCAAGCACTCAGCCCATCTGAATTAAACCGCATCAATAATCAGCCAATCGCACCTGCTGTGAGTGCAACTGGCGTGATGAATGCTCCAGAACAACGCAAGCCAAACTATCAGTACCAAGATAAAAACGGCACAACTATTACTGAATACAAAGATGTGAACTCCCCAACACAGGTGAACGTAAAAACGCCCTACACCAGCTATGAGATGGCACCTCCTGCATCAGTCATGCCTGGACCTCCGCAAGAAAGTGAACTCATTAGCGTTCCAAGCATCAGCATTCCCTTTAGATAAAATTTTTGAATTCAATTTAATCTATGGCTGTATTCACTCCTATCGAGCTTGAAGATATTTATCAATGGATCTCGCAAGAATTTGCTATCGGCCAAGCTAGTGACATTCGCGGTATTCATGGTGGCATCGAGAACTCTAACTTTTTCTTAGACACCATGAAAGATGGGAGAAAACATGAATATGTTTTAACCATCTTTGAAAGACTCTCTGCCGATCAACTCCCTTACTACCTAGAGCTCATGCGCCATTTGGCAAATCAGGGAATTCCGGTTCCCAAGCCAATTGAGAACCACAAGGGAGAAATTCTCTTTTCCCTGAAAGGCAAGCCGGCTGCTATTGTTTCTAAACTACCAGGACTCTCTAGGCTTGAGCCCAAAGCAAACCATTGCGCATTAGTTGGCGAGATGCTTGGCAAAATGCATTTAGCAGGGAAAGATTTTTCTAGATCGCAAGAAAATCTCCGCAGTCTTGGGTGGTGGCAAAAAACAATACCTCTAGTGTTGCCGCACCTCAATACCTCCCAAAAAGAATTGCTGACTCATGAGCTAGCGACTCAAGAAGAATTTTTTTCTTCGAGTGCTTATGACATGCTTCCCCAGGGAGCCAGTCATTGTGATCTGTTTCGTGACAATGTTTTATTTGATCCAAAGGAATCTTCCAATCCCTCCCAAGACCATCTTGGCGGATTCTTTGATTTCTATTTCGCTGGTACTGACAAATGGTTGTTTGATGTCGCTGTTACTGCGAATGATTGGTGTCTTGCAGAAAACAAACAAGATTTAGACCCCGCCCGCTTAGATGCATTTATGAAAGCCTATCAGTCAGTACGCCCCCTCACCAAAGAGGAACAAGCTAGTTGGCCACTGATGTTGCGAGCTGCAGCTCTACGCTTCTGGGTATCTAGATTGTGGGATTTCTACTTACCGCGCAATGCGCAAATGTTGACCCCTCATGACCCAACACACTTCGAACGTATCCTTTTGAGCCGCCGCTGCCTATGAAACTGAATTATGTTGCACCTAAAGATGGTTACACCTGGATAAGACAGGGAATTTGGCTCTTCAAGCAAAATCCGATCGGCTTTTTGATGCTGGTCTTTATGTATGTCTTTGCAGCTCAACTGGCAGTCATCATTCCAGTGATTGGGGTGTTTGCAGTGCTACTCCTAACACCAACTCTCTCAGTCGGCTTTATGACTGCCTGTAGACAAGCAATACAAAAGGAACGAATCAGGCCTACCGTATATTTCATAGCCCTGCAATCAAGCACACTCATTCGCAAAAGAATTCTGCAATTAGGTCTGGTTTATGCAGCAATGATTTTGCTACTCAGCTTTATTCTTAGCCTACTCGTTGACTTTGAATTGCTTCTACCTCTCATGACGAGTGATAAACCCATTACACCTGAGGCATTACGCCAGATTTATCTCGTGCTTTTCTTTGGCGCCATGTTGTATGTGCCTGTAGCGATGCTCATGTGGTTCTCACCAGTGCTAGTAGCTTGGGAGGATATGTCGGTTCCTCAAGCTCTTTTCTCTAGTTGCTTGGCATGCTGGGCTAATAAAGCGGCCTTCTTTTTATATCTCTCCATTTGGAGCGCAATTCTGATTGCCATTCCACTCACTGTTGGGATGCTGTTTGATGCTCTGAATTTAGGGCAAGCAGCCTCGTTCGTCATTGCGCCAATCTCTATGGCCGGCTTGACAGTCATGCACTGCTCTTTCTATGCCACTTGGAAGGCCTGTTTTACTGAAGGCGAAACAATACCGTCCGCTTAGTTCAGGTATTAGTCAATTGCTGCAAGCTTTGCAATGCTCAGCTGCAGCCACTTGATTCCATGACGTTTGAAATTCACTTGCGCTCTGGCGTCAACATCTACACCCTCTAGACCAGTCACGCGCCCCTCACCAAACTTGGTGTGAAATACATTCTGCCCTATGGTGAATGGATAACTGCCACGCGGGGGCGAGGCCAATCTCTTCACTTCCATTGAGGCTGAGCCAACTCGCTCAACTCGTTTGGCGGGTCTTTGACGCTCAGATCCTGAATCAAAAAAGTCATTGGATTCATATTCGCGCTGACGGGTATAACCATCTTGCCAGCTAGATCCTGATCTTGAGCTCCCGCCACCGCCCCAGCGCGCATCTCTTGCCTTAGGAGTGAGCCATTTCAATGAATCGGAGGGGAGTTCTTCTAAGAAGCGTGAAGGCATGTTGTAGCGGACCTGCCCATGCAGCATGCGTGATTGCGTATGCGAGAGATATAAGCGTTCCTTGGCGCGCGTAATCGCCACATACATTAAACGACGCTCTTCTTCTAGACCATTCTGCTCATTCACGCTGTTCTCATGAGGAAATAAACCTTCTTCGAGACCGGTAATGAAGACCGAGGTGAACTCCAAGCCCTTGGCTGAGTGCACGGTCATTAACTGCACCGCATCCTGACCAGCCTGCGCCTGGTTATCACCTGCCTCTAATGAGGCATGCGACAGGAATGCTGCCAACGGTGAGACCTCGACAACGCCCGGTGCATTCTCACCCGGAAGCATGGCTGCGGCAGCATCCTGCCCATAACCTTCTTCAGCAATAAATGCAGTTGCAGCGTTAATCAATTCTTGTAAGTTCTCGACGCGATCCTGTCCTTCACGCTCAGAGAGGTAATGTTGAATCAAGCCACTGTGTTGAATTACAAACTCAACCGTTTCTGGCAGGGTATTGTGACGAGTAGCTTCGCGCATATGATCTACTAAGCGCACAAATCCACCAAGTGCTGCACCCGCCTTACCTTCTAAAGAAGAGGCTGCGAGATACAAAGAACATTGCTGTGCTCGTGCAGCATCTTGCAATGCCTCAATAGATCTTGCACCAATTCCGCGAGTTGGAAAATTCACTACCCGAGAAAATGAAGTGTCATCATTCGGATTTTCGAGCAGGCGCAAATACGCTAGTGCATGTTTAATTTCAGCACGTTCAAAGAAGCGTAATCCGCCATACACGCGATATGGAATGCCTGCAGAAAATAAGGCGTGCTCGATAATTCGAGATTGCGCATTACTGCGATAGAGCAAAGCCACTTCAGTGCGCTTGATACCGCTGTTCACCAAAGCCTTGATCTCGTCCACCAACCAGGCAGCCTCTGCATGATCGCTGGGAGCCTCAAATATGCGAACCGGCTCACCATGACCAGCATCGGTTCGCAGGTTTTTGCCAAGGCGCTCAGAGTTATTCGCAATGAGGTGGTTTGCAGTATCTAAAATATGGCCGTGCGAGCGATAGTTTTGCTCAAGCTTCACCATCAGCGGGTGGTATTGCTTTTCATAGAGGCGCATGTTCTCAACATCGGCACCACGGAAAGCATAAATACTTTGGTCATCATCGCCAACCGCAAACACAGAGCTACTACCCATGCCGCTCACATTAATGCGGCTAGCATCATGTCCAGATAACAATTTAAGCCATGCATATTGCAAAGCATTGGTATCCTGAAACTCATCAATCAGAATGTGGCGGAAACGCTCTTGGTAGTGAGTACGAATAGCTTCGCTGTGTTTAAGTAATTCATAACTACGCAATAAGAGCTCAGCAAAATCGACAACACCTTCACGCTGACACTGCTCATCGTAAGCTGCATAGAGCTGTGCCATCTTGGCCTGGAAATCATCACCAAGAGCTAAATCTTTTGCGCGTTGGCCACGTTCTTTGGCATGGGCAATAAAGTACTGCAATTGCTTTGCAGGGTACTTTTCATCATCGACCTTTAAACCCTTTAAGAGACGCTTAATCGCTGAGAGTTGATCCTGCGTATCCAAAATCTGGAAAGTGGATGGCAAACCTGCCTCTTTGTGGTGCGCACGCAATAAACGGTTACAAAGGCCATGAAAGGTGCCAATCCACATACCCCGGGTATTAATGGGCAACATTGCACTTAAGCGCAACATCATCTCTTTGGCAGCCTTATTGGTAAAAGTTACCGCCAGGACACCAATAGGGGATACCTGGCCGGTCTGAATCAACCAGGCTATACGGGTGGTGAGGACGCGGGTCTTGCCGCTCCCTGCCCCAGCCAAAATCAAGGCTGACTGGGCTTGGCCATTTTCATTGACGGGCGGGAGGGTCACTGCCTCGCGCTGTTCTGGATTGAGGTTCGCGAGCAAGTCTGAGTACATCAGCCCAATTATAATTTGCCTCTTATGCCAAATGCCTCAAATACCCCTAAATCACCAGCGGCCAGCTCAGCAGACGAGCTCGCCAAATCCTACGAACCAGCTCCAATAGAGGCCTACTGGGGTCCTGAGTGGGAACGCCGGGGTATTGCCGACTCCACCATGGATGAGGGTAAGGGTGATTTCTCCATTCAGCTGCCCCCACCCAATGTGACGGGCACCCTGCATATGGGTCACGCCTTCAACCAAACCATCATGGATGGCCTAGTTCGTCATGCACGCATGTCAGGCAAAAATACCTTGTGGGTACCTGGTACCGATCATGCTGGTATCGCCACTCAAATTGTTGTTGAACGTCAACTCGATGCTCAAAAAGTATCTCGCCATGATTTAGGGCGTGAAAAGTTTTTAGAAAAAGTGTGGGAGTGGAAAGAAACTTCTGGCAATACGATCACCCGCCAAATTCGTCGCCTTGGTGCATCCATTGATTGGGGTAAAGAATATTTCACCATGGACAGCAAGATGTCCAAAGCAGTAGTGGAAGTGTTTGTTCGACTGCATGAACAAGGATTAATTTATCGCGGTAAGCGCTTGGTGAACTGGGATCCTGTTTTAGGTACTGCAGTCTCCGATTTAGAAGTGGTGAGCGAAGAAGAAGATGGTTCAATGTGGCACATCCGCTATCCATTGACTGATGGCTCAGGTCACCTCACTGTTGCGACCACCAGACCAGAAACCCTGCTGGGTGACGTCGCTGTCATGGTGAACCCAGAAGATGAGCGATATAAACACCTCATCGGTAAGTCTGTAAACCTCCCCTTATGCGACCGTCAAATCCCCATCATTGCTGATGACTATGTTGATTTGAACTTTGGTACTGGTGTTGTAAAAGTCACTCCTGCGCATGACTTTAATGACTATGCAGTCGGCCAACGCCATCAACTCCCATTAATCAACATTTTGACTTTAGATGCCAAAATAAATGAGAATGCTCCTGCCGCTTATC
>Ga0114968_10002802_pt1 | contig 13184 bp, 12 predicted proteins | sample M_130807_EF_Meta_FD_87020 | JGI IMG/M metagenome (GOLD analysis project Ga0114968, IMG submission 87020) | Freshwater microbial communities from Lake Montjoie, Canada to study carbon cycling - M_130807_EF_MetaG | ecosystem: Environmental > Aquatic > Freshwater > Lake | place: Lake Montjoie... | reverse complement strand
CACAAGCACGGAATCGTGCTCGGCAATTTGGTGGGTTTAATTGACAGCGATTACCAAGGACAGCTGATGGTCAGTGCGTGGAACCGCAGCACGGTGCCGTTCACCATCGAGCCGATGGAGCGCATTGCGCAATTGGTCATCGTCCCGGTGTTGCAGGCGGAGTTCAATATCGTTCAGGAATTTGCCGCCTCGCAAAGAGGCGAGGGCGGTTACGGGTCAACCGGCAAGGCCTGACCTGGCTTCACGCCCTGTGCGGCGGTCCCGTTAATGCAGTGGCGCGTCGCCACGGTCGGTGGACGGCAATGCCTCTATCCGGAAAAAGCCCGTGCCGGTGCTGCCCCGTTCCAGCTCGTCTTCGGTGGCGTCGCGGACGCCTTCCACCCGCAAGCTAATGCGAATTGCGATGCCCGCCAGTGGGTGGTTCCCATCGAGAACCACGTGCTCAGGGTAAATATCGGTGACGGTAAACAATGCGTCTTTGGGCGCCGCGGGGTTACAACCGACCGGCAGTGCTGAGCCCTCCAGTGTCAGACCGACTTGAAGCTCCGCCGGGAAAAGTGCACGCGGTTCCAAAAACAAGAGTTGGTCATTGAAATCGCCAAAGGCGTCTTCGGGCTCAATTTGCAGTTGCAGTTTGTCGCCTACGCGGTGCCCTTGCAGGGCGGCTTCAATGGTCGGCAGCAGGTCTTTGCCGCCGAGCAAGAACTCGACGGGTTCGTCCAAAACATCCAATTCTTCGCCTAAAGTGTCCTGAAGAACCCAGGTGAGCGCAACGACGCAGTTTTCATAAATTTCCATCCGACAATTGTCGCAGTTTCCTTTTTCAATTTTTCTGTAGGACCAACGCTTTATGAACATTGACCAGCCACTTCAATTGCTGGGGGGCCTCTCTCCCGCCCTTTTTATGAAGCGCCATTGGCAGAAAAAGCCGTTGGTCATTCGCCAAGCCATTCCGGGGTTCCAGGCGCCCATTGAGCGCGCTGAGTTGTTTGATCTGGCGGCGCAGGACGACGTCCAGTCCCGGTTAGTGATCCAGACGCCGGCGCATGCGGATCGTCCCTGGCGGCTAAAACAGGGCCCATTTGGCCGCAAAGCATTGCCGGCGCTCAAGCAACCCGGGTGGACGCTCTTGGTGCAGAGCGTCGACCTGCACGATGCGCGGGCACGCGCGTTGAGGGATCAATTCCGGTTTGTGCCCGACGCGCGCTTGGACGATTTGATGGTCAGTTATGCCAGCGAGGGTGGCGGTGTCGGCCCGCACTTTGACAGTTATGACGTTTTTCTGTTGCAAGCCCATGGGCAGCGCCGCTGGCGCATCGGGCGTCAAAAGAACCTCGATTTGCAGCCAGGGATGCCTTTGAAGATACTGGCTGACTTCAAGCCGGAGCAGGAGTTTGTACTTGACCCGGGCGATATGCTGTATCTGCCGCCCCGGTATGCGCACGACGGAGTCGCGCTTGGCGAATGCATGACCTACTCCATCGGATTCAGGGCCCCGGGCGCTGGCGAACTCGCGCAAGAAATTTTGCAGCGCCTGGCCGAGCAGGCCCGAGACGAAGCAGGCGACCTACTTTACCGTGACCCAAAGCAGGGGGCTCAGGCGGACTGCGCTCGGATCCCCGCAGAATTGGGCCAATTTGCGCAAGAATCTTTGGCCAAGGCCTTGCGTGACCCTCTGGCAACCCAGCGCGCGTTGGGCGAGTACCTCAGCGAACCCAAAGCCCAGGTGTGGTTCGAAAGTTCCGACGTTCCATGGGTCCCGAACCAGGGAGTTTGCTTGGACCGCCGCACGCAAATGCTTTACGACGACGCCCATATTTTTATCAACGGCGAAAGTTTTTTGGCCTCCGGACGGGATGCGACCTTGATGCGTCAATTGGCCGACCGTCAACGTCTGAGTTCCTCCGAACTGGGTCGGCTGAGTGGCGGCGCCCTCGATTTGTTAGCCCAATGGTTCGACGATGGCTGGCTGCAGGCTGACCTTTAAGATGCTCTCGCTAGCGATGAAAACCAATAAATTCATGAATTAATGGCACTTTTTCGGTGCCAATCTTCATTTGACGAGGGTTTACCCGAGATGGGCGGGCGCTGTCTTGTATACTTAGGGGCTCTGGCGAAAGGTTCTTGAAAGCTTTTTGTCGGGGTTTGGGTGGTTTGCCGCCCAGGCAATTTCCGGAAATTGTTTCGTTAACTCAATCTATTTTTCAATCATGAACAAAACTCTCATCTTGGCAGCTGTTATCGCTGCTGCTGCCCTGGCTGCTTGCGGTAAAAAAGAAGAAGCTGCCGCTCCTGCTGCTGCTCCCGCCGCCGCCGCTCCTGCTGCTGACGCATCCGCTGCACCTGCTGCTGCTCCTGCAGCATCGGAAGCATCGAAGTAATCGCTCCAGCGACGAAAAAAAACCACCGCAAGGTGGTTTTTTTTCGTCTGCACTTTGACGCGTCTATTTCAAGTCGTCGGCCAGTACCTTGAGCATTTTTTGAGCGGCATCCGAAATCTCGGGGCTGCCCAGTTCATTCAATATCGAGACCTTGGTCTTGTCGCCGCTGCTGCGAACCGCAATTTGGTATTTGATGGCTGCTGCTGCTTTGGCCGAGCCGCCGAAAAGTTTCTTAAAAAAGCCGGGGTCATTTGCTGAGTCATCAGAACCGACGTACCGGACGAAATAAATGCCTTTGTTGCGGTCCCGGTCTTCGACCGTAAATCCGGTGCGGTCCAGCGAGAGTCCCACGCGGCGCCAAGCCCGGTCAAAACCGTCGGACAATTCGAGGATGGACGTTCCACCGACTTGGGTGGTACTTGCGGTGGGTTTGGCCGGCGATACCGCTCCGACTTGCGCCGATTGCTCGGGGCTGGCGCCGAGCTTCAGCATGAGGCGGCGCAAAAACTCGGCTTCCAATTCCGGGTCAGCTGGGCGAGGCTGCCAGATCGTACGATTTTTGTCCTCGGTGGCGTAGACCTCTTGCATTCCGCGGTGCGTGATAAAGATTTCCGTGCCGCCATCTGCGCGAACCTCAAGGCGGGTGCGGTATTTGTCCCGCAGCGACGTGGAGTACAGGCTGTCGAGCACTTTGCCCAATGCGCGGCGAATCGCATCTTGCGGGATGTTGGCCCGGTTCTCGTTCCACTCGGTCTCCATGATTCCCAAATTGCTTTGGTCCATCGTCAGGGTGAACCCGCTTTCTTGCCAAAAGTCTTTCAGAGGAGACCACAGGCTTTCCGGGCTTCGATTCACCACCAACCAGCGCTGATTGCCTTGGCGCTCCACACGAATGTCTGAAATGGCGGCAACTGCGACCGGCTCCTTGCCACTGCTAGTGGCGCTGGCCTTGGAGCCAGCGGCCGACACGGCACCGTTCACGATGGAATACCGCGTGTCTTTGGACAGCTGCGTCAAATCAGGCGGAACGGCCAGAGAAGGTGCCTTGGTACTGGACTTGTAGTCGACTTTTTCACCGTCGAGTACCGAGCATGCGCTCAGGCCCATGGCGGCGGCCAGCAGGGTCAGCTTAACAGAAGAATTCACAAAGAGCCTTTGCATAGGGATTAAATGAGGCCGGTCGAATGAAGCAGCTGCTCCAAGGCCGGCCGATGGGTCTCGGTGAGCGGGGTGAGGGGGAGGCGAAGCGCCTGACCGCAGAGGCCCATGCGCGCCACGGCCCATTTCACGGGAATGGGGTTCGATTCGACGAACAGACCCTTGTGCAAGGGCAGTAATTTGAATTGAATCTCCATCGCGCGGCGCACATCGCCGGCAATCGCGGCCATACAGAGCTCGTGCATGAGTTTGGGAGCGATGTTGGCAGTGACGCTGACGTTGCCATGTCCACCGCACAGCATCAGAGCAACTGCCGTCGGGTCGTCGCCCGAATAAATCGAAAAGCCTGCGGGTGCTTCTTTGATGAGCCACTGCGCACGTTCGATGTTGCCGGTGGCCTCCTTGATACCGACGATGCCGGGTACATGAGCCAAACGAATCACGGTGTCGTGGGCCATATCAGCGACCGAGCGGCCCGGCACGTTGTACAGAACCACGGGCAGATCGACGGATTCGGCAATGGCTTTGAAATGCTGGAATTGGCCTTCTTGGGTTGGTTTGTTGTAATAAGGAACGACTTGCAATTGACAGTCGGCCCCCACTTTTTTAGCGAAGTGCGCCAGTTCAATCGCCTCTTTCGTGGAGTTCGCACCACAGCCGGCCATGATCGGCACCCGACCGGCCGATTGCTCCACCGATACACGGATGATTTCGCAGTGCTCGTCCACATTGACCGTAGGCGATTCGCCCGTGGTTCCGACGACACCGATGCAATCGGTTCCTTCCGCAATGTGCCAGTCAATCAGTCGGCGCAGGGCCAGGTAATCAACGGCACCATCGTCCAACATGGGGGTCACCAGAGCAACGATGCTGCCACGGATAGGCGTATGGGAATGGTTCATGGGACGGCGGTGCTTGGTTAAATAGCCAATTTTACCTAGAGCGGGTAAACAGGGGGGGCTGGCGGGCTCGACTTTGCGTCCGCTTTACGCGCCGCGACAATACGCTGCACATACCGCGCAGGGTCGGTGAGCGTACCCTGTTCGTAGGCCACCACGTGCAGATCAGCGCAAACTTTCAAAAGTTCGCCGGGTTGAAGCAGAAATTCGGGCCGGCTGGGTCGCCCCACGGTCTCGTTGCCCGCCGCAAAGGTTTCGTACATGAGCAGGCCCCCGGGCGCGAGGCTTCCCAGTAGGGCGGGCCACAAGGGGCGCCACAGGTAGTTTGTCACCACCACCAGATCGAATTGCCGTGACACTGGGCCCGTTTGCGCGCCGTTCTGCGTTAGTGGCCACGGTCCGGCTTCGAGGTCGGCGGTGACCAGTTCGGCTTCGGGCAGGTGGGCGCGCGCGGCGGCGGTGTCTCGGTCCACTCCGGTCACTGGATGGCCGCGTCGCGAAAACCAGGCCAAATGGCGGCCGCCACCACAGGCCACATCGAGCACGGTTGCCCCTGGGGCGGCTAAATGGGACCAACGCATCACCCAAGGCGACGCCGTGACCGGGTAGGCCGCCGGACTTCCATGGGTGGCGGAAATTGGGGTGGAGCTAGCGGGGTTTGACATCGTCTTTGAGCGCGTTCAAGGCCATGCGTTCGACGGCAGCAGGCCAGAGTAGCTTCAGAAAACGCCCCACTTTGCCAGGAGCGGTCATGACCACTTCCCGGTCGCGTTGATGCATGCCCCGCAGGATCAAGGCGGCGCACTCCTCAACGCTCATCGCCTTGTCTTCTTTCAAGCCGCTGGAGCCTGCTGCGACACCGGCGGCGTTGAGCCCGTGGCTGCGGATGTTGGTCAACACCACGCCGGGGAAAGCGGTGGTCACGCTGACCCCAGCCCCCATCAATTCGGCGCGTAAGGCCTCAAAAAAGCCAGTCATTGCAAATTTCGAGGCGCTGTAGGCGGTGCGCCCCGGCACACCGATCAGCCCGGCCAAAGAGGACACCGCAACGATGCGGCCTTTGGTGCTTTGCAGGTGGGGCAGGGCGGCATGGGTGCACCAGACGCTCCCCCACAGGTTGATGCGCATCAGGTGCTCATACCAGCCCAGGTCTTCTGCGCGCACATCGGCAAACAGCGCTTGGGCGGAAATGCCGGCGTTGTTGATCAAACCGTCGATCCGGCCAAAGTGGTCCACGGCGCTCGCAATCAGCGCCCGGCATTGGGCCTCAACCGATACATCGGTCGGCACCACCCAACAGGAGGCGCCCAGGGCGGCACACTGGGCTGCCACCGTTTGTAAAGTGGTCTCGGTGCGCGCCGCCAGCACCAGCGATACCTTGGAGCCGTGTTGTTGGGCCAGCTGACGGGCCATTTCAGCGCCAATTCCGTCAGAGGCGCCCGTAATCACGATAACTTGGGCCGAGTTGGGAGATGGGGGCATGGCAATAAAGTTCGAAAAGAATTAGAAGCAGGACCACAACTGGTTGGCCAGTTGCAGCATGAAGTCGGCGCGGGTATAGAGCCCAAAAACCAAGGCGAGCACGGCGCCCGCGAGCAGCGCGGCCAGTCCCTTGGCCCATCTGCGGGTCTTGGGTGGGCGGTGGGCGGGCATCACGTTTGCAGGCGCCATCAGCTGACGGGCGCCAAGCGCGGTGTGCGTTCTATCGCCGCCTCTTTGACGGGCAGGTTGACCAGACCTGCAAACACCCCCAGCGCGATGGCGATGTACCAGACCAGGTCGTAAGTGCCTGTTCGGTCGTACACAAATCCACCCAGCCAAACGCCAAAAAACGAACCAACTTGGTGGCTCAAAAAGACAAAACCGCTCAGCATGGACAGATGTGCCACGCCGAAAATTTGCGCAATCGCGGCGTTGGTGGCCGGAACCGTGGACAGCCATAACAGGCCCATGACCGCAGAAAACACGTAGACGCTCCAAGGACTGAGCGGAGTCAACAAAAAGATACCGATGACCAGCGCCCGAGAAAAGTAGATGAAGGCCAGGATGAAACGCTTCTCAAAACGCTGACCCAGTGCGCCGGAAGCATAGGTTCCAAAGACGTTGAACAATCCGATCAGTGCCAACGAATAACTCGCAACCTGGGGTGACAGGCCCTGGTCTTTCAGGTAACTGGGCATGTGCACCCCGATAAACACCACCTGAAATCCACACACAAAGTAGCCCGCCATCAACAGTTGGAAGCTGCGGTAGGAAAAAGCCTCTTTCAGCGCATGAAAAATGCTCTGCTCACGGGGTGCCTGGGCTTGGTTCGAGGCCAGATGGGGCTCCCGCAAGCCCCACGCCAAGGGCGCAATGAGCAAGGCCGCAAGACCTAGGGCGCCCAAAGCCTCCTGCCAGCCCAAGCTGCTGATCAGTTGCCCTTCGATCGGCACCATCAGAAATTGACCAAAGGAGCCCGCCGCAGCCGTCACCCCCATGGCCCACGACCTGCGTGCCGCCGGGACGTTGCGGCCAACTACGCCGTAGACGACTGCATAGGTGGTACCTGCCTGGGCTATGCCCAGCATCACTCCGCACGACAGCATGAGCAACAACGGGGTTTCGGCATGGGCCATGCCCACCAAGCCCAAGGCGTAAATGAGTGCGCCTGCGACCAGCACCCGAAAGGCTCCAAACCGATCGGCCACCATGCCAACAAAAATGCCGGCAACACCCCAGGAAATATTTTGAATCGCGATCGCCAGCGCATAGGTCTCGCGCGTCCAATCCCGCGCTTGGGTGAGCGGCTGCATCCACAGGCCAAAACCATGGCGAATGCCCATAGACAGCGTGACGATGGCGGCACCGCACGCCAAAACCTGAACAATGGACAGGGGCGGACGGTCGGGGTGGTGGTTTTGCATTCCCCAAATATAGCCACTGTGGCAGACGCGCTGAGTCACCAGGGCGAAATAGGCTTGGCTACGGCCGTTGCCAGATGGTGCGAGGTGGCCGGGGCTGGAACAGGAACTCGGCACCAATCGATCGAACCAGCAGCCCATAAAACTGTTTTTTCATACAGCTAATAGGGGCTGCCGCGTCTACAATCTCGCGCTATGTCTGCCAAATCTATCCCCGCCACTGCCACTCCTGTTGGATATTCCGAAGCCTCTATTCGTGTTTTGAAGGGACTTGAGCCGGTCAAGCAGCGCCCCGGCATGTACACCCGAACCGACAACCCCTTGCACGTGATTCAGGAAGTGCTCGACAACGCGGCGGACGAAGCGCTAGCGGGCCATGGCAAAAAAATCAAGGTGGCGCTCCATTCCGATGGCTCGGTCACGATTGATGACGACGGCCGGGGCATTCCCTTCGGCATGCACCCCGAGGAAAAGGCGCCGGTGATCGAACTGGTGTTCACCCGCCTGCACGCTGGTGGCAAGTTTGATAAGGGCAAGGGTGGCGCCTACAGTTTTTCGGGCGGCCTGCACGGCGTGGGGGTGAGTGTCACCAATGCCCTGGGCAAACGTCTGGAAGTGACCAGCTACCGCGAAGGCTCGGTGGCGCGCATCGTCTTTGAGGGCGGAGACGTGTCAGAGGCCCTGCAGGTTCGCAAAGCGGGTGAGGGCGACCGCAAGTCTGGCACCACGGTACGAGTCTGGCCCGACCCCAAGTATTTTGAGTCTGCCGTCTTGCCCATGGCCGAACTGATCCACTTGCTGCGCAGCAAGGCAGTACTGATGCCCGGCGTGAGCGTATCGCTGTGGAGCGAAAAGACCAAAGAAACCCAAACTTGGCTCTACAAAGGCGGGCTGGGTGACTACTTGATGCAATCTTTGCAAGGCGAGCCGGTGATTCCCTTGTTTAACGGCGAAGGCTTTGCCGATGCCCAGCACGACAGTTTTGCCGACGGCGAGGGCGCCATGTGGTGCGTGGCCTTTACCGAAGACGGCGCCACGGTGCGCGAAAGCTATGTCAATTTGATTCCCACCAGTGCCGGGGGGACGCACGAGAGCGGGTTGCGCGATGGCCTGTTTACGGCGGTCAAAAGCTTTGTGGATCTGCACAGTTTGCTGCCCAAAGGCGTCAAACTGATGCCCGAAGACGTTTTCGCACGCGCCAGCTATGTGTTGTCTGCCAAAGTCCTCGACCCGCAGTTTCAGGGCCAGATCAAGGAAAGGCTTAATTCGCGGGACGCCGTCCGTCTCGTGTCCAGTTTTGTTCGCCCGGCGTTGGAGTTGTGGCTCAACCAGCACGTGGATTACGGCAAGAAATTGGCCGAACTGGCCATCAAAGCCGCCCAGACCCGGCAGCGCGCCGGGCAAAAGGTAGAAAAGCGCAAAAGCTCGGGCGTGGCGGTATTGCCGGGCAAGCTGACCGACTGCGAGAGCCGTGACTTGGCCTACAACGAAGTCTTTTTGGTGGAGGGTGACTCGGCCGGCGGTAGCGCCAAGATGGGCCGGGACAAAGAAAGCCAAGCCGTTTTGCCGCTGCGGGGTAAGGTCCTCAATACCTGGGAAGTGGACCGCGACCGCTTGTTCGCCAACACCGAAATCCATGATATTTCCGTGGCGATCGGCGTCGACCCCCACGGCCCCAACGACACGCCGGACATGAGCGGCCTGCGCTACGGCAAGGTTTGCATCCTGAGTGACGCGGACGTGGACGGTTCGCACATACAGGTGTTGCTGCTCACGCTCTTTTTCCGGCATTTCCCCAAGCTGATCGACGCAGGCCATGTATTTGTGGCCCGGCCGCCCTTGTTCCGGGTCGATGCACCGGCACGCGGCAAAAAGCCTGCCTCCAAAGCCTATGCACTGGACGAGGGCGAGCTGACCGTCATTTTGGACAAGCTGCGCAAAGAGGGGGTGCGCGAGGGCGCGTGGAGCATCAGCCGCTTCAAGGGCCTGGGTGAGATGAACGCCGAGCAGCTGTGGGACACCACCCTGAACCCCGACACCCGCCGCCTGATGCCAGTGCAGCTGGGAGCCATCGATTTCAGTCAAACCGAGACCTTGATCACCAAGCTCATGGGCAAAGGCGAGGCCGCTGCCCGGCGCGAGCTCATGGAAATCCACGGGGATTCTGTTGAGATTGACGTCTGACGTTGGGCTGTATGGCTGACGATTTGTGGTGTCCCACCATGAGGAAGCCGCCCATTCCCTGTGCGCCGCAGCGACAGAAGTGACAAAAGCACTAGGAGCGATTGAACCGTTGCCACTCCAAAAATTACAAGTGCCTCAACACAAGATTCAAAGCAAAAAATACAGTAATGACTGACCTACCTACCCTTGACCTTGCCCCCGCGCCCGAGGGCGACGACCAACTTAACCTGGCGACTTACGCCCAGCGGGCTTACCTTGAATATGCCTTGAGCGTTGTCAAAGGCCGGGCCTTGCCCGATGTCTGCGACGGACAAAAGCCTGTCCAGCGGCGGATCTTGTATTCCATGTCCCGCATGGGCCTGGGTTTTGGCGGGGCCAATGGCAACACCGGGGCCAAGCCGGTCAAAAGTGCGCGGGTGGTGGGCGACGTATTGGGTCGCTTCCACCCCCATGGCGACCAAGCGGCTTATGACGCGTTGGTGCGCATGGCGCAGGATTTTTCGCAGCGCTACCCACTGATTGACGGTCAAGGGAATTTTGGCTCGCGCGACGGCGACGGAGCCGCAGCCATGCGGTACACCGAGGCGCGTTTGGCCAAAATTACCAGCCTGCTGTTGGACGAGATTGACCAGGGAACGGTGGACTTCCAGCCCAACTACGACGGCTCTACCGAAGAACCCCGGCAGTTGCCAGCGCGTTTGCCTTTTGCCTTGCTCAACGGAGCCAGCGGCATTGCGGTGGGATTGGCGACCGAGATTCCCAGTCACAACTTGCGCGAAATCGCGGATGCGTGCGTGGCGCTGGTGAAGACGCCCAACCTCAGCGACGCAGACTTGTACGCCTTGGTACCCGGGCCCGACTATCCCGGAGGTGCGCAGATCATCAGTCCGGCCGCTGACATTGCTGAGGCGTATCGAACCGGTCGCGGTTCATTGAAAGTGCGGGCGCGTTGGAAGATTGAAGAGCTGGCGCGCGGTCAATGGCAACTGGTGGTGACCGAACTGCCGCCAGGCGTGAGCAGCCAGCGCGTGCTGGAAGAAATTGAAGAACTCACCAATCCGAAGGTCAAGACCGGCAAAAAGGCCCTGTCACTCGAGCAAACGCAACTGAAAGCCAGTGTTTTGGCGGTTCTTGACGTCGTGCGCGACGAGTCGGGCAAAGAAAACGCGGTGCGCTTGGTGTTTGAACCAAAGACCAGCCGGATTGAGCAGCAAGAACTTATTACGGCGCTGCTGGCGCATACCAGTCTGGAGTCGTCGACGCCCATTAATCTCACCATGGTGGGCTTGGACGGGCGGCCCACCCAAAAGTCGTTTCGGCAAATGGTGACGGAGTGGATTGCTTTTCGCCAGACCACCATCGAAAAGCGCTCGCGCCACCGCCTGGGCAAGGTACTGGACCGCATCCATATCTTGGAGGGTCGCCAGACGGTATTGCTCAATATTGACGAGGTGATCGCCATCATTCGCCAGTCGGACGAACCCAAAGCGGCCTTGATCGCACGCTTCAATTTGAGTGACCGCCAGGCCGAAGACATTCTGGAAATCCGCTTGCGTCAGTTGGCGCGGCTGGAGGCGATCAAGATTGAGCAGGAACTGTCCGAACTTCGCAGCGAGCAGCAAAAACTGGAAGACATCTTAGGCAACCCCTCGGCGCTGCGTCGCCTGATGGTCAAAGAAATTGAGGCCGACGCCAAGACCTTTGCCGATCCCCGCCGGACCTTGATTCAAGAGGAAAAGAAGGCTGTGGCCGAGGTCAAGATCGTTGACGAGCCCGTTACGGTGGTCGTGAGCGCCAAGGGCTGGGTGCGCACGCGCACCGGTCACGGCCATGAGGCCGGCAGCTTTGCGTTCAAGGCGGGTGATGGGCTTTATGGCACGTTCGAGTGCCGCAGCGTAGACACACTTCTGGCCTTTGGTTCCAACGGGCGGGTGTATTCGGTGGCGGTCGCCTTGTTGCCCGGCGGACGCGGCGACGGGCAGCCGCTCACCAGTTTGATTGAGCTGGAGTCAGGGACCCAGGTGCTGCATTACTTCGCCGGCCCGGGCGGCGCTCAATTACTGCTGTCCGGCACCGGGGGGTATGGCTTCGTTGCGTCGGTGGACAACATGGTCTCCAGGCAAAAAGCCGGCAAGGCTTTCATCACCTGCAACCCGGGCGAAACGGTGTGCGTTCCCTCCTTGGTGGCGGGCGCCAGCCTGCCTCAGGGGCCAGCCTCTGCGCCTTCGGGCGCCGTGCTCAATACCTCACGTGCTGGGGTCCTACCGGCCACCGACGTGGCTTGTGCCTCCACGTTGGGGCGCATTTTGACGTTCAAGCTGTCCGAGTTAAAAACCATGGAAAAAGGCGGTCGCGGACTGATGCTGTTGGCTTTGGAAGACAAAGACACCCTGGCCGGCGCCGCCGCCTATACCCGCAGTGTTCGCATCGCAGGCATCGGGCGGGGTGGCAAAGAACGTGAAGAAACGCTCGAAATTCGCAGCCTGAACAATGCCCGCGCCCTCCGGGCGCGCAAAGGCAAGGCAGCGGATTTGGGCTTCAAACCTCAGTCGGTTTCTCGGGTGGAATAGGCAAAACCTGTGTCGAACATGGCGGTGCTGGGACAACCAGGGCATGACGCCCGGTGAGTTCCGGCGCCAAGTAGCGAACCGGTTCGGCATCCAAAAGCAATAGGCGCACGCATTTATGTACCTCGGAATAGACCTCGGAACCTCTGGCATCAAGCTTCTGTTGCTAGACAAAGAACACCGGATTCGCGCGACCGCAGATGCCGGTCTGAGTGTGCAACAGCCCCATCCGACCTGGAGCGAGCAAAGCCCGCAAGCTTGGTGGGAAGCCGTGGAACAAGCCGTGGCGGAGTTGCGTGCCAGCGCGCCAGAGGCTTGGCGGCAGGTCCGCGCTATCGGCTTGTCCGGGCAAATGCATGGCGCGGTGGTGATGGACGGCGCCGGTCAGGTGCTGCGTCCGGCCATTTTGTGGAACGACGGTCGCTCGGGCGCCGAGTGCGCAGCGCTGGAGGCCGCCGTGCCCGATTCCCGTCAAATCACCGGTAACTTGGCCATGCCTGGCTTTACTGCACCAAAGATCTCGTGGCTTCGGACCCACGAGCCTGCGTTGTACGCCCAGATCCGACAGGTGTTGTTGCCCAAAGATTGGTTGGGCTTGCAGTTGACGGGCGAGGCCGTGAGCGAGATGTCCGATGCCGCTGGTACCTTGTGGCTCGACGTAGCCCAGCGACAGTGGAGCACGACGATGCTGGCGGCTTGTGGGCTGGACTTGTCGCATATGTCGCGACTGGTCGAAGGCAGCGAAGCCCGCGGAACGCTGCTGCCTGAATTGGCCGAGCGCTGGGGCTTGTCGGCCTCCGTGAAGGTCGCGGGCGGGGGGGCGACAACGCCGCCAGCGCCGTGGGCGTGGGAGCGGTGCGTTCGGGGGAGGGTTTTGTATCGTTGGGGACCTCGGGCGTGTTGTTTTTGGTCGGAGCGTCTTACCAGGCTGCACCCGAACGGGCGGTGCATGCGTTTGCCCATGCGCTGCCCCAACGCTGGCACCAAATGGCGGTGATGCTGTGCGCGGCCAGCGCTTTTGGTTGGGTGACCCATCTCACCGGCAGCACCAGCGAGGCCCAACTCTCGCAAGCGGTAGACGGCTTGCCGCCT
>Ga0114968_10002801_pt1 | contig 13186 bp, 12 predicted proteins | sample M_130807_EF_Meta_FD_87020 | JGI IMG/M metagenome (GOLD analysis project Ga0114968, IMG submission 87020) | Freshwater microbial communities from Lake Montjoie, Canada to study carbon cycling - M_130807_EF_MetaG | ecosystem: Environmental > Aquatic > Freshwater > Lake | place: Lake Montjoie... | reverse complement strand
CCAGCGATCGCTGCTTGCAGAGCTTCTGCAACGGTCTTAGCAGGCATACCAGTACCTGGCTCGCCAGCACCACCAGTGATCAAATACTCCATATGACCATGGGCATGACCAGTTTCACCTTCGGCGGTAGAACGAAATACCGCAGCAACATCGTTCGCGCCAGCAATGTCAGCCTGGTTTGCGAAATACAAATAGCGGCGATTTGCTTGGGACTCACCCGCAAATGCTTCTTTTAAAGACTGTTCAGTCTTCGTACCTTTTACAGACTTAGCCATAAAAACTCCTTAATATTTATAAAGTTAACGCAATCTGGATAAACAAAGCGACCTCGGAATGGTTTATCCATGTTTAAATTATCAATAAATATTGGCCTCAAATAATCATATTTTTATATAGGCTCGATAGGTAAATACTTAGAAAAACGAGGATTAGATTAAGTAATTTAATCAATCTCAAAATAACTATTTAAATCAATTAGTTATGTAGGTACTTTGCAATTCTTACCCTGATGATTGCCGACCAAGGATCTTCGATTGAGCGGTTACGCTCGGCCATTTTGCTAGCAATAGAGTTCCTTGGGATGGGACCTATTCATTGAACATCTCTAGGAAAGCCAGCCTCCTTTTATCTTGGTTCACAGTAAAGGCGCATTACACTGTTTGAGAACAATAAAATAACTCTTCAAAAATCCCAAGATCTAATTGAATTTGTTATAAATTCACCAATCCTCAACGAAGCTAGGAATCAAAAAAGATGGATGCCGAGGCACTGTATCAAAAGCTGCTAGCTAATCTTCAAGCCAAGTTGGCGAATACCAATCAATCTAAGATGATTGAGATCGCAGGTTTGGCCATTGGCGGTGCTTGGATCGCTGAGCGCTTGGCGCGTGATTTGGGTCTGGCACATTTTGGCGTTATCAATGTGGCTTTTCATCGAGATGACTATGCAGAGAAAGGTCTGGCAGCCATGCGCTCAGCCGATAGCATGGCAACTCATCTACCGTTTGAAGTGAATGGTGCTCACATTGTTTTGATTGATGATGTTTTGCTCACTGGTAGAACGGTGCGCGCTGCCTTAAATGAGTTGTTTGATTTTGGTCGACCAGCTAGCGTGGAATTGATGGTTTTAGCCGATCGCGGTAAGCGCGAGTTGCCCATTGCAGCAGATTTTGTTGGTGAGCATGTGAGCGTACCAGACCATCAAATACTTGCCTTAGAAAAATACCCTCAAAGCAAAAAAGAGGCGCCGCAATTTCGCTTTGTTCTCGAGGAGCGCACAGTATGATTCAGACCAATAGTGCTGGCGAGCTTACTCATTTACTCACACTTGAGGGCATGCCCAAAGAGCAGATCGTGCATATCTTAGATACGGCCCAGCAGTTTGTGAGTGTGACTGATCCAGCTCGGGAAGTTAAAAAAGTACCGCTACTACGGGGTAAGAGTGTCTTTAATCTCTTTTTTGAGAACTCTACACGAACGCGCACGACCTTTGAGATTGCCGCCAAGCGTTTGTCGGCCGATGTAATTAATTTAGATATCTCCACCTCTTCGACTACCAAGGGCGAGAGTCTTATCGATACCATTGATAACCTGATTGCGATGCAAGCTGATATCTTTGTGGTGCGGCACAGTGTCTCGCGTGCACCCATTGAGATTGCGAATCACGTCCCGTCCTATGTGCACGTGATTAATGCCGGTGATGGTAGTCACCAGCATCCGACCCAGGGCTTGCTGGACATGTACACCATGCGTCACTTTAAGCACGACTTTACTAAACTCAAAGTAGCGATTGTGGGCGATATCGTGCACAGCCGAGTTGCTAAGTCGAATATTCATGCTCTGACCGCCATGGGTTGCACGGATATTCGCGCGATTGGCCCAGAGAGCCTATTGCCAAATGACCTGGATATGCTGGGCGTCAAAGTCTTTCACAGCATGGAAGAAGGGCTACGCGGCGTAGATGTGGTAATGACTCTGCGCATTCAGAAAGAACGCATGGAGGTCGGTAAAGTGCCTGAGGGAGCAGCGTTTTTTAAACAGTTTGGTTTAACACCTGAGCGCCTAGCCTTAGCCAAACCCGATGCGATTGTGATGCACCCAGGTCCAATGAACCGCGGTGTGGAGATTGATTCAGCGGTCGCTGATGGTGCACAGTCCGTGATTCTTAAGCAAGTCACTTTTGGGATTGCAGTGCGTATGGCAGTAATGTCGATTGTGGCCGGTAATTAAACATACATGCGTATCTTGCACTTTATTTTGCGGGAACTGAAAAGATTTGATTGATTTGGTCATCAAATTGAATCTGCTCTTGCGAAATAGTGTGTCGATAGTCTGAAAATTCGGCCGAGCATTTCTCAAAATCAGCAAATATTAAATTCACCTGTTTTTTGAAGTTATCTAAAAATGAGCTGGCTTGAGGATCGATTTTGTAGGCCTGAGGAATATTGACATCTAGACTGTTACTAGCTGATCCATACAATCCTGTAATTACGCAACAACCATGAATCGCCGCCTCACGGGGCAATCGGTCTTTTCCGGGGTGATGGCCAAAATCAATATATAGTTTTGCTTCTAAAAAAAGGTTGGCAAGCTGTTCACGATTAAATCCACTGAGTGGAAAAAAGTGCCAGTTGGGAAATTGAGCAATGAGCGACTGAACTACTTTTTTTCCTTTATGGGGGTTATAGAGGATCGTATTCGAGCGAATTGCTTTTGCGTACCTCTCTGGAAGGCTTTGAAGATAGCTTGCTGAGGTATAGATTGGAATTGGGTCTGATAACAGTTGCCCAACAATGCCATTTGTTTTTAGAAAATCCAGGGCATAGTAACTCTGCGCAAAGTGCTCTAATCTGCGAAGAGCTTGAAGTCCACCAATTGGCCTTAATCCTTTCACCACATTTTTGAGATAGCGTAATTTATCTCGCCAGGCATAGCCATAGCGAACGCAGGTATAGTTGTTGACAGACATCCACCAAATGGCCGCTTTGGCGTGTTTGATTTTTAAGGCAAAGGTCGTCACAATTTCAGGAAAGATAAATAACTCACCTTTGATATCACGGTATTTAACGACAGGAACCTGGTATTGGATATAGGGTGCGGGTGTTTTAAATTCTTCCGCGAACGGAAAATAAACAACTGCAGCATTATGACCGAGTCGAATCAGGTCATGAGCAAGTTGATGAATAGCTTCCGGACCAGCAGTCATGGCGTTTCCTGGGCAGGCAATTAACACAGTTTGATACAAAGAACGCATGACCTCTATACTCTTTAAGAAAAGATAACGAACTTTATTATGCCTTCAATTAAGAATATCAAAAACAATACCTTCGCCAGGGTGGGCGGCATTTATTTGCACGCTTTTTAGATTATTTGATTCTATGAATAAAAGTAAGTTGATTATTTTTACAGAGTCTTCAATGAATATCGGGGGGCAGGAATTACAAGCTATACAGCAGATGCGCTCCCTATCTCAAGCCGGTTTTGAAGCTCTCTTGCTATGTAAACCAAGGAGCGCCATTACAAAACGTGCAAAAGACGATGGTATTGCAGTTCAAGAAATTCGCTTTCGTAATGCCTTTCATTTACCCAGTTTTATGAAAGTTATACGCATTATTCGAGACAAAAAGCCAAGCGCACTAATTTGTCATGGCAGTCACGATGCGTTAATTTGTGCTTTAGCTGCAAAGTGGACCGCTTTGTTTTACTCACAGTGCACGGCTATTTTTCGCATTAAAACTTTTCAGCATGGCCATCCATTATCATTTTCGTATAACCATCTCTTTACAGCAACCCTGACGCCCAGCTCTTATCTGCGATCGAAGTTCCTCGTCAACCCCGCAATTGATTCTAGAAAAATTAAGGTGCTGTATCCCGGCATTGATTTTTCTCGATTGGCTAAAAATGACGATCCACTACCAATTCATCTTCAGGAGTGGCTAACCAGTCATCCTGGACCCATAATTGCGCATGGCGCGATTTTGCGTGGTGAAAAGGGGCATAGTATTCTTCTACAGGCACTATCTGCAGTGAAAAAAACTCATCCTGATATCCGCTATATCATCGCAGGTGAGGGCCAAGATAAGCCGCTACTCGAGCGCATGATTTGGGAGTTGGGCCTTGAGGAGAACGTGTTTTTGGCGGGCCTATTACAAAATATTGCACCACTTTTAAAGGTAAGCGATATCGCTGTTTTGCCATCTTTAGTCGAGCCCTTGGGGATGTTCCAAATTGAAGCGCAGTATTTAGGAGTGCCTACAATTGTGAGTGATGCAGGTGGCATTCCAGAGACCATCGTGCATCAAAAGACGGGCCTCATCGTTAAGGCAGGCCTTGTTCAGCACTGGGCAGATGCTATTGTGTGGACTCTTAATCATTCTGATGAAGCCAAGCAATTAGCCAAGGCAGGTAGAGAATTTGTACTTGCTAAATTTTCATTGGAGTCAAATATCACTCAATTCATCGAGCTAATTAAAAATAGCAGTAGCATTAAAAAACGACACAATTAAATCCACGAAAAGTGACCACTTTCTCTTAATCCGTGAATGGACATGCCGTATTGGTTGACCTCAGCATTTCTGGATGCAAGTTGATGCTGTTTTGTTTGGTATTTATTGAGCTTACGCGTCAACCAACTTTGATTAAGCAGTTTATAGTTGTAGCGATTGGCTAAACCATCCTTCTGACTTAAGCCCCGCTCAAGTTTCATGGCAGTTTGTGTGATGGAGCCAAAGTGATGTAGCCACGATGAGCCAGTAATCGCAGTATTTATTCCAGCCTTTTGGAGCTCATGAAAGAAGAGGGTATCTTCATAGCCCAAAAGCTTGGGTACGGCTTGAAAATATCCCACGTCCATCCAAACTGACTCATGAACTGCTAAGCACACTGCATGTTTGCTACCTAGTCGGCTTACATTTTTCATTTTGAGGCTCGCTTCGCGGCTAAATGTGTCAAAGTCATAATCCAGTGGCCCTTCAATAAGAGCTGGGCTAATAACCTTCAGATTTAGGTTCTCGGCGGTTTGGAGTAAGTTTTCAACCCACTGTGGTGATACGAGGACATCATTATTCATGATGACGCTCCACTCGGACTGCAATGCCAAAGCCCCTTGATTCCAGGCAGTACCGCATCCTAGATTGTGCTGATTAAAAATACGAGCACCTAGCGGCAGACTGCTAAGGTAATCGCGCGTGCCATCAGTGGATTGGTTGTCTACCACGACGAGGCGATCCAAGGGGGTACCATGAGCAATCATGCTCTCAATACACTTTTTGGTGTATTCGACTGAGTTGTAGCAGGCAAACGTAAGGCTATATTTAGAGGTATTCATGGAATAAGTATAAGTCAGGGTTTGGCATCAAACTTTGCAGTTATGACTCTATTTGGGCGATAATTGAAGTATCCAAAATAAACCCCCTTTTCAATATGATTTTTGTGACTGGTGGAGCCGGCTTTATCGGCGGTAACTTCGTTCTTGATTGGTTAAAAGATCCCAATGCCGAAGGCATTATTAATTTAGATAAGCTCACCTATGCTGGTAATTTAGCGACCCTTGAATCTGTCAAGGACGATCCACGCTATATTTTTGTACATGGCGATATTGCTAATCGCGAACTGGTTCGTCAATTACTGAAACAGTATCGGCCACGGGCGATTGTTAACTTTGCGGCAGAAAGTCATGTCGATCGCTCCATTTATGGCCCGGCAGAGTTTGTGCATACCAATATTCTTGGTACGTTTAATTTGCTCGAGTGTGCAAAAACGTATTGGAATGAACTCGAGACAGACCAAAAAGCAGCATTTCGCTTTCATCATGTTTCGACTGATGAGGTCTACGGCTCTTTGGCCGCGAGCGAACCAGCGTTTACGGAAACTAATCCTTATGAGCCAAATAGTCCCTATGCGGCCTCCAAAGCGGCTTCAGACCATTTGGTGAGAGCTTGGTTTCATACCTATGGGTTCCCAGTACTCACTACCAATTGCTCGAATAACTACGGCCCATACCACTTTCCAGAAAAATTGATTCCACTAGTAATCCTCAATGCTATTAATGGTAAGCCTTTACCGATTTATGGCGATGGCCAGCAAATACGTGACTGGCTCTACGTGGGTGATCACTGTTCGGCGATTCGTGAAGTGCTAGGTAAAGGCAAGCTTGGTGAAACCTATAACATTGGTGGCTGGAACGAGAAAGCCAATATTGATGTGGTTAAAACCATTTGCAGCATCTTGGATGAACTCAGGCCAAGAGCAGACGGTCGGTCGTATGCAGAGCAAATTACGTTTGTCAAAGATAGGCCTGGTCATGATCGTCGCTACGCGATTGATGCGAGCAAGATCAAACGAGAATTGGGTTGGACCCCTAAAGAAACTTTTGCTAGTGGTATTAAAAAAACCGTGCAGTGGTACTTAGATAACCCAAAATGGATTAAGGGTGTTGTTAGTGGTACGTATCGCGACTGGCTTCAAAAACAATACTGCTGAACAATACCTAGAAATTCGTCTTCGATGAACATTCTCATTTTTGGTAAAGACGGACAGCTCGGTAGGGCCTTTAAAACAATCTTTGATGCTAAAAATTTAGAAAGTATGTACCACATTGATTATGTCGGTCGCGCGCAATGCGATTTAAGAAGTTCTATCTCAATACATGAGACATTGAATTACTATGAGCCAGACTTAATCATTAATACGGCAGCCTACACCGCAGTGGATAAAGCCGAAACCGAAATTGATTTAGCATTTGCAATCAATGCTCGGGCTCCAGAGATCATGGCGCAGTATGCAGTGTTACATGGCGCGACTTTATTGCATTACTCTACAGACTATGTTTTTGATGGCCAAAAATCGGGTTTTTATACCGAGGATGATTTACGAAACCCTCTGAGTATTTACGGTGAGAGCAAAGCAGTTGGCGAGGAGGCAATAGAGGCCGTCTTTAAAAATCTCCCAAAAAAATCTCAAGCTCAGTATGCAATTTTCAGAACCAGTTGGGTGTATGGCGATGGAGGAAACTTTATTCGGACGATTTTGCGCTTAGCTAAAGAGCGTGATGAACTGAAGGTTATTTCAGATCATCACGGTGTACCGACGAGTGCGCAGTGGTTGGCTGGTGTTAGCTTGGATCTAGCCCTGGATGAAAATGAACAAATTCGGCGATTTCCTTCTGGCATCTATCATGCAGTACCCAGTGGTCAGACCACTTGGTATGGTTTAGCCACTTTGGTAATTGAGTCTGCCATTGAAGCAGGAGTTGTTTTAAAGACAAAGCCAGGTAACATTAAACCGATTTTGGCTGTGGAATATACGCTGCCTGCCCCAAGGCCAATGAACTCTAAAATGGCGACGAATAAGTTACGCAAGACCTTAGCAACCCAACTCTTAGAAATATCTAACTCCTATAATGAGTCTAGAGTGGGGTCTGACTTTCCAGCATGGGATGTCTTGGTATGCGAGTATGTAAGAGGATTGGTTGTAGAAAGGGTGATTTAGTTACTTGAATGTTCCATTGTGACTTTCCGCAGTTTAGTGTTAAACAGGGTAGATGGTAAGAGACGATAGGTATTGCATGACAATTAATTCATTAGGGCGTAAGGGCATTATCTTGGCGGGCGGCTCTGGAAGCCGTTTGTATCCCGTAACGCAAGCCGTTTCAAAACAGCTCATGCCAGTCTATGACAAGCCGATGGTCTATTACCCCTTAACAACTTTGATGCTAGCGGGTATACGAGATATTTTATTGATTTCTACACCCAACGATACCCCTCGTTTTACTGAATTACTCGGCGATGGCTCGCAGTGGGGATTAAATATTCGGTACTGCGTCCAACCTGCGCCCGATGGCCTAGCGCAAGCATTTACATTGGGTAAATATTTTGTTGGTAACTCACCCAGTGCTTTAGTGCTTGGCGACAATATTTTTTATGGCCATGAGTTGGTAGCGCAACTCAACAGTGCCAATGAAGCCAGTAGCGGAGCTACTGTGTTTGCTTATCACGTTACTGACCCTGAGCGCTATGGTGTTGTTGAATTTGATAAAGACTATAAAGCCCTCTCCATTGAAGAGAAGCCCTCTAAACCGAGAAGTAACTATGCAGTAACTGGACTTTATTTCTATGATAATCAAGTTTGCGATATTGCCGCCTCAATAAAGCCCAGCGCAAGGGGTGAGCTGGAAATTACCGATGTAAACCGCATTTATCTCAATCAAAATGACTTACGAGTTGAAGTGATGGGTCGAGGATATGCTTGGCTAGATACTGGAACGCACGATTCTTTACTCGATGCTGCTGGATTTATTGCCACACTACAAAAGCGCCAAGGCCTGATGGTCGCATGCCCAGAGGAAATTGCCTTTCGACAAGGGTGGATTAGTGCAGAAGCTGTCCAAAAAGTAGCCGATCAACTCAAGAAAAATAGTTATGGTCAATACTTAAATAAAATTCTGATTGAGCTAAACACGAGTGCTCAGCCTATTTCCTTTTTAGCAAAGAGCTAGGACATGGCTGACTCTAAATTACAAGTAACAGAAACGTCCATTCCTGAGGTCTTAATCCTCGAGCCCAAGGTTTTTGGCGATGCCCGCGGTTGGTTTACTGAGTCCTTTAATGCCAACGATTTTGCTAGTGCAACTGGCTTAGATGTTCAGTTTCTTCAAGACAATCATTCTTTTTCCAGGCAGTGGACATTACGAGGAATGCATTATCAGTTAAAGCACACCCAGGGTAAATTAGTGAGGGTGACTGCTGGAAGTGTCTATGATGTGGCAGTTGATTTAAGAAAACACTCAAGCACATTTGGTAGATGGATAGGTCTGGAACTTTCTGCTGAGAACCATAAGCAACTTTGGGTGCCTCCTGGCTTTGCGCATGGCTTTTTAGTTTTATCCGAAACGGCTGAGTTTCTTTATAAGACCACCGACTATTACGATCCCAGCAGTGAAGTTTGCCTGTCATGGTGTGACTCAGTCATTGGGATTGAGTGGCCGCTGCCGCAGGGTCAACACGCTTTACTGAATGCCAAAGACACTGCTGGTCTCGCATGGGATGCTGCTCCAAAATTCTAGGTAGCGCTATTTAAGTGCCAAAGCGTTTTAGGCCCATTACAAACAATACGATAATGCTTAAATGACCAGTCAGCACGATTCATTGCAACTAACCGCATCAACAGATTCGGCCCCAAAAATTCTGTTGGTGAAATTATCATCCCTAGGGGATGTTTTGCATAACCTACCAATCGTTTGGGATTTACGCAAACGTTTGCCTGAAGCGCAAATCGATTGGATTGTAGAAGAGGCGTACGTCCCTTTACTGGAACCTCTTAAAACTACAGCGTCTTTTCAGGGAATTGACCGAATTATTCCAATAGCCTTACGGCGCTGGAGAAAGAATCTATTCTCCATTCGAACCTGGCAAGAATTTTTTGCAATGCGTAAATTGTTGCAGTCAGTGACCTACGATATTGTGATTGAAACCCAAGGGCTTTTAAAGTCAGCCTTGGTGTGCGCCCTTGCGAAGAAATCTAAATGTGCGATCGTCAGCGGACTGGGGAATGCAACGGAGCATTCGGGCTATGAGCCGATGGCCAGGTTGTTTTATACGCAATCGGTGCATGTGCCCGTTCAATGCCATGCAATTGATCGCTCTCGCCAAGTGATGTGCTCGGCGCTTGATTGGCTCTTAATCGATCGCTACAGTGAGCCACCGCTCTTTTACCCATCAAGCTTTGTCGGGCAGCTAGCATCACTTCCAATCGAAGGCTTAAGAAAACAGCCAACTGGTGAAACAATTCCTTATATAGTCTGTTTTCACTCGACAGCACGAGTAGCTAAACGCTGGCCCAGTGAAAACTGGATTGAATTGGGCAAAGCATTATCAAGTCAAGGCTATCAAGTCCTTTTTCCCTGGGGAAATTCAGAAGAAATGAAAATCAGCGAACACATTGCATGTCAGGTTCCGGGGGCCATTGTGCCCGCAGCATTTTCGATTGAAGAAGCCTATCGTTTGATCGCCCATGCATTCATAACAATTGGGGTTGATACTGGATTAACACACTTAGCAGCAGCCCTAAAAAAACCCACAGTTGAAATTTATTGCGATTCTCCCAGATGGAAAACTGAGGGATATTGGTCGGATTGGATATCAAATCATGGTGACATGAAAAATTCACCAAATGTCAAGGAAGTGTTTAATACCTGCCTTAATTTTATTGACAGAACTTCTTCAAAATCGATAAGTAATATTTAACTACGCTGATTAGAATTCAAAATCGAATTAATGAACGCGTACTAGTATCATTTTTAACCATCTTAACGACTGAATTGCGAGCTCAGCTTTTATGTAGCCGTTATAAATCTCGCTAAATATAAATTTGCAGAAGTCTTGTTGGGTGTTTGGTGATGATAAGACTAACTATTCGTATTATGATTGTTATTACAATAGTTTAGAGCTAAATATGCTAAGGTAACAATCATTAAACCATACAATGATGCAGTAAATTTAAAGTCAAGCACCTGATAACTTAGAGCGCTCACAGCTTGAACGGTGATGTAAGTTATTCCTAGTAGTGCATATCTATTGCTACTTTGAGTTCTTAAAATATTGAAAAAGAATAATGCAGGACCTAAGAAAAGCAGCGTTGTGAATAAGAGACCAACTACCCCATATTTAACCCCATTATTAATAAACTCATTATGAAACCCTCCACCCTTAAGCCCAAGCCTAGTCGATGGGGTTGCAAACTTGGAAAATTCAGGGCTTTCAATTTGAGGGGTAAAGTCTAAATTTGCCCATCCCGTCAAAGGCCTCTCTAAAATTAGGTGCCATCCTATTCGAATATAAGAAATGCGTTCACCAATTGAGGTGGAATTATTTCCTTCATGCCACTGATAAGTACTTATTTCAACAGCTACTTGATTAAAGCGATTTTTTACTATATCAGATGATTGGTATAGGATGAAGCTAGTCATGACAGTGAGTACAATACCAAGAATTAAGGTTTTCAAATAGCCAATTCCAAATCTTACTTTCAAAAGTAAGAAAATGATCACTGGTATGGCTAACCAGCCAGTTCTACTTTCTGAGCTAATTGATAGATAAAAGCCACACAGCATCGATAAGCCATACCAAATAAACATCAATTTGTTAGACTGCTTTTCACACAATAATACGAGCGCTAATAATCCAAAAGAAAGGCACAAAGACCCAAATGTGATGGGATCAATAAAGTAGATGGTTGTCCGAGTGAAGGCGGCCGACCACTCCCTTTTTTCTACAAGATTAATAAGTAAAGCTGTTATTACTGGCATCAGGGTAATGGAAAAAGTCAGAAATTTACCAATTGTGGGTTTGCAGCGAAGTAAAAAGAAAAGAAAAATAATCGAAAAAAGGTATCTAGATGGACCATCAAAATCACTCCAATTGAATCGTAGCTTTCCAAGGCTGGTTAGAAGAATGGCAGCTAATGGCAAAGTAAATGCCATAAGGATAAATAGCAATAACTTATTTTTTTTGAAAAATTCTTCCTGAAAGATGGAATACTTCAAACATTGATTTTTACTTAAATAAATAATAGAAATTACCAGGCAAAAAAATAAAACTGCACTTGTCCAACCTCTAACGAGCAAAGTCAAGATCGGAAAACTAGTGAGAAAAAAAAGGAGAATTTTTGAGTTAGCAAATCCCATCATACTTTCTTCCAATTAAATCTGATTTGTTTACCGGGCCGACCATCGGCGACTATTTTACTTTTGATTAGTAGTCTTAAAATGAAAGGGTTATTAACTACAAATTTACTAATTGGATTGCTAATTAAATGCCAATAACGCATTTTTTTTCTTCGCAGTAATTCGTTTAGCCTACTGTCTCTATTTAAGCCCTTTGTTTCTAGACTAGAAAAATCCATAAGGTATGGTTGATTAAAGATAGCAATTTTCCCCCCTTTGAATTTCCATAGCCTCTCAAAGTAGGCATCCTCATGCCCATAGTTTCCTGCAAAATCCTCATCGTACCCTCCAAAATTATCGTAATCAAATTTTGAAATAAGATGACAGTTTTGATGTACAACAAGAGAGTTTTGTGTTTTAGCACAGCGCCTCTCGAATCGATAAAGCATCTGATGCTCAAGTTGAGGTAGTTCGTGAATTAAGGAATAAATGTCGTTTTTTGTAAAAACTTGATCTGCATCTAAAAATAATAGCCAAGATCCCAAAGCTAGTGAAGCCCCTAAATTTTTAGCGCCTGGCTGATTCCAGGGTATGTCATCACAAATTATAATTTTCCTTACCCAACATGGAACTCTGTCTAGATCAAGAGCAGGTGATGAGCAGTCATCGATAAAGATTAATTCTAGGCCTGGAATGAAACCCCAGTCTTCCCAATATTGGATTTGTAAATTCAGTGCTTCTTGATTGTTGTAAATATGAATAATTACAGTTAATTCTACCGAATTCCTTTCATTTTTTGTGGCCATAAAATTGCGATTTTTTCTATTGGTTTATATAGACGACTAAATATCAAAATGTAGATGATTGGTAGCTTAATTAATACTATATGTCGCTATTGGTAAGATAGTCCTTAAAGCTATATGATATCTGATAGCAATATCTGAATAACCATTCTTAGTACTTAGATAGTGTTTAGCGATAATATTGGACATCCAGGCACAGCATAAGTGAGCAATCTTTTTTGGTTAGTTGGCATTAAAATACATTATTTTGGTAATTTATATTGCATAGCTGGCTTGTAAGCTATAAGTAAATATATCTTGTATCGTATTACAAGTCTTATCAATCAAATGCTTCGTACAGGTGGTTTTTCAAAGTTAGATATTCTTGAAAATCTGTTAAATGCTTATAAAGACTACAGAATGATTTTTACTGCAGATAATTGTGATGAAAAACCCCTTTTTAGCTAATTGCCAATGAATAGTAACTACCTTGCCGACCCAAAAAATCTTGTCATCCCCATTATTTTATGCGGGGGTTCGGGCACTCGACTCTGGCCGCTTTCACGCGCTGATCTGCCCAAGCAATTTTTATCGCTCTCTGAAAATGACGCTCATCACAGTCTATTTCAGCAGGCGATCACAAGGGTAAACGCAATTGGAGAAAAATACCTCAATCATGACCGGAGCCATGAAGTAGTACTAGGGCCAAAAATTGTTGTTACAAATGAAGAGCATCGATTCTTAGT
>Ga0114968_10002800_pt1 | contig 13190 bp, 10 predicted proteins | sample M_130807_EF_Meta_FD_87020 | JGI IMG/M metagenome (GOLD analysis project Ga0114968, IMG submission 87020) | Freshwater microbial communities from Lake Montjoie, Canada to study carbon cycling - M_130807_EF_MetaG | ecosystem: Environmental > Aquatic > Freshwater > Lake | place: Lake Montjoie... | reverse complement strand
TGGACGAGGACGATTTGTCGTGGGTGTTAGCGGATGGTCAATTTAACGGCACCCTGGCCCTGTCGGTCATCGGCGGAGGAGACGAGGATTTGGGCGAGGTGATGGCCGCTGCGCCAGGGGGCACCGTTGATGGGCTTGACCTGGAGCAGGTAGGCACCGGTGCCGACGTTGCGGAAGGAGGTGATGTTGTTGCTGAAGGGGGCCTGCTGGCCGGGGACTTCGAAGTACTCCATCAGGGTGAAGTGATCTTTGGTGAGATCGGTGACGGGCCAGCCGCTGCTGCTGACGAGCACGAGGATGTTGGCGGGATGGGAGTTGCCATTGGCGGCGGCACCGGCCGAGGCCTGGGCGGCGATGGTCAATGCCGTGGCTCCACTGGTGCCGGTTTTCATGACAACCTTCGCGGCGGGCGCGGGGGATGGAGCGGCGGGTTTCGGAGCGGGTGCTTCAAAGACGGGTTTCAAGACGGGAGCGGGTTCGGCCTTTTTAGCGGGTGCCGCTGGCACTGGTTTGGCAACGACCTTGGGTTTCACTTCCTCCACCTTCTTGGCCGGGGCTGCTTTCTTTACCGGGGCCGGCTGCTTTTTAGCTATGGCTGGCTTCTTGGATACCGCAGGCTTTTTAGCAGGCGCCTTCTTGGGAGCAGGTTTTTTGGCCATAGTGATCGGTGAGTCGGAATTGTTTCAATTTCTGCGAGGCTAGCAATACTTCGTGCTATCTGTCGAGATTCCTCTTGGGACAGAGGCGCAAATATTAAGCAGGCGAACAAAGTAAAAGACGGTTTTAAGAGTGTCTTTTTCGTGGTTTGGACAAGACCTTTGGGTGAAAGGCGTGGTCGCTTGCTGGGCGCACAGCGAGTCTCAGGCTAAGGCGATTTGAGGGTATCTCTAAAATCTCTAGCTGATCGAATGAACAGTATTCTCATCATTCTATTCAAAGACGAAGATTCTGAAAATAGACGATTGCCAAGAATGCGATCTGTAGATTATAAGGAATAGTTAGAATTTTAGGTTTGCGGTCTTTCTGTCATGCTCTGCTCATCCGACAGCTCTGCTCATCCGTTTCTCTTGTGAACGCGCAATCAACAATTGGATTCCCTTTGTCGCGCCCCTCCCTCCGGCCTAGCCGACGGGAGTCGTCGTTCGTGGGACAATTGCTTGCTGGGATTTCCAGACTGATTGGATTTTCTCAAGTGGGGGGATGGACTTGGTTCGGTTCTACGGACGCCATGGATGACCTGATGCCGTGGGGGCGTGGCACTTTGGTGACAAGAGAGGGTGCGGGGGGAGGGGGGGATGCGCCGGAACCTGCTCCGCCTGAGGCCGCTACGCGAAATCTGCCCTTTTACCATGCACCTGTGCTGCTCGCAGAGGTCGTGGCACTGCTGCAGCCCGCCCCAGGTAAGCTTTTTTTCGACGGCACGCTTGGCGGTGGCGGGCATTCCGAGGCGCTGCTGCAGCATGGGGCACGGGTGGTGGCGATGGATCAGGATCTGCATGCGCTGAAGCATGCCAGCGAGCGGTTGAAGCCCTATGCGACACAGTTCTGCGCCTTGCGCGGCAATTTCCGCCACTTCCCGCAGATCGTAGATGAGACCGGGGTCTCAGGTTTTGACGGTATGCTGGTTGATATTGGGGTGTCGAGCCATCAGCTCGATGATGCCGCACGCGGATTTTCCTTTATGCGAGACGGTCCGCTGGATCTGCGCATGGACACTGAATCGCCACGCACGGCGGCGGACATGGTGAATACCGAGGATGAAGCGGAGCTGATGCGCATCTTCTTTGAATATGGCGAGGAGCCCAACGCCCGCCGCATCGCACGGGCGATTGTCAAAGCGCGAACGGCGGGGCCCATCCGCACGACGTTCCAGCTTGCCGACATCGTTGCTGCCGCAGCGCCGAAGCGCGGGAAGCGCCACCCGGCCACGCTGGTGTTTCAGGCGCTGCGCATCGCGGTGAATGATGAGCTGGCTGCGTTACACGACTTTCTTGCCGCAGCGCCACGCTGGTTGAAGCCCGGTGGGAGGCTGGCAGTGATCTCCTTTCACTCGCTGGAGGACCGCATCGTCAAACAAACGCTGCAGCACTTGGCAGCGCCATTCATTGACCGCCCGGAGTGGCCAGAGGCACGCAAGAACCCGGATTGCGTGCTGAAACTCATCACGCGCAAGCCGGTCCAAGCCACTTCGCAAGAGATCGAACTGAACCCTCGTGCGCGCAGCGCGGTGCTGCGCGTCGCCGAACGACTCCCCGCATGAAACCACGCCAGCGTAATCGTTACCGCAACAGCCTCGGCCTTTCCACGATCACGGCGATCTTGATTGTGGTCGCATCGCTCGCGCTCGTTGGTCTCGGCATTGTGGTGAGCAAGAACCGGGTGCGTGCGATCGGTGAAGAGCAGCGCAAGGTGGAAGCTGAGATGCGCTTGCTGAATGCTGAAATTCTCGCGCTGAACAACCGCATTGAAACGATGCTCACACGCGACCGTGTGCAGCCGCGGCTCACCAGCTCAGGCACCCTGCTGCGGCCGATCACCAAGCACGGTATTCTTTTCCTCAAACCGCTGCCCGCACAGCCGGCGAAAGCCGCTGCACCGGCGGTGGACCCCTCTGTCGCCCAAATCATGCCCCAGGCCCCGTGAGTCAGCCACTGCCAAATCAAATTCAGCTCCGCCGTGATCGTCCGGTTTGCCGCCGCATGCTGCTGCTGCTGTTTGTAATGCTGGCGGGTTTTTCTCTGGTGACGTGGCGTCTCGCGGTCATGCAGATCAAGGATTCACCGCGACTGGCGGCCCTGGCGGCGAAGAAATATCAGCGCCACATCGTTTTGCCTGCGCATCGTGGCGCCATCAAGGATCTGAGCGGTGAATACTTGGCTCATGACGAAGAGGTGCGTGAGCTCTACACGGACCGCACGCATTTGCGCGAGGTGATCACGGTGCGGCATCAGCTGGCCGCGATTCGCGGGGTGAAGGCCGTGGAACTGCGTGAACAGCTCGGGGAGGCGGAAACGCTCGCCGCTTACCATGATCATGTGGCCAAGGTACTGGCTGACATTCTGCCACAACCGGAAAAAGAAATCCGCAGCCAGATTGCTTCGGACAAGCCCGAAATCGTTCTCGCGAAGCAGGTGAACGAAGAGACCGCAAAGAAGTGGGCCGACCTGTTCAAGGACAAGCACATTTTTGGCATTCACATGCGGCCCACAGTGGCGCGTCGTTTTCCGGCGCAGGACCGTCTGTCGCTGGTGCTTGGCGACACCGACACCGGCAATAAAGGCCGCTGGGGGGTCGAAAAATTCATGGATGCCAAACTCACCGGCACTCCCGGCGAGCAGTTGATCGAGCGTGACAAGTACGGGCATGAGCTTCCCTCCTACCGCGGTCAGGTCAACGAGCCCCGGCACGGCAGCGATGTGCATCTCACCATCGACATGCAGTTGCAGGACAACGTGGAGGCCATCTGTGAGCGTGCCTGGAAGGCGAACAACGCCCGCCGGGTGGTCATCGTTGTCACTGAGCCCAATACCGGTACGGTGCTGGCCATGGCGGCGCGTCCCCACCGCGATCTGAGCAATCCCGACGTCAGCACCTGGACCAATCACGTCATCGCGGACCCGTATGAACCGGGTTCTATCTTCAAGGTCGTCACCCTCGCGGCAGCCCTCGACAATCGCAAAGTTACTCCTGGTGAGATGATCGACTGCGGCAACATGCACTACGAAGACCCGGTGCGTAAGGTGAAACTCAGTGACGACGAGCCGCTCGGCATGCAGACTGTCAAGGGCGTGCTGGTTCATTCGAGCAACATCGGGATGTACAAAATCAGCAAACGTGTTGGACAGGACATGATGCTCGACTATGCCACAAGGTTTGGCTTTGGTGCTCCCACCGGAATTGGTCTCGTCGGCGAAAAAGCCGGTTACCTGAACAACGGCAAGTGGAGCAACACCACCTATTCACGCATGCCCATCGGATACGAAGTCAATGTCACCCCCCTGCAAATGTGCATGGCCTACGGAGCCATTGCCAACGGTGGCGTGCTCATGAAGCCGCGCCTCATCGACCGCCTCGTCAAGGCGAATGGCGAAACTGAGGTCGTCCCGCCGCAGCCGGTCTGGCAGGTCTGCACCGCCAAGACCGCCGCCACCTTGCGCGATTTCCTCGAAGGTGTCGTTCTGGAAGGCACGGGCAAACGTGGTGCGCTGCCGGAGGTTCGAGTCGGTGGCAAAACCGGCACCACCCGCCGCTACGACCCTGAGAAGAAACGCTACATCGACGGCTCCTACCTCACCTCGTTCGTTGGCATGGCCCCGATCGACAATCCCCGATTGGTCTGTCTGGTGATGCTCGACGATCCCAAGGCTGAGAGTGCTGCCATGGTTCGCGGCGGTCGCATTGCGGCGCCCATCTTTGCTGAAATCGTGCGGGAAACCCTCGATCATCTGGCCATTCGCAACGAACGCCCCGTCAAGGTGGCGGCGAAAGGGGGAGCACAATGATCTTACGCGATCTCATCCCTAATCTCGACAAGCCCGCTGTCTCCGGCAGTCTCGACACCGAAATCGTCGGTCTCGCGTACGATTCACGCAAAATCGGTCCGGGCATTGCCTTCGTAGCTCTTCGTGGCACGCATGCCGATGGTCACGCCTTCATTGGCAAGGCGATTGAGCTCGGTGCTGCGGCGATCATTGCCGAACAGGCCCCGGCGGATGGCTGCACTGTGCCGTGGGTGCATGTGCGCCACTCGCGCATCGCCCTCGCCCAGGCAGCTGCGGCGTTGAACGGCCACCCGGCCAAGGCGCTTACTATTGCGGGTGTCACCGGGACGAACGGCAAGACCACCACGGCGTTTTTGCTGCACCATCTGTTCAATGCCGCGCAGATGCGCAGCGGTTTGCTGGGAACGGTGTTTTACGATTTGGGAGACGGTGAGCACCTGCCCGCCACGCACACCACGCCCGAATCACTCGAAATCCAGGGGTTGCTGGCGAGCATGCGGGACAACGGCTGCCGTGCCTGTGCCATGGAGGTGTCCTCCCACGCGCTGGATCAGGACCGCGTCTATGGCCTGCCGTTTGCCGCCGCCATCTTCACCAACCTCACGCAGGACCATCTCGATTACCACGGCACGATGGAGAAGTACTTTGAGGCCAAGGTGCGCCTGTTTCAAATCACCGCTGATTCATCGGCGCGCTCGGCCTTGATCATCAACGGTGACGACTCCTGGGGGCGCAAACTCGCCCAGCGGTTTGAACACACCGGCCGCGTCGTCCGTTTCGGCTTCGGGGTTGGTTGTGAGTATCGTGCCATCAACGTTCGTTACGATCTCACCGGCACCACGTTTGAGCTTGAAGCGAAAGGCCGCAGCTTCTTGGTGCGCCTGCCGCTCATCGGCGACTTCAATGTTTACAACGCCCTTGGGGCTCTGGCCGCCACGCAGGGGGTCGGGTTGAATCTGCGTGAAGCCATCAAGAACCTGCAGAACGCACCGCAGGTGCCGGGCCGCATGGAACGGGTGTCTGACAACTCACGCTTCCATGTCTTCGTCGATTATGCGCATACGCCGGACGGTCTGGAGAATGCCCTGCGCACCGCACGAGCGCTGCGCCCGCGCCGTCTCATCACGGTGTTCGGCTGCGGGGGGGATCGGGATCGTACCAAGCGTCCGAAGATGGCCGCCGCTGCGGAAGCCGGCAGCGACATCTGCGTACTCACCTCCGACAACCCGCGCACCGAAGATCCGCAGCAGATTTTGAACGATGCCAAGGCCGGCTTCGCCCGCCCGCAAAAACACGCCATCATTGCAGACCGCCGTGAGGCCATCCAGACCGCGCTGCAAAATGCGTGGGAGGGTGATCTGGTGCTGATTGCTGGCAAGGGGCACGAAGACTATCAGGACATTCAGGGCCAGAAACATCCATTCGATGATCGCAAAATCGCCCGCCAGCTTCTCCACCAGCTTAAAGCAGACCGTGCCGCCGAACGCGAAGAAAAAGCCGCTGAACGCGAGGCCATGCGCGGCGGCTTCGACCGCCCCCCAGATCGATTTGACCGATGATCCCCGTCACACTCCAGACCCTGGCCCACTTCGCCGCAGGCACACTGCGTGGAGATGGCACGTGCTTGGTAAGGAACGTGAACACCGACTCGCGCAAAATCACCGCTGGCGAGGTGTTCGTGGCACTGGTGGGAGACAAATTCGACGCCCATGATTTCATCCCGCAGGTGGCTGCGGCTGGTGCGGCCGCAGTTGTCGTTAGCCGGGTTGATTCCGCCTGGGGCACGCTGCCATGCGCTGTCATCGAGGTGGGCGACACCTTGCAGGCGCTGCAAAACATGGCGCGCGGCTATCGTGAACACCATGCGCCGCTCATCATCGGCCTGACCGGCAGTAATGGCAAAACTTCGACCAAGGATCTCGCGGCGATCATCATGGCGCGTAAATTCCAGACGCGTGCCACCCTGGGCAATCTGAACAATCACATCGGCCTGCCGCTGACCTTGCTCTCACTGCGTGAAGGGGACGAGTGTTGCGTGGCCGAGATGGGCATGAATCATGCGGGTGAAATCAAAGTGCTCACAGACATCGCCATGCCGGATGCCGGCATCATCACCAACGTCGGCATGGCCCACATCGAATTTCTGGGCACGCAGGATGCGATTGCGTGGGAAAAAGGCACCCTGGCGGCGAATGTACGTCCTGGTGGCGTGGTGGTGCTGAATGCCAATGACAAATACAGCGAGGTCATCGCCCGCCACTGCCAGGCCAGTGTCTCGATGGCAGGAGTCGGCTGTGGTGATGTCGCGGCTTCCAATCTGCGGTCGGACGCGACCGGAACGACCTTCACGCTCGACTTTGGCGGCGAAAAAGTTGAAACACACCTGCCCATTCTTGGCGAGCACATGGTCGGCAATGCCGCGCTGGCCGCATGCATGGGCTGGCGGCAGGGCATTGCGCCTGACGAGATCGCGGATGCCCTGAATCAGGCAAAACTCACTGGCGGGCGCGTGGAGCCCAAAGTCATCAAGGGCATTCATTTCATCGATGATTCTTACAACGCGAATCCTGACAGCATGATCGCCGGTTTGCGTACGCTCAGCACGCTGGGTTCTTTTGGCAGCCGCCGTGTGGCGGTGCTGGGACGTATGGGTGAGCTGGGGTCGATTGCTGAAGCAGAACATCGCCGCGTGGGCGAGTTCGCCGGCTCGCTTAAGCTTGACGCCGTGTTCAGTGTCGGCGGCAGCGAAGCCGCGAGGATCACCGACGCCTCGAAGGCCGTGCCGTCCGAACATTTCCCCGATCATGCCACTTGTGCCGCGCGTCTGCGCGAGTGGTTGCGCGAGGGAGACGTGGTGCTGCTCAAAGGCAGCCGCTCCGCGCGCATGGAACAGATTCTCACACATTTTTCCGCCTCATGATGTACTGGCTTTACGAACTTAGGGAATGGCTCTTCGCTCATCAATGGATCAGCGATGACGCCGCTCTGTACAAAATTCTCAACCTCTTCAAGTACCACACGTTCCGTGCGGGTGGCGCTGCAGTCACGGCGTTTGCACTGTCGCTGATGTATGGCGACCGCCTCATCCGCAAACTGATCTCATTGAAGATCGGCCAGCCGATTCGCTCCGCCGAGGAAGTGCACAAGCTGCATGAACTGCACGGCAAGAAGGCCGGCACGCCGACGATGGGGGGCATTCTCATTCTCGCGGCGATTGTGCTCTCGACGCTGCTGTGGGCGAAGTGGGACAACGTCATGGTGTGGACGGTCCTGTTCACCACCATCGGTCTCGGCACCCTGGGTTTCCGCGATGACTACCTGAAGATCAGCAAGAAGAACTCCAAAGGCGTCAGCGCTCGTACCAAGCTAGTCTGGCAGACCTCGGTGGCGGTGGTGGCCGGCCTGCTGTTTGCCTATGCGGTGCCGGGGGACAACGGCATCACGCTGCGCGCGCTTTACATCCCGTTTGTGAAGGATGCGGTGATTTCCGACATGCATCTGTTCGCGGTCGCGTTGTTTGCCCTCATCATCGTCGGCGCTTCAAATGCGGTGAACCTCACCGACGGCCTGGACGGCCTAGCCACCGGCTGCTCGATCACCACCTCGCTGGCCTATGCCGCGTTTGGCTACATTTGCGGCAACGCGAAGTACTCCGAGTACCTCGGTGTTGCGCACAACAGCCTGGCCAACGAACTGCCCATCGTGGCGATGGCAATGGCGGGCGCATGTCTCGGCTTTCTGTGGTTCAATGCGCACCCGGCCAAGATGTTCATGGGAGACACCGGTTCGCTGGCACTGGGCGGCTGCATTGCGGCGCTGGCCATCGGCTGCAAGCAGGAGATCGTGCTCGCCCTCGTTGGCGGCGTGTTTGTGATGGAGGCCATGAGCGTCATTCTGCAGGTCTGGAGCTTCAAGACGCGCGGCAAGCGCATCTTCCGCATGGCTCCGATCCATCATCATTTCGAACTCGGCGGTTGGCATGAGAACCAGGTCATCGTGCGCTTCTGGGTGCTATCGCTGCTCTTCGCCATGCTCGGTCTTGCCACGCTCAAGCTGCGTTAAATCATGCGTTTCGCCTCACAACACTTTGCCATTCTCGGTGCTGGTCGCAGCGGCCTCGGTGCCGCGCGCCTGGCGCGCCTGCATGGCGCGGAAGTGACGGTTTTTGACGAGGGCGACAAAGCAAAATCGGTCGAGGATTTCCACTGCGTGCTCGGCCAGCCTGCGCGCGATCTCGTCGTCAAGCCCGGCGAGTTCCAGCAGGTCATCATCAGCCCCGGTCTGGATGAACATTGGCCACTGCCGAAGAAATTCACGGACGCAGGCGTGCCGCTGGTGGGCGAGACTGAGTTTGCCTTCCATCTGACCGACATGCCGATGGCGGCAATCACTGGCACGAACGGCAAGAGCACCTGCACGGAGCTGATTGCGACGCTGTTCAATGGCTGCGGCATGAAATCACTGCCCTGCGGCAACCACGGCGTGTCCTTGAGTGAAGTCGTCGCCAGCGGGGTGCGCTACGATGTGCTCGCGCTCGAGATCAGCAGCTTTCAGCTCGAAACGATTCGTGACTTCCGTGCGAAGGCGAGCCTGTGGCTCAACTTTGCGCCGGATCATCTAGATCGTTATCCGGACATGGAGTCGTACTTTGCCGCGAAGGCGCGCGTTTTTGAAAACGTCACGGCGGACGATGTGGCCATCGTGCGCGCGGGTGAAAGCGTGTCGTCCGGTGCGGCGGAGCGCTGGACCTTCTCCGCCTATGGCGCGGAGGCGGGCTACACCTACAGCGCCGGTAGCTTCTATCATCTTGGCCAGGAAATCGGCAGCGCCAGCGGCTTGAAACTGCGAGGCAAACACAACATGGAAAACGTGCTCGCAGCGCTGATGACCGGACGTGCGTTTGGGCTGCAGTTCTCCAGCATGCTGAAGGCCATGGAGAGCTATGAGCCGCCCCGGCACCGCTGCGAGCTGGTGCGCGCGCTGCGTGACCGCGAATACATCAACGATTCCAAGGCGACCAACCTGCATGCGCTGGAAGCCTGCCTGCGTTCGCAGGAGCGGCCGATCGTGCTGATCGCCGGCGGCAAGGACAAGGAACTCGACTACACGCCGTTGCGCGCGGAGCTGAACGGCCAGGTGCGTGCGATGGTGTTGATTGGCGAGATTGCGCAGCAGCTTGAGAAAACCTTTGGCGATCTGCTGCCCTGCCAGTGCGCCACTGACATGGCGGACGCGGTGCGTCTGGCCACTGAAGTTTCACAGGCGGGGGATGCGATCATCCTCAGCCCCGGCACCTCCTCTTTCGACATGTACACCGGCTATGCCCAGCGCGGTGATGTTTTTCGTGAGGCCGTGAACGCCTTGAATTGAATTTAAAGACCCCGAATCCCGACAATCCCAGACCCCAAGGTCCTATGAAGATGAAACCCAAGCCCAAAGAAACCAAGCTGCTGCTCAACCTGATGGACGGTGAGCGGCATCGCCACCGGGTGGCGCTCGTGACGGAAGAGGGTGAATGGAACCAGCATGAGCCAAACTCCGGCATGGCCCGGATGTTTGTCGTCATGCTGCTGATCCACGTCGTCCTCATTGGCGGCATCATCATCTATGATTTCATGGGTGATGATGAAAAGCCGCAGCAGACGGTGACTCAGGCGGCGCGCGCGCTGAGCAGCGGCACCGGCCTGCCCGTGGCTGCGCCCGAAGTCGTCACGGCGCAGGCGCAGGCGGCGGCGGACACGGAGCAGTTTGACAACTACGAGATGCGTTCGGGGGACTCGATCAAGTCCATCGCTGCCAAATTTGGCTCCTCCGAAGCGGAGATCACCCGGCTGAACATGATCGACAAAGGCTTGCAGATCGGACCCGGCACCATGCTGCGGGTGCCCAAACAGGCCGTACCGAGTGCGATTCCGGTGGACCCGAAGACGCTGAAGACGATGGCGGTCACGGAAGGGGTACCGAAGGCCATTCCCTTGGTCAGAGACCAGCCGCCGGCCACGAAAGTGCCCAGCGAAGCCGTGAAGCCATCCGAAGCGCCTGCCAGCCTGTCTGCCGCCACTATGTCACCCATTTCGCTGGTGGCGCCGAACGAAGTCCCCCCTGCGACATCTTCGCTGGTGGCTGCTGCGGATACGCCGGCCACCGCACCCGCGCCGCCTGCCAGCGCCGCTGCCGCGCTGCCGCCACCCACCAAGCCGAATGTCGTTTCGTTGCTGCAGGAAAATGCACCGAAGGTGGAGGCGGGCAATCCTGTGACCGCAAGGCCGCGGGATCGGGATGAGCCGAAGCCAGCCGCCAAAGCGGAACCCAAGCCGCTGGCAAAGCCGAACCCCGTGCCGCCGCCAACCCAGATGCTGAAAAAGATCGCCGAAGCGCCCCCCGCGACGAAGAAGGAGAAGGCCGAGCCAACCAAAAAAGTGGTGGCGGACGCTCCGCCCAAAACCGTGGCCAAGGCAACTGCCGCGCGCTCACATACGCTGAAGTCCGGCGAGACGCTTTACCGTCTGTCCGCCAAGTATGGTGTCTCGGTGGCGGCCATTCAGAAAGCGAACAATATCAAGAACCCCAACGCCATGCGCGACGGGATGAAACTGCTGATCCCGGCGAAGTAACTGCTCGTTTCCGGCTGCATGGCCAAATATTCCATTCTCCTGCTTATTCTGGCGGCGCTGTCGTTGATCGCGCTGGGCATCACCATGCTGGCGAGCACGACGTTTCAAGTCGCGCATGAAGGTGGTGAGGACTATGTGACCCTGTGGCGGCAACTGGGCTGGCTGGGAGCTGCGACCGTGGTTTGCGTGATCGTGGCCATCGTGGATTACAACGTCTGGATGCGCTGGCGCTGGCATCTTTTGATCGCCGCCGCCGTGCTGCTGGCCTTGTGCTACATCCCGACGATCGGCGTGGAGATCAACGGCTCGAAACGCTGGATCGGTCTGCAGGCCGTAGGCGTGCGCGGATTTCGGGTGCAGCCGTCCGAATTTGCCAAGATAGCGTTGATCATCGCTCTGGCAGGTTGGTTTGGGACACATCAGGCGCTGACGCGCACTTTTTGGCGTGGTTTTGTGCTGCCGGGCCTGATTTTGCTGGGCATCGTGGCCCTGATCGGCTGCGAATTTGACCTTGGCAGCGCCTTGCTGGCCTCGACAGTGGGTCTCGGCGTGATGTTCGTGGCGGGCACCAAGATGCGCTATCTGGCGATCATTGTCGTCCTTTGCGGTGGCGGCCTCGCGGCGGGGGTCAAGTTTCTGCCGAACCGGTTTGAGCGCATCATGGTGACCTTTGACCTCGAAAACCACAAGGAAGACCTGGGTTTGCAGCAGTGGGTGTCCAAGCTGGCGTTTGGCTCCGGCGGGCTGGAAGGACGCGGCCTGGGGGAGGGGCGCATGAAGCTTTCTTACCTGCCCGAAGCGCACACGGACTTCATTTTTCCCATGGTCGGGGAGGAGCTGGGCCTGCGGGGAACGGTGGCCGTGGTGCTGGCGTTTGCGGTGCTGGTGATGGCTGGAATGGTCGTTTCCGCGTACGCGCCGAACCGGTTTGGCAAGCTTTTGGGGGCAGGACTAACATTTTTGCTGGGAATGGAAGCGCTCTTGAACATGGGCGTGACCACTGCTTTGCTGCCGAACAAGGGATTGCCGCTGCCTTTCGTAAGTTACGGAGGGTCCAGTCTCGTCGCCGCGATGGTCGCGGTGGGCATCCTGATCAACATCCACCGCCAGGGCGTCCATCTGACTTGGGATCAACTCCCCGTGATCCGCAGAAAGCGCCGCTGGACTCCACAGCTTTAGCCTTTTGAATCTTAGTGAAACAGAAAAATTCGAAGTCCATCCACGTGCTTATCGCGTGTGGTGGCACTGGGGGGCATTTGTTCCCCGGTATTGCCGTCGGTGAGGTCCTGGCCTCACGCGGTCACAATGTGACCTTGCTCATCAGTGAAAAGAAGATCGACACCCTGGCCGCCTCCGGGCACCCGGAACTGCGGTTCGAAAAGATGCCATTTCTAGCCATGCCGAAACCGTGGTCGCCCAAGATGTTCGGCTTTCTCAAGGGGCTCTGGCAGGGCACCAAGGCCTGTCGGAAGCTCATCCGCGATAGCGAGGTGGATGTGGTGCTCGGCATGGGCGGATTTACCTCCTTTGCCCCGTTGTACGCCGGACGCAAAGAAGGCTGCCACACGCTCATTCACGAGAGCAACGCCATCCCCGGCAAGGCGAACCGCCTCAATGCGCGCTACAGCGACATCGTGCTGTGCGGCCTCGAAGCCTGCAAGGAGCACTTCCCGAAGCATGGGGATGTGCGCGTGGTTGGCACGCCGATCCGCAGCAGCATGCGCAAGCCGAACAACGACGACCCGCGTGCCTTCTTCAAGCTGGACAAGGACAGGCGCACGCTGCTTGTCATGGGCGGCAGCCAGGGCGCGCGCGGAGTGAACCGTGCCGTGGGCATGGCGCTGGAAGAGTTTGAGAGAATGGGCATCCAGGTGTTGCACATTGCCGGACCGACCGATTACGAAGAGGTGAGGGACGTTTACGCGAAGATCCCGATGCTCAAGCAGCACGTGGCCGCCTTCTGCCATCGCATGGATCTGGCCTATCGCGCGGCGGATCTGGCCATTGCACGATCGGGAGCCTCCTCCATGTCTGAGCTGGCCTACTTCGGAGTGCCGAGCCTGCTGGTGCCGTA
>Ga0114968_10002799_pt1 | contig 13192 bp, 13 predicted proteins | sample M_130807_EF_Meta_FD_87020 | JGI IMG/M metagenome (GOLD analysis project Ga0114968, IMG submission 87020) | Freshwater microbial communities from Lake Montjoie, Canada to study carbon cycling - M_130807_EF_MetaG | ecosystem: Environmental > Aquatic > Freshwater > Lake | place: Lake Montjoie... | reverse complement strand
CAAGTGCATTTGCCCCGTAACTTGGCCATTCGCACCTTTGTGGTGATGGTGGCCAGCGCCACCACCGGCAGCCTGTTGTTCAACTTCACCACCAATGGCAATGGCCAATTGATGGTCGAGCGGCTGGACGGTTTGGTCGCCGACCCTGCCCAACTTGGGTTTTTGCTGGCAGGTATTTATGCCGTGGCCTCACTGGCGCAATTGGTGGTGGGCCGCTTGCTCGACAAGGTGGCGGTCAAGCCCTTGTTTTTGGGAATCTTGGCCTTGCAAATCGGGGTGTTTTACTGGGCCGCCCACACCACGGGTTGGCTTTGGTATGTGGCGGCCATCGCCTACATGGTGTCGGTGTTTGCGTCCATCCCGTTCAACGAGACCATGGTGGTGCGTTACATCGACAACTCCATGCGCTCGCGCGTGAGCGGGGTGCGCATTGCGGTGTCGTTTGGCATCAGCTCGCTGGCGGTGTATTTGCTCGGGCCCTTCATCAAGGCAGCGGGCTTCACCAGTTTGATGCTGACCATGTCGGCCATTGCCTGTGTCAGCGCCTTGATCGTGTTGTGGTTGCCCAGCCAGGCGCAACTCCAAGCGGGCGCAGCAGCGGCCCCAAATAGCGCGGCATGAAGCCAGATGGACGCCGGGCTTGCAAGTCACCCCTCGGGTGATTTTCCCCAAGCGCCTGAAAAAGAACGTTTGAAAACGGGCCGGTGTCAGGCCCAAGCGGCTGGGTTCAAGTGGCGGCGAATTGCAAGGCAGCCAAACTGGCGTACAGACCGCCTTGGGCGATCAGTTGGGCGTGGGTGCCTTGCTCGATCAATCGGCCGCGATCCAGCACCCAAATCACATCGGCTTTTTGCACCGTGGCCAAGCGGTGGGCGATGACCAAGGTGGTGCGGTTGTGCATCGCGCGCTCGAGCGCGGCTTGCACCATGCGCTCGCTTTGCGCGTCCAAGGCACTGGTGGCCTCATCGAGCAACAACAGTGGCGGGTTTTTCAAGATCGCCCGTGCAATCGCCAAGCGTTGGCGCTGCCCGCCCGATAGACGCACACCGCGTTCGCCCAAAAAGCTGTCATAGCCCTGGGGCAGCTCCAATAAAAACTCATGGGCATAGGCCGCTTGGGCGGCGGCAATGACCTCGGCGTCGCTGGCCTCGGGTCTGCCATATCGGATGTTGTCCCAGGCCGTGCCCGAAAAAATCACCGGCTCTTGCGGCACGATGCCAATGCGCGCACGCAAGTCGTGCAAGGCCATGCGGTGGATGGGCACCCCATCGATCTCGATCTGGCCGTGCTGCGGGTCGTGAAAGCGCAGCAACAAATCAAACAAGGTGGTTTTGCCCGCGCCACTGGGGCCGACCACCGCCACGGTTTGGCCGGCGCTGACCTGGGCGCTGAGTTGGTCCAGCGCCGGGGTCAGGGGCCGTGAGGCGTAGTGAAAGCCCACCCCTTGCAAGGCCAGTGTCGAGCCGGCTTGGGGCCAAGGCGCTTGCAAAGCTGGGACCGGAGAGACCACCGCCGATTGGGTGTGCAGCAACTCCATCAAGCGCTCGGTGGCACCGGCGGCGCGCAACAAGTCGCCGTAGACCTCGCCAAGCACCGCAAATGCACTGGCGAGCAAAATCACATACACGATGATTTGACCCAACTCGCCCGCGCTCAGGCTGCCCGCGTACACCGCCAAAGTGCCTTGGTACAGCCCCCACAGCAGGGCTGCGCTGCTGGCCAAAATGATGAAGCCCACCAACAACGCACGCGCCCGCACACGCCGCACCGCCGTGGTGAAAGCGCTCAGCGTGGAGGCTTCATAGCGGCGCGCCTCGCGTTGTTCAGCCCCATGGCTTTGCACCACGGTGATGGCGTTGAGCACTTCGGAGGCCATGGCGCTGGTGTCGGCCACCCGGTCTTGGCTGGCGCGCGACAAGCGGCGCACGCGCCGCCCAAACCACACACTGGGCAACACGATCAGCACCAGCACAACAATGACCTGAATCATCAACCAAGGCCGCATCCACACCAGCATGAGCAATGCGCCCGAGCCCATCACCGCATTGCGCAAGCCCATGGACAGCGACGAGCCCACCACGGTTTGCACCAAGGTGGTGTCGGCGCTCAGGCGAGACAGCACTTCGCCGGTTTGGGTGGTTTCAAAAAACGACGGGCTTTGCTGCAGCACGTGGGCGTAAACCGCTTGGCGCACGTCGGCGGTGATGCGCTCACCCAGCCAGCTCACCACATAAAAGCGCGCCGCTGAAAACACCGACAAGGCCACGGCCACCCCAAACAGCATGACAAAGTCTGCCGCCAAGCCCTCGGCCTGACCTTGGGCGCTGGTGGCCAAGCCGCCATCGATGAGTTGGCGCAGCGCCCAGGGAAAGGCCAAGGTGGCCGCCGCAGCCAGCAATAAAAACAAACCTGCCGCAGCGATGGCACCGGTGTAGGGGCGCAAAAAAGGTTTCAAGCCCGAGAGGGACTGGGGGCTGGCCGCCTGGGGGCGATCGGGGGTGTTTTTGGCCATGGCGTTGGGGTTGGATGAGGCCCGCCATTGTGCCCTTGCGTGGCTTGCACAGGTGACAGCGTCAAGCCCGGCTCAATGACAGAATGCTTTGCATGGACATCAATTCAATCGAAGTCACTGCTCCCCCGATCCCTGCGGCCACCGTGGTCATGCTGCGCGATGGCGCTGCGGGCATGGAGGTTTTTTTGTTGCGCCGCCACAGTGCCTCGGCCGTGTTGGGCGGGGTGTTTGTTTTTCCCGGCGGCAAACTGGACCGCCTGGATGCAGACCCTGGTTTGCACGCGCGACTCGACCATGCCCCCGATGTGTTGCACCAACGCCTGCGCGAGGGCGACTTGAGCACCGACACCGCCGCCAGCTTGTGGGTGGCGGCCCTGCGCGAATCGTTTGAAGAATGTGGCGTGTTGTTTGCCCGTGGCGGTGCCCAAGGCCTGCATTGGGATGGATTGCGGCACGAAGAGGGTGGGTTTGGGGACTTGATCCAGCGCCATGATTTGCAATTGCAGTGCGAGGCCTTGTGGCCTTGGTCGCGCTGGATCACGCCACGCGTGCCGTCCGTCACCAACAAACGCTTTGACACCCGTTTTTTTGTGGCGCGTGCACCGGCCAACCAGCAAGCGGGGCATGACAACGTGGAGACCACGGAAAGTGTGTGGATCACACCGCACCAAGCTTTGCACCGCTATTGGGCGGGTCAGATGGAGATGGCACCGCCCCAAATCATGAGCCTGGCCCATTTGGCCCGTTTTGCGCATGTGGACGCAGTGCTGCAAGACGCTGCCCAACGGGGCCCGCATTTGGTCGAACCCCAACCCCATGACGACAACGGCATCCGGGTGATTTGCTACCCCGGAGATCCGCGCCACAGTGTGGATCGGCAACACATGCCTGGGCCCACTCGGCTGCGCTTTGTGAATCAAAGGTTTGAGCCCGATGGTGGCTTGGCTGCGTTTGGCGTATGAGCCCAGGGGTCAATGCCGCCGTGCGCTTGCGTATCATGGCCAGTGGTGCCTCGGCGGTCGGGGCGGGAGAAACACCATGAAATGGTTGCTGCTGGGCTTGGTTTTGTTTTTGGGCACGCACGCTTTGCGGGTGTATGCCGAGGGCTGGCGCAGCCAGCAAATGGCGCGCTTGGGCGAAAAAACCTTCAAGGGCGTGTATGCCGTGGTGTCTTTGCTGGGCTTTGTGTTGTTGTGCTGGGGCTATGACATCGCCCGCGCCACCCCCACGGTGTTGTGGGTGCCCCCCGTGGCCACGCGCCATGTGGCGGCCTTGCTGATGCTGTTGGCCTCGGTGTTGTTGGTGGCCGCCTATGTGCCGGGCAACCACCTGAAAGCCCGCATGCGTCACCCCATGGTGCTGAGCGTCAAAGTGTGGGCACTGGCCCATCTGCTGGCCAATGGCAATTTGGAAGATGTGATTTTGTTTGCCAGCTTTTTGGTTTGGGCGGTGCTGTGCTTTCGCGCCGCCCGGGCCCGTGATCGCGCCGCCAATCTGCCCCCGGTGGTACCCCAGATGCGTGCCACATGGGTGGCGGTGATGGGCGGTGTGGTTTTGTATGCGGTGTTTTTGTTCAAAGCCCATGCCTGGTTGGTGGGTGTCAGCCCCTTGGGGTTCTGAGCCTCATTTTTTTGGAGTTTTTTCATGCCTGTGATCACTGTGACTTTGTTGCCTGGTTATCCGCCGCAAGCCCAGCACCGCTTGGTACAACGCTTGGCCGACACCGCCCGTTCGGTGATTGCCGCCAGTGACGCGGGGACCACCGTGTTCATCAACGAAGCCAGCACCTATCGGCGCGATGGCCAGGTGTACGCCGCAGGTGCGGCGGTGGTGCCCGACGCCAGTGCGCGGGTGCAAAGCTTTTTGGAAACCATGGCAGCACGCAACCTGGCCCAGGCGCAAAGCTATTTGGCACCGGGTTTTGAAATGGTCTTTCCGGGCGGGGCTGTGATGCACCGTTTGGAGCAATTGATGGATTGGGCCAAGCCGCGCTACCGCTCGGTGGCCAAGCGCTATGACCGGTTTGATGAGTGCTGGCAAGGCGATACAACCGTGGTCTATTGCAGCGGCACCTTGTTTGGGGTGTGGAACGACGGCACGGCGTTTGAGGGCATCCGATTCATCGACCGCTTTGAAGTGGTCAACGGTTTGTTCACCCGGCAAGAAGTTTGGAACGATTTGGCCGAGACCCAGAGGGTGGCGTGACCCAGGTGGGCTTGATGCTGCGTGCAGGGGCCTGGCTCATCCTTTTGGGTGGGTGGGTGGGTTGGGCACAGGCCAATGCCGAACTGGGTTGGCGCATCATCACCGAGCGCAGCTTGGGCAACTGCGGGGCCTGCCATGCTTGGCAGGCAGCACCCGCATCCACCAGCACGTTTGCGCCCCCTTTGGACGGGGTCGCGCAGCGCTACAACGCCGCACAATTGCGCCAGTGGTTGGTGGATGCCCGCCACCTGCGGCCCGACACCTTGATGCCTGTGTTTGGCAGCCTGCGCGGACTGCGTCAACCCGCGCCAAATCAAGCGGTGCTCAGCGCCGATCAAATCGATGCGGTGGTGCTGGCGCTTGAGCAGCGCTTGGCCATTAACCGCACCGGACCTGCGCCCATGTCCTCTGCACCAGCCACGCCTTATGCCGCGTCATCCGCATCGGCCGTCGCAACGACAGCCGCAACTTCAGCGGCAGCTGCTGTAGCAACTGCACCAACTGTTTCCCCCCCGAACCCCGCTGACGCCTCTGGCCCGGGGTCGCGTCAAAGTGGCCTGGCTTTTTTGTCACCCAGCTTGCGCCAGATGAACGACGACGACATGGCCAATCCCATGAGCCTGTGGGTCGAGCGCGGTCAGGCGGCTTGGGGCCAAACCAACACAGGGTCCAGTTGCCAGTCATGCCACGGTGCGTTGGGCGCGATGCGCAAAGCCGTGGCCCAACACCCCAAGTTAAGCCCTGACGGTAAAGCGTTGCGAAATTTAGAGGACCAAATCGGTGTGTGCCGCCAACGCCAGGGCGCACCCAGTGCGCAAGCCGATGACACCGTGCTGGCTTTGAGCGCGGCTTTGCACCATGCCGCCCGTGGCGAGCCCATCGCGGTGCAAGCGCCGCTTGCCCGGCAGTCGGCGTGGCAAGCGCAATGGCAGGCTGGTGCCGATCAATATCAAACCCGGCAGGGGCGCATGAACCTGTCCTGTGCCCATTGCCACGACGACCGTGTGGGCGCGCAAATGCGCGGCGACACCATCAGCCCGGGTCACCCCACGGGCTTTCCGATTTACCGCTTGTCGTGGCAACAAGCCGGTGGCATGGACCGGCGCTTGCGTGCTTGTTACTCTGGCGTACAGTCCGCCATGCCCGAGCCTGGCAGCGCGATATTGCGCAGCTTGGAACTGTTTTTAAAAGTGCGCGCCAATGGCATGACCATTGAAGGGCCGTCGGTGCGACGCTGATTTTTCTCATCCTTGTTCACAGAAAGAACCACCATGACCCCCTCCCTGGACAGCGTGCGCGCAGAACTCGCCCCCCAAGGCACCTTGAAAGTGGGCTTGAACCTGGCCAATTTCTTGTTGGTCAACATGAAAGACACCAGCCAAGCGCCCAAGGGCATTGCCCCCGATTTGGCCCGTGAAGTGGCGCGCGAAATCGGTGTGCCGATTGAGTTTTTTCCCTACGCCACGCCAGGCGAAATGGCTGATGCCGCGCAAAGTGGTGTGTGGAACATGGCCTTGCTGGCGGTTGAGCCCGCCCGGCAAAACGTGATTGATTTTTCGGCGCCTTATTTGGAGATCGAGGCCACCTATTTGGTCCCCGCCAACTCACCGCTGCAGCGCATCGAAGATGTCGACCGCGCCGGGGTGCGCATTGCGGTCATGCACAAAAGCGCGTACGACTTGTACCTGAGCCGCAGCTTGAAGCACGCGCAATTGGTGCAAATGGCCAGCATGGACGCCTCCTACAACGAGTTTGTGGCCCAAGGCCTGGAGGCCTTGTCGGGCCTGCGCCCGCGCTTGGTGCAAGAGCAGGCCAAGTTGCCAGGCTCGCGGGTTTTGGACGGTCGCTTCACCGCCATTGGCCAAGCCATTGGGGTGCCCAAGGGCGGCAGCGCTGCGGCGGCGTTTTTACGCGATTTTGTCGAGCGGGCAAAAGCTTCGGGCCTGGTCACGCAAATCATCGAACGCAATGGTGTTCAAGGTGTCACCGTGGCCGGTCCCGCCGCCTGAGACTGCCTGCACCAGCCCAAACCTGATTTCGACTCGAAACAACCCCCATTCGACCCCATGCAAAAAACCATCCTCATCACCGGCGGCGGGCGCGGCATTGGCGCGGCCACGGCCCGTTTGTTGGCCCTGCAAGGCCACGCCATTTGCATCAATTACGCGAGCAACCAAGCCACCGCCCAAGCCGTGGTCAAAGACATCCAAGCCGCTGGTGGCCAAGCCTGGTGCGTGGCCGCCGATGTGTCGCAAGCCGACCAGGTGCAAGCCTTGTTTGAATTTGTGGATCGCGAATGCCCACCGTTGCACGCGCTGGTCAACAACGCGGGCATTGTGGCCCCCTATGCGCGTGTCGATGGCATGGATGTGGCGCGCTTTCAACGCGTTTTTGCAACCAATGTGATGGGCAGCTTCATGTGTGCGCAAGCGGCCGTGGCACGCCTGTCCACCCGCCAGGGTGGCGCGGGCGGCAGCATCGTCAACCTGTCCACGGCGTTTGTGAAAACCGGTGCGCCGGGCATGGCGGTGGACTATGCGGCGTCCAAGTCGGCCATCGAAACCTTCACCATCGGCTTGGCCCGTGAAGTCGCCGCCGAGGGCGTGCGCGTCAACGCCGTGCGCCCCGGCCTGATCGACACCGAAATCCACGCGGCTGCGGGCGACGCCGACCGCGCCAACAAAGCCAAAGACTTTGTCCCCATGAAACGCGCCGGCCGCGCCGAAGAAGTGGCCCAAGCCATTGCGTGGTTGGTGTCCGACGCGTCTTCTTATTCCACCGGCGCGGTGGTGGATGTCTCGGGTGGGGTGTGAGCGTTTGAACTGACCCGTCAGAGCGCCGGCCGATCGCCAAGCGATTTACTTTTTCAGCCGCTTGACCGGGTTGCGCAGCACACCGATGCGCTCGAACTCGACTTCGATCACATCGCCATCTTTCATCCAGCGGTCGCACTCCAAGCTGCAGCAACCGGCCATGGTGCCGCTGCCAAAAAACTCGCCCACGTGCAAGGTTTCGCACTCCGAGATGTAGGCGATCATGTCCTCAAAGCTGTGGATCATGCTGCTCGTGGAGCTGTTGCCCCACGCCTCGCCGTTGACGCGCACTTGCACTTTCAGGTCGCGTGAGTTGGGGATTTCGTCAGCGGTGACGATCCACGGGCCCATGGCGTTACCGGTGTCAAAGCTCTTGCCTTTGGTCGGGCCCATGCGGCCTTCCATTTCGCGGATTTGTTTGTCGCGCGCTGAGAAGTCGTTGAACACCGTGTAGCCAAAGATGTGTTTGGGGGCATCCGCTTTGCTGATGTTTTTACCGCCCTTGCCAATGAAGAAACCAAACTCGCCTTCGTAGTCAAACCAATCGCTGTAGCTGGGCCACTCGACGGTGGCCTCGGTGCCCACCACATTGAAGCGGTTGCTGATGTAAAAAATAGGTTGGGCGAAGTTGACGTCGGGGATGCTCACTTGCACATCGCTGCGCTCGGGCACGGGCTGGCCCTTCATGCGCGCCACCAGCATTTGCATGCCAGCTGGGGCGTTGCGCATGTGGTCCTCGGCATTGTTGAAGTCGCGAATTTGGCGCGGCACGGGCACGGGGGCGAGCAACTTGACGCTGGCCAGGGCATGGCGGTGCGGGCCTGCACCGGCACCCAGGTGTTCGATTTCACGGGCCAGGGCCAAGGCGGGCTCTGCGCCGTCCATCAAGGCCAGCATGTCCACCAAATGCGGGCTGTCACTGCCCTTGAGTTGGCGGTGTGCGGCTTGCAACGCCAGCACAGTGTGGCTGTTGGTGTCGACCGCACCAATGACGGTGTGTTGTGAGGGATCGATAAAGGTGGCGAGTTTCATGGGGTTCCTTGGGGCTTATTCGGGTTTGATGTCGGCCGCCGCCACGATGCGGCGGTAGTTGTCATTGGTTTGGCGGATCTTGTCGGCAAATTGTTCTGGTGTGCCGCCGCCCACCTCATAACCCGCGGCTTCCAGGCGCGGGCGCACGTCGTTGGCTTGGGCTGCTTGTTGGATCCAGCCATTGAGCTGGCGCGTGATGGGCGCACCCAGGCCGCGCGGGCCAAAGTAACCAATCCAAGTGTCGGGCATGGTGGCACCGCCAAAACCAGCGTCTTCCAGGGTGGGAATTTGCGGCGCGGCTTTGGCGCGGGTGGATTCGATCACGGCCAGCGCGCGCAGTTTGCCGCTTTGCACGTGTTGCATGATGGGGCCCAGCACCAAGATGCCCATTTGCACCTGGCCACCCAACAGGTCTGTGAGCGCAGGGCCACCCCCTTTGTAGGACACGTGGATCAGTTGTGCACCGGTGACTTTTTCGAGCATCAGGCCGGTCAGGTGTTGGGAGGTGTTGGAGCCGGCGGTCACATAGCCCACTTTGCCGGGGTTGGCTTTGGCGTAGGCGATGAGCTCTTTCATCGATTGCACAGGCAACGCCGGGTTGACCACGATGGCGATGGGCGCACGCGCCGCTTCCAAGATGGGTGTGAAGTCGCGCTGGTTGTCAAAGGGCACGCTTTTGAGCACATGGGGCTGCAAAATTTGCGACGAAAAAGCGCTCAAGATGGTGTGGCCATCTGCGGCCGACTTGGCCACCACATCGGCGCCAATGACGCCCGAAGCCCCAGCGCGGTTCTCGATCACCACCGATTGGCCCATCAGTTCAGCCAGCTTGATGGACAGGGGCCGGTTGAACACATCCAAGCCACCACCTGGTGCGTAGGGCACCACCAGGCGGACTGCTTTGCTCGGGTAGTTTTGGGACCAGCTGCTGGAAGCGCTCAAGCCCCCAGCCACCGCTGCGGCCAACAGATCGCGGCGCTTCATTCGGGTTTGATCCCGGCCGAGACCACGATCTTGCGAAACACTTCGGTGTCGGCCTTGATCGATTGGGTGAACTCGTCGGCGCTGGTGGTGCCGGTGATTTCATAACCCCCGGCCTCTAAGCGTTGTTTGATCTCGGGCGTGTTGATGGCCTGGCGGAATGCGGCATTGAGCTTGTCCACGATGGGCTTGGGCATATTGGCTGGCCCCAGCACGCCAAACCAGGTGTCGGGCACGGCATAGCCGGGCACCGTCTCGCCAATCGAAGGCACATCGGGTGAGGAGCGTGCGCGCTTGCCTTCGATCACGCCGAGGGCGCGCAAACGTCCGGCTTTGGCGTGGGGCAAGATGGTGGGGGAGGTGAGGATGACAACAGGTATTTGCCCGCCCAGTGCGTCGTTGATGGTGGGGCTGCCGCCTTTGTAGGGCAGGTGCTCCAAGCTGATGTTGGCCATTTGGGCAAACAGCACGCCACCCAAGTGGTGGGTCGAGCCCACGCCGGTGGTGCCATAAAAAAGTTTGCCGGGGTTCTTTTTGGCGTAATCAATCAGCTCTTTGATTGAGTTGACCGGCAGCGATGGGTGCACCGCCAAGATGTTGGGTGTGATCGCCACTTGGGCGATGGGGGTGAAGTCTTTCATCGTGTCATAGGGCACGTTTTTCGAGAAAAACGGCACCAGGTAATGCACGATGGAGGTCAGCACAATCGAGTAGCCATTGGGGCTGGAGCGGGCCACGTTGTCAGCGCCCAAGGTGGCGTTGGCGCCGGGGCGGTTGTCCACGATCACCGGCTGGCCCAATATTTCACTGAGTTTTTGGGCCACCGGCCGCGCCAGCGCGTCCACCGCACCGCCGGGTGCGTATGGCACCACCAAGCGGATGGGCTTGGTGGGATAAGCCTGAGACCAGGCCATCAAAGGCGCGCACAGCAAGGCCAGCAAGGTGAGGCGGCGTCGGATCATGGGGGAGTCTCCAGTGAAAGGTTTTTTATAAAAGAAAAGTGTCGGTCAAGCCGTGGCCCAGGTGCTCAACGCGGGTCTGCGCCTTGGCGGCGCCAGCGCAAGCCCCGCAAAGCGTCGCAAACTTGTTCCGTGACCACGCGCTCGATCAATGCAACCTGCTCGGGGCCAATGTCGCTCCATCCGGCGCGTCGCACAATGGTTTCGCGCGCAAAGCGAAAGGCCAAACTCTGGCCCAGCAAGGCATGAAAGCGCAACACCGTTTCTTGCTGGCCAGGGGGCTCGCCAGTGTAGGCCTCGATCAAGCGCGCGCCCACTTGGTGTAAACGCTCTAGGCAACCTTCATACAAGATGTCAAAAGCCTTGGTCGGGTGCATTTGCTCCTTGACCACAATGCTGGTCACGGTCAGCATTTCTTGGTAGGTGGACAAACTCGCGCCAATCAGGCGACCAAACAGATGCAAGCAAACTTCAGGCTCCTGGGTGCCCTGGCCGAGTTGGGCCTCGATCTCGTCGAGCAAGGGCCCCAGGCGTTCCACCAAGGTGTCGCAAATGTGATGGGCCACCGCAAAATACAAACCCTCTTTGTTGCCAAAGTAATAGGCAATGGCCGAAATGTTTTGTCCCGCCAATTGGGCAATCTCGCGCGTGGTGGCGCTGGCCAAGCTGTTTTCGCCAAACACCTGCACGCCGGCTTGGATCAGGGCGGCACGGGCCAGCGGGCCGCGACCCAATTCGTTGGGCGCGACAGGGTCCATCGTGGATGCAGTGGAAATCATGCGCGGACTCTAAATCAATTGATTGACTTAATCAAGCGCCTGGCATAGCATCGCCGCGCAAAGGAGACAGCGCATGACAGAACCATCCAAACCGGCATCGGCGCGCGAGTTGAGGCCCTTCAGCGGTTACCACAACCGGCCTGTTCCCAACGACGACAGTTTCATCACCCAGGTCGGCCCTGGCACCCCCGGCGGCGAATACCTGCGCCGCTATTGGCACCCCTTTTTGCTGGCGTCCGAACTCAAAGACCTGCCGGTGCCCGTGCGCTTGCTGGGCGAAGACTTGGTGGTGTTTCGCGATGGCTCGGGCCAGTTGGGTTTGCTGCACCGCCATTGCATCCACCGTGGCACATCGCTGGAATACGGCATCGTGGCCGAGCGCGGCATTCGCTGTTGTTACCACGGCTGGCACTTCGATGTGGACGGCACCGTGCTCGACACCCCGGCCGAGCCACCCACCAGCCGCATCAAGTCCAACTTTGTGCAAGGCGCGTACCGCATCCATGAGTGGAAGGGGCTGTTGTTTGCTTACATGGGACCGGTGGATGCCGAGCCCGAGTTCCCCACCTATGACTGCGTGGACAACCCCGATGACAACGAGGTGGTGCCGTTTCGCATGAACTTGCCGTGCAATTGGGTGCAAATTGTGGAGAACGGTTCTGACCCCATTCACAACGCTTACTTGCACGCCATCGTGGCGGGGCAGCAGTTTTCTCCTGCCTTCAAGGTATTGCCGCAACTGGATTTCCCAGAAACGCCGCTGGGCTTTTTGTCCATGGCCACGCGCAAGGTGGGCGACTATGTGTTTGTGCGCTCCAGTGACATCATCTTGCCCAACATGGGGCAGTTTCCGAATGGGGCCAATCGCGTTGACTCAGAGAGCGTAGGCCTGCGCCCCTTCTTGACCCGCTGGGCGGTGGCGGTGGACGACCACAACTCGTTTTACATGGGCTTTGCCCACCTCAACAGCTACAACGCGGGGGTGCGCAAAATGACCCGGGACGATTTCGGGGTGGACCAAATCCCCTTCATTGGCCAAACCCAAGACCGGCCGCATGCCGAGCGCCAGCGCGAGCCCGGCGACTTTGATGCCGTGGTCACCCAAGGCGCGGTGGCCAACCGCAAAGCCGAACACCTGGGCACAACCGATCGGGGCGTGGTGTTGTTTCGCCGCTTGTTGGCCAATTCCATCCGCACCACGGCCGAGGGCCAAGTGCCGGCGCAACCGCGCTTGACGACCAACAAGCCCGTGAGCACCTATGCGCACGAGGTGGTCATGCGTGTGCCGGCCGATGTGGACTTGGATGATCCGCAACGCCTGGCCCAATTTGGCCGTGAGGCGGCGCTGTGCTTTGTGGAGTTTGACCAATTGCCCCCCGTCGAGCGCGAACGCGCGGTGGAGAAAAAGGTGCGCGAGATATTGCAATCCATGGCCCACGTGGGTGCCAAATAAAAAAACCGGAGACGCCAGATCATGAACCGCAAAGTTGTTCCCCACAGAGATGCACCGGGCGCCCCGGTGGGCGCTGCCCTGGTCAGTGCCGCTGGCTTGGCCTGGGTCAATGGGGTGCTGCCCCTTGACTTGGAAAACCCCAGCAAAGCTTTGGCCGAGTCGGTGGAAGAACAGTCGCGCCACATCATGCGCAACCTCGATCAGCTGCTGTCAGCCCAAGGCCTGTCCCGCCAGCAGGTGCTGGCCGTGACCGTGCACCTGCGCCAAATGAACCGGTTTGGTGGTCGGTTTGAAAAGGTTTATGCGGGGTTTTTTGAGGCCCCCCACATTCCGACCCGTTCTTTGGTTGGGGTGTCGGAGTTGCCCCGTGAAGCCTTGGTGGCGATGGACTTTGTGGTCCACGCCGCGTAAAAATGTTTTTTGTCAAAAAAGGAAGCGCAACGTGAATAAATTTGTTT
>Ga0114968_10002797_pt1 | contig 13196 bp, 9 predicted proteins | sample M_130807_EF_Meta_FD_87020 | JGI IMG/M metagenome (GOLD analysis project Ga0114968, IMG submission 87020) | Freshwater microbial communities from Lake Montjoie, Canada to study carbon cycling - M_130807_EF_MetaG | ecosystem: Environmental > Aquatic > Freshwater > Lake | place: Lake Montjoie... | reverse complement strand
CGCGCCCCGCCATCCACGTCGCGAAGGCCTCGTTGAGCCATAGGTCGTCCCACCAGGACAGCGTGACCAAGTCGCCGAACCAGATGTGCGCGAGCTCGTGCGCGATCACGGAGAGGGTCCCTTGGCGCTCGCCGATGGATGGCGCGCTCGACAGCAGCAGGAGCCGCTCGCGGAACGTGATCAGGCCCGGGTTCTCCATGGCACCCGCGGAGAAGTTGGGCACGGCGACGAGGTCGAGCTTGTCGTAGGGGTAGAGTTGGTCGAAGTAACCCTCAAGGGCCTTGAGCGCGCGCGCAGTCTCGTTGAGCGCGAACGTCGCGAGGTGCGCCTTGCCTTTGGTCGTCAAGATGCGGGTGGGCACCGAGAGGCCCAGCGATGCGCTCGCCTCGGCCGCTTCGAGCGGTCCAACCGCGAACGCCAGCAAGTAGCTCGGGAGCGCGGGGGTCGCGCGAAAGTGGTGCGCGACGAAGGCGCCGTCCCCGATGGCCTCGGCGCTGGCCTCGGGCGCGTTCGTGAAGGCCCGAAGACTCTTCGGCGCCTCGACCGTCAGGTGCCATGGCGCTTTGTGGTCGGGCTGGTCGAAGCACGGAAATGCCCGGCGCGCCTCAAGGGGCTCGAACTGCGAGAAGGCATACCACTCAGCAGGGGACCCGTCTTGGACACGGTAGATGCCCTCGGGCACCTCGGTCAGCGGGCCGGAGAACTCAAGGCCGATCTCGATGGGCCCCGCCTTCAAGACCTCTCCGGCGAAGAGCGAGAGCCCGCCGTTCTCGCCCTGAATCACCTGCGCTTGGAGCGTCCGTGACTTCACGATCAAGGTCGCGCGGTGAATGCTCAGGCCTTCGCTGTGCAACCGGATCGTGTCCGTCTCTAGGTAGACGTGCGCAGGGATCCGAATCGAGCCCTCGAGGCGCTCGGCAGACGGGTCGATGCGGAGCCGCAGGTGGTGCTCCAGCGGGACCACGCCGCGGTCGAGGACGATGTTGCCGTCTTGCGGCGGGGGGGCGTGTCGAACTTCGGGGCCGCCGCCGCAGCCAAAGAGTGCGACGAGGACAAGGCTCAGGGCGAGGCTTCGCGTGCTCATGGGCGCGGGAGCATAGCAGCACTCCGCGCGCAGGGCGCGTTCAGCGTCGGCAGGCGCCGACGCGGCCCAGGTAGACCTGCGCGCCGGCTGAGATGCCCGACGGCGTCGGGGTCGGGTCGAGCGTGTAAAAGACGCCCAAGTTGCTCACAGTCCCGGCGCTGTTCGCGCCGCGGGCGACCCCGCCCTCGGGCGGGTCGATCGTCACCGGATCGAGGCCGACGCCGACCGTGTTGATACGCGTCACGCCCACGCGCTGCGCGCCGCCGCCGATGTCGTCCCACGCGACGCCGAAGAACTCCGGCTCGTGCCAGGTCACGTCCGAGACGACCGAGATGCCCGTCGCGCCTTGGACGGTCGGAGTTGCCTGCACGCTGCCGTCGCCCGCGATGATCGAGAGGCGCGTCTCAACGGCCCCCGCCTCGTCCACGTGCGACCAGCCGAGACCAAAGGTGTCATTGCCGTAGGCCAGCGAGATGCCGGACTGGGCGCCTGCGTTGTTCGGCAGCTGCGAGACGCGGTCCACCGCGCCGTTCTCCCCGAGTAGGGCGAAGTTCAGGTCGAAGAGCGAGTTCGCGCCCGGCGTCAGCCAAGCCGCGCCCCAGTTCCCGTTGCCAAAGACGACGTACGGCGAGGTCGCGCGCGTCGGAACAAGCGTGACGCGCGGGCCGAACGTCTGGCCCCCCTCGTCGAGCGTCTGCGAGAAGAGCCCACCGGTGCCCGCGTTGCCGCGCGTGAAGAGCACCAAGCCACCGGAGAGCTGCGCCCAGCCCAACGCGATGCGGTCGGCGTCGAACGTATCCGCGATCTCCGTCGGGGCGTCGATGGGGGTGCCGTCCGCGCCGGTGAGCTGCACGCGAATGCCCGTGAAGCCCGACACAGGGTCGCGGTCGCCAATCCACGCGATGACATAGCCCCCGCCGTTCCAAGCGACCTCGTATTTCGGGAGCCGCGCGCGGCCGAGCGTCTGCAGCGCGCCGACGGGCTGGCCCATCGCGTTGACGCGCTGAAACTGAACGTCACCGACGTTGTTCCCGGCGGGCGCGAACGAGACGACGCCCCACTCCATGCCGTTCCACACGGCGCGCGGGGAGTGCGCGCCGGTCGCGTTCGACGTGATCGCGACGGGGTTCGCGAGCAGGCCGTACCCTGTTGCTGGCGGACACTCCGGCGCCGTCGGCCCCATATCGGGCGGCGTTGCGTCGACGCTCGGGCCCACGTCCGCCATCGGCGCCCCGCCCGTGGGGACGTCCGCGTTCAGGTCCGCGTCCTCCACACGGCCGACGTCCGCGGCCGCGGCGTCGGGCATGATTTCGACGGGGGACTTCGAGTCACCGCCGCCGCAGGCGCCGAGCGCCGCGCAGAGCCCGGCGACCAGCAGGGAGCGTTGGGAGAGCAGAGCAGCGCGGCTGCGCAGGACTGAGGACAAGGTCGTGTTCATGCCCCGCTTCTACCAAAGGACGGCGAGCAGGGTCCAGACGGTTCAGTCGACCTCTGCGATGAGCACCTTCAGGTAATCGGTCTCGGGCGCGGTCGCGAGCGCGGGGTGGTCGGGCGCCGCGCTGCGACGTTCCAAGACGCGCACCCACCGGCGCGCGTCGGCCGCCGCCTCGGTGAGCATCACGTCGAACGATGCGCGGTCCATGTGGGCGCTGCACGAGCAAGTCACGAGAAGGCCACCCGGCCGCAGCAGCTTGAGCGCCCGCAGGTTGATCTCCTTGTACGCGCGCCGCCCCGCGTCGACGGCGTCGCGGGACTTCGCGAAGGCGGGGGGGTCGAGCACGATCGTGTCGAAGCGGCGACCCTCGGCCTCACAGGCCCTCAAGTAGTCGAAGACGTTCTCTTCGAGGCAGCGCACGTTCAGGCCGTTGCGGTCCGCCCGCGTCTTCAGGCGCGCGAGCGCCGCGCCGCTGCTGTCCACCGCAGACACATCCGCGCCCGCGCGGGCCATCGCGAGCGCGAAGCCGCCGTCGTAGCTGAAGCAGTCCAACGCCTCGCCCCGCGCTCGGGCAGCGACCGCCGCGCGGTTGTCGGTCTGGTCCAAGAAGGCCCCGGTCTTCTGACCGTCGAGCAGGTCGAAGTCGAGGTCGAGTCCGATGAGGTGCGCGCGCACGTCCTTGGGGTCTGGCGCGTCGTCGGCGGCGTAGCGCACGCCCTTCTCCACGGCCAAGCCCTCGAGCTGGCGCACGCGCACATCATTACGCGCCACGATGAGACGAGCGCCTGTGAGGACGCGCAAGCGCTCGACGAGCTCGGCCTCGCGGCGCGCCATGCCCTGCGTGAGGCATTGGTAAGAAAGCGCGGGCCCATAGCGGTCGACGATCAGGCCCGGCAGCCCGTCGGCGTCGCCGTGAACCAGCCTGCACGCCTCGGGACGTCCATTGCGGCGTCCAATGGCCCGCTCAAGGAGTGACCAAAGGCCGTCGTCGTTCGCGTTCTCCGACGTGAGGGGCACGAAGCGCAGCGCGATCTGCGAGGCGTCGGAGTAGAGGGCGACGCCGCCGCTCTTGCCGCTCGGCAGGCGCACGCCTACCAGGTCGCCGCCCCGGACGTCTGATCCAACGGCGTCCAGATCGGACCGATAGATCCACGGGTGACCGCGTCGGAGTCGGAGGACACCCTTCGCGGTCAGGGTCACGCTTCGGCTGGCTTGCATGGGCGCCACATAGCAGCGTCCGTGCAGGCGCGGCAAGGCGCGCGGCTCACTGTGCTGCGGACAGGACGACGCAGGCGTTCTTGCCACCGAATCCGAAGGCGTTGAGCGCCAGATGCTTCAGGTGCGCCGGCCGCGCGCCGTGGCGCACATAGTCGAGGTCGCAGCGCGGGTCGACCCGTGCGTCTGTCAGGTGCAACGTGGGGTGGAGTCGCTGCGCCTGCAGGCACAGCACGCCCGCCACGGCCGCGAGCCCGGCGGCGGCGCCCAGACCGTGTCCGACCATCGACTTCAAAGCAGGCACGCCGAGGGCGTCCGCGTGGGGTCCGAAGACTGCGCGGATGACCTGAGTCTCGTTCACGTCGTTGTGGGGTGTCCCTGTGCCGTGTGCGAGTATGGCGCCCAGGTCACTCGGCGCCAGCCCCGCCCGCTCGACAGCGAGGCGCATGGCGCGCGCCCGCTGCACGCCGTCTTCGGCGGGCGCTGTCATGTGGGCGGCATCACACGTCGCAGCGTGGCTCGCCAAGACCGCCCGCACGGGCGCGCCCCGTGCACGCGCGAACTCTCGGCGCTCCAAAATGAGGAGCCCTGCGCCCTCGCCCATCACGAAGCCATCGCGGTCGATGGCGAAAGGGCGAGAGGCGGACTCGGGCGCGTCGTTGCGTTCCGACAGCGCCCTCGCCTGGCCGAACGCGATCATGGTCGACGGCACGATCGGCGCCTCGACGCCGCCCGCAATGACGACGTCGGCTTGGTCCGACTCTAGAAGCCAAAGCGCGAGCCCAAGGGCGTCTGCACCCGAGGCGCACGCGGTCGAGACCGTGTGGCAGGGGCCAAACGCGCCGACATGAATCGCGATCTGCGCTGCGGCCGCATCGCAGAAGCTCGCGAGGACCGTGCTCGGCGGCACGGCGCGTGGCCCACGCGTGAAGCACGCTTCGTGAGCGGTCCAGACCCACTCCATGGGGGCACACGTGCCGGTCACGACGGCCACGCGGTTGGGGTCGACGCCGACGAGCGTCGCCGCCGTCGCGGATGTCCAGAGACCCGCGTCACGCAGGGCCATCTGCGCTGCAGCGACACCCATGTGTCCCGCGCGGTCCATGCGCTTCGCGGCGCGCCGCTCCATGAAGTCGGTCGGCTCGAAGCCAGACACGGGACAACACACCAGACTGCGCCACTCGCGCGCGTCGAAGCCCTCGACCCGTTGCCCCGCAGAGCGGCCTTCGAAAAGGGCCCCCGCGAACGCGTCGAGGCCCACGCCGATGGGCGAGACGACCCCGAGCCCCGTGATCGCGGGCGCGTCTCGTCCGGGTCTCGTCACTGACCGAGCGCGCGCGCCGCCAGGCGACCGAAGCGGCCGTTGGCATCAATGCGGTGTGCGCGCGCCAGGGTCGCGCGGCCCGCGCTCTGAAACTCGCGCGTCGAGAGCTGCGCGCGACCGAGCGCATACAGGGACTCGGCGGAGTAAGCTTCGAGGTCGACGGCGCGTCGCAGGAACTTGAACGCTGCCTCGGTCTGTCCGCTCGCCAGCGCGAGCTGACCCGCGACGCGGTGCGCCAGCGCGAGATGGGGGGCGAGCCGGAGCGCCTCGTTCGCAGCGTCGCGCGCCGCCGCGCTCGGGCCGCCGAGCATCGCTGCGGCCTCGGCGCGGGTGGCAAGAACGACTGCGAGCGCGCGCCCGCTCGAACCCGTCGTCCGGGCGCGCTCTTCTGCGTCTTGGGCAGCCGCCAGGGCGAGGTCCGCGCGGCCCGCGGCCAACCACACCCGCGCAGCAGCGAGCGGCGCTGCAGGTGAATGCGTCTGCGCTGCAGCAGCGCTCAGCGCGCGTCGTGCTGCATCCCACTGCTCCGCGAGAGCGTATGCTCGACCGGCGTCGAGCCGCACATCGATCGCGTCCGGCACCGCCTCGGTGAGCGGCGTCATGGCTCTCAGGGCGTCTTCGGCGCGCTCCTCGCGCAACGCGAGCAGACCCTCGATATAGCGGGCCGAGGCGGGGTCCCCTGACTTCTCGGCCGCTTGAGCGAGCGCCGCTGCGGCCTCGAGGCTCATCGTCGTGACGTGTGCCCGCGCCAAACGACGCACCGCGCTCGGCGGCTGAGGATCGTGCACGGCGCGCTCGGCGAGGGTCGCGATGACCGCCTGCGGGTCCTGCTCGGCCTCAGCGAAGGCCGCGAGCTGGTCCGCGGCGGGCATATATGCAGGGTTGATGGCGAGGGCCTCCGCGCACGCTCGGCGCGCCAAGTCCGGCGAGCCGGCGAGGGCAAAGGCTCGACACAGGCCCGCCTTCGCCAGCGCGTCCCGTGTGTCCACGACCAAGGCGTTCTTGAAGCTCGCGATCGCCTCCGCCGCGTTGCCCTCGGCGAGCAGCGCCTCCGCCAGCGCGCGGAAGCGCAGCGCGGGGTCCTCGATCTGGTCCTGAGAGCCTGGCCCGTCCCGCAGGCGCTTGAGCTCGTCCTTGCGGATCGACGTGCGTTGCAACATCCACCGCGCAAGCGCCCGATACACCCGCACCTCAAAGTGCTTGGCGTCGAGCGTCGCGGCGTCATCGAGGACCCGCTCCGCCTGTGAGAACTGGCCGGTCTCAATGTAGGCGCGGCCTTGCAACATCAGCGTCTGCGCAGTCTTTCGGCCGATGCGGTCGAGCACGGTGAGGGCGCCGCGGGCGTCGCCTCGGGCCAGCCGTGCGCGGGCCAGATACTCCGCGTGCTGAGGCTCCTCGGGGTGCATTCGAGCGGCCTCGACCAAAACGCGCTCTGCGGCGTCGAGCTTGTACTCACGCAGGTCGAGCGCAGCGACGTTCGCGGCAAACCGCGGATCTCGGGGCGCCGCTCGAGCCGCCTGCTCGAACGCGGCGCGCGCCGACGCGGCGTCCCCCCGGGCCAGCGCGTAACGCCCGAGCGCCTCTTGCGCGAGAGCGGTCTGCTTCGGACTCAGGCCACCCTGCGCCAAGAGGCTCCTCAGCTCTGCGGCAGCGTCGTCTTGACGTTTTTCGAGCGTAATTCTGATGCGCGCGTACCCGATGCGTGCGTCGACGGAAGACGCGGCCGGCCCGTCCATCAAGCGCTGCATGCCCTCATACGCAAGACCGTATTGACCCCGTGCGATGCGCGCCTCAGCGACGGTGAGGGCGACCCCGACGTGGTCGGGGGCTGAACGCTGCGCGGCGCCGAGTCGCTCGGTCGCAGGCTCACGCAGCCCCTCGGCCAGCGCGGCCTGACCCCACAGCCAGTGCGCGTCCGCGTCGTCGCGGCGCAGGGTCAGCGCCCGGTCGGCCGCCCGACGTGTTGCGGCGAAGTCGCCCGCCTCGAGTCGTTTCCAAGCCTCGGCGAGCGCGGTGTCTGGCTCGTTGGCCGCGTGTGCAGTCGCCCCCATCAGCGCTTGATCGGAGATGGCGCGGCGCGCCTCGTCGGCGTCCCGCGCGACGCGCTCGGCCTCGAGACGGGCACGGAGCGCGAGGACGACGCGGCGCCGATGGCCAAGTCCTTGTGCCCCAAACGTCTCAAAGAGACCGCTCGCCGCCCGGGCGGCCAAGTCGACTTCTTCGACGCCTGCGCCGACCGTGTCACTGGCGGCGCGGCGCGCAGGGGGGGTTGCCTCAGCGAGGCGAGCGGACGCCGACTCGACGACCGCGTCGAGGCGCGTCGCTTGGGAGACGTACCGCCACGAGGCGATGAAGCCGAGCGTCAAGACCACCACAGCCGTGAGCCCCAGGGCGCGACGCGCGCGGGGCGTGACCATCGACAGCGCAGCGCCTGCGCCCAAGCTCGTCGAGGACTGCGCCGGTGCGCGTCGGCGTTGCGCGGCGACAATGTCCGCGACCGCGTCGGGGACTTGCGTGCGATGGCCCGTCCGCGCATCGAAGTAGCTGCCAAAGGCGGCGTCGTATCTCGGCGGCTCCGAGGTCTCGGGTGGGGGCGGCGGTGCGGCCACAGCCACGATGGACGGGCCTGGTTTGGGTGTCGGCGGCGCAGGCTGGGCGGCCGGCGGCGCAGGCTGAGCGGTCGGCCGCGGCGCAGGCTGAGCGGTCGGCCGCGGCGGCGCGGCTGGGGCGCGTAGCCCGTCGAACTCGGCGGGGTCGAGTGGGATGTCCAGCAGGTCTTGCAGGCCAGGCGTGGCTCTGGGGGTGCCAGGGCGCTTCCGCGTCGGCGTGCCGGTCGGCTGGACGGGCAGCGGCGGCGGTGCCGGCTTGGCGGACGGCGGCGCGGATGGCGCAGACCGCGGCGCCCACTCGGCCCGCGCCGGCACGCTCTGGGGTCGTGGCGACTCGGGCGCGTGGGGCGGCGCCGAGGGCAGCGTCGGCGCCGCCTTCACGGGTGAGGCGGCCTCGGCCGAGGGCAAAATCGGGGGTGACTCCGGGGGCTCTGGCACGCTTGTCCGCGCTGCGAGCAGCGGCTGCGTCGGTGGACGGGCAGGTCGCGCGGACTCGTCGAGGATGGAGTCCCGGTCACTGACTGCGGCGGGCGCCTCTGCGGTTGTCGGCTCGAGGTCATCGTTGACCTCCGTGCGAACGACATCACCCGCCGTGGGCTCCGCCTCGAACGGCGCCGAGCTCTCCGATGTGCTCAGTGAGACCTCGAAATCGCCCGGTATCGAGAAGCGCGGGCTGACCATCGCGGCCTCGCTCAGCCCAGCGCGTTTCTTCTCGAGGCGCACCGTGCCGAGCGCTGCGTCCTCCGCCATGTCCGCGACGACGTGCGCGACGGTCGGGACAGGCTGGTCTCGCTCGGTCGGCGCAGCGACCGGGCCGGGCGAGAGCCCCGCCTCAAAGTCAAACAGAGGCAGAGCAATGCGTGGTCCCGCGGTGGGGCGAGGGGCGACGGCAGGTGTCGGCATAACGGCGGCCGAACGCGCTTGCTCGGCCGCCAATCCAGGGCTCGGCATCTCTTCAGTCTGGTCCGTCGTCGCGAGCGCGACCACGGCGGCTGGGCTGTCGGCGTCGAGCGTTCGGCGACCTGTCCCGGGGTGAGGGGGTCGATCGGCGAGGGACGGCAGGTCTCGGACACGCGGCTGCGTCCCCCCGACTTGCGGCGCGGGTGAGGCGTCGCTGACCGGCTGGGTGGGCGGGACCACCGAGATGCGCTGGATGTAGGCCGTGAACCCGGATGGGCTCTGCTGGGCGGGCGTGGCCTTGGGGAGCGGCGCCTTGAGCAGCGTCTCAACACGGCCCGTCGGCTCGACGACCCCGATTTCAGGCGCCTCGGCGAGCGCGCGGCGCTGCGTCCCCGCGGCCGTCTCTCGCAGGAGCGCGCGCGCCTCTTCGTCTTCGGGCGCGGTCTTGCAGGCGCGCTCGAGCACGACCCATGCCTCGTCGTCCTGCGCTGTCTCAATGAGCGCGCGCCCGAGCGTCTTCATGGCGGCGACATCGCTCGGCGCCTGGCGCAGGGCCGCGGCCGCGTGCCGAATCGCCGACTTCGGCCGCCCGCGCGCGAGCTCGACGCGCGCCAAAAGTGTCAGCGCACCCGGCTCCTCGGGCCGCGCCGCGATGCCCTGCTTCAGAATCTCGAGCGCGCGGGCTTCGTGTCCGAGCGCCAGATGCGCCTCGGCCAGCGGCACAAACGGCGCGGTCAAGGGGGCCTCCGAGAGCGCGCGTTCGAGCGCAGCGAGGCGGTCGATGGGCGGCTCCGGCTCCACGGCGCGACACCGTACACCATGCGCGCCGCCTGTGATACACGCGCCTTATGAGTCACTTCGAGCGCCCCGCCCTCACGGTCGATGTCGTCGCCTTTCGCTGGCGTCGTCGGCTTGAGGTCTTGCTGATCCGCCGCGGTAAGCCACCCTTTCAGGGCCAGCACGCGCTGCCCGGTGGCTTTGTGGAGCCCTTCGAGCCTGCCCCGGTCGCTGCGGCGCGCGAGCTGCTCGAGGAGACCGGCGTGCGCATCGATCCCGAGACGTTGCGGACGGTGGGCACCTTCAGCGGTCCAGACCGTGATCCGCGCGGTTGGACAGCGTCCGCCGTCTACGCCGCCGTGCTCTCACCAGACGTCGAGGCCGCTGCCGGGGACGACGCCGCGGCCGCTGAGTTCATCGACGCGCAGGCGCTCCCCCCGCTCGCTTTTGACCACGCCCAAGTCATCGCGGCCGCGCGCCGCGTCCTCATCGAACGCGTGCAGGTCGAGCCGTGGCCGCTCACCCTGCTCGGTCAGGGTTTTCGTTCGGCGCAGGTGCGCGCGCTCTATGCCGCCATCCTGGGCGAGCCGGTCGCGCCGCGCCCGCTCAAGGCCTGGCTGCGGCGGCGCGGCGCGGTCACGCGTGTCGGCGTCGCGCGCTTCTCGCCGTCTGCCGAGCTGCGGCCCGACTGGCTCCGCTGAATCGTCTCAGCCCTTCTTCGCCGTCTTGCCCTTGAGCGCGCGGTCGTAGATCGCGTCCGGCAGCGCGCGCGCCGCCTTGACGATCGACGCGAGCTGCCACGGAAACGAGACGTGTGTGTCGCGCGCCCGAATGCCCTCGTACATGGCCTCGGCGGCGTCCTCGAGCTCCATCAGAAACGGCATCGGGAACTGGTTGCGCGCCGTCATGGGCGTCTTCACGAAGCCGGGACAAATCGTCGTGACGTCGATGTTGTACTGCTGCACCTCGACCCGAACGCTCTCGAGCAAGTTCGTGACCGCCGCCTTGCTCGAGGCATACGCGCCGTTGCCCGGCAGGCCCCGATAGCCCGCCAAGCTGCTCACGCCCACGATATGCCCACGGCGACGCTCCACCATGCTCGGCAGCACGGCCTCGAGGCAGTAAGCCACGCCGAAGACGTTCGTGCGGTAGATGCTCTCGAGCGCGCTCGCCTTGAAGCGCGCGGCGGGCGTGGCGTCCCCGATGCCCGCGTTGCAAATCAGGGTGTCGATGGGGCCGAGCTCTCGCACGCACCGCTCGACCGCCGTGTTCACGGCGGCCTGGTCGGTCACGTCCAGCGCGAGCGGCAGCGCCACGCCCCCCGCCTCGGTGATGCGCGCAGCCAGGGCATCGAGCGCGTCCGCGCGCCGCGCCGTGACGCAGATGCGGTCCCCATCACGGGCCAGCAAGGGCGCGAGCGCCTCGCCGAGCCCAGACGACGCGCCCGTCAGGAAGACCACGCGGCCGCTCTGCGCGCCAGACCGGGAGTTCGCCATTCTACATCCCCTCGGGCCACGTCAGGCCCAGCGCGTCAAGCGCGCCTCGCATGTCTTGTGGAATCGGCGCGGTCACGCGCAGCGCCCGCCCTGTCACGGGGTGGGCGAGCGCGATGGACGCCGCGTGCAACGCCAGCCTGTGTAGCCCGAACCGCGCGCGAAAGTCGCGGTTGATGTCGCCCTTGCCGTAGTGAACGTCGCCCACCAGCGGGTGGGACAGGTGCTTCATGTGCCGCCGCACTTGGTGAAATCGGCCGGTCTCGGGGAAGCACGCCACAAGCGAGAACCGCTCGCCCGTCGCGACTGTCTCGAACCGCGTGACCGCGGGCACGCGCGCCTCGCCGCGACCCTTGGGCACGGGGTGGTCCACGACGCCCGACGCGGGCGGCCGGCCCCGCACCAGCGCAGCGTAGGTCTTCCGCACGCCGCCCGCAGCGAACGCCGTGTCCAGCGCGCGCGCCGTATCGACGTCCTTGGCGACGAGCAGCGCGCCGCTCGTCGCGCGGTCCAGCCGGTGGGGCGTGTGCAGCCCCGCGCCAAAGTGCGCTTCGAGCGCGTCCACGACCCACGGGCCCACGTCGCCGCGCGTGCGGTGCATCGCCCAGCCGCTCGGCTTGGCCAGCGCGAGCAGCCACGCGTCCTCGTACAGCACATCGAACAGCTCGGCGGGCGGGGCGGTCATCGGCGCAGTGTGCCAGCGCGCGCGTTTCTTGTTGAGGGCGGGCCGCGAGGCTCGCATTCTTCGCGGCGTTTCATCCCCAGCAGAGAGAGACGCACGATGAAGACCACCCTGACTCGCACCCTCGCCACCACGGGCGCGCTCGCGCTCCTGACCTCGGGCGCCGCCTGCGCCGTCAACAAGACCGAGGGCGGCGACGCGCCCAAGTCCGCCGCGCCGGCCAGCGCGGCCGCGACGATCGCCTCGGCCGCCGCGCCCACTGCGCCGCCCACCCGCGCAGACGACCTGCCCGCGCCGGCAGACGTCGCCGCGGCCCCCGCGGACGCCGTCAAGACCGCCTCGGGCCTCGCCAGCAAGGTGCTGCAGCCCGGCACCGGCACCGAGAGCCCGAAGGCGTGGGACACCGTCAAGGTGACCTACGCGGGCTGGACGACGGACGGCAAGATGTTCGACGGCTCACACCGCCACGGCGGCAGCGCCGAGTTCCCGCTCAACCGCGTCATCCCGGGCTGGACCGAGGGCGTCGCCCTGATGGTCCAGGGCGAGAAGCGCCGCTTCTGGATCCCCGCCGAGCTGGCCTATAAGGGCCGCCCCGGGCCTCAGGGCACGCTCGTCTTCGACGTCGAGCTGCTCGAGATCAAGAAGGGCGTCGAGCCGCCCCCGCCGCCCCCGCCTCCCTCGGTACCGGCCGACGTTGCCGCGCCGCCCAAGGACGCCGAGAAGAGCCCCAAGGGCGTCTTCTCCAAGGTCCTGAGCAAGGGCAAGGGCAAGAGCAAGCCCGGCCCGACGGCGCGCGTCAAGGTCCACTACTCGGGCTGGACGACGGACGGCAAGATGTTCGACAGCTCCGTCGCCCGCGGCGAGCCCATCACGTTCCCGCTCAACGGGGTGATCCCCGGCTGGACGGAGGGCGTCGGCCTCATGGTCGAGGGCGAGAAGCGGCGCCTCTGGATCCCCGAGGAGCTCGCCTACAAGGGCCGCCCGGGCGCGCCCCAAGGCATGCTCGTCTTCGACGTCGAGCTGATTCAGATCGAGGCGCCCTGAGCACCCGAGCGCGGGCCGCCTGACGGCGAGCCGCGCTCTGTGAACGCTCAGCTCAGCGCGGGCGCGTCCGGTGCCGGTGGGCTCACATCGCCCGCCTTGGCCGCGGTCGCGGCCGCGAGCTCAGCCTGCTGTCGGGCCGCCTCGGCCTGAAGCGCAGGCAAGTCCGCCGGCGTAAAGCGCAGGTCCGGGCGACGGTAGTGGTTCAGCTTGGTCTTGCCGTAGAGGAAGTCCACCGCCGCGGGGCGGTCGAGGCCGAAGAAGTAGAAGGCCTCGGTGCTGTGCGTGTCGCACAGGCAGAAGTAGACGCGGCCGAGGCCGTTGTCGAACCAGCTCTTAATGTGCCCGGCCTCCTGGGACGACCAGCGCGTCACGCGCTCGACCATCTTGGGCGCGAAGGCCTCGTACGGCGGGCGGGCCTTCTCGCAGCACATCACGACGGGGCCGCACTGGCTGTGGTCGTCGCCCGTCCCGTGCGCATGCACGTACACACCGGCCTGTCCTTGGGCATCAAAGCCGACGAGCCACGTCCGCTTCGCGTCACCGGTGGTCAGGCGCTTCTTGATCTTCTTCACCATGCGTCAGAGTTCTTTCGCTTACGGGGAGGCGGGACGCTACACCGGCGGACCGTTTGGG
>Ga0114968_10002790_pt1 | contig 13215 bp, 10 predicted proteins | sample M_130807_EF_Meta_FD_87020 | JGI IMG/M metagenome (GOLD analysis project Ga0114968, IMG submission 87020) | Freshwater microbial communities from Lake Montjoie, Canada to study carbon cycling - M_130807_EF_MetaG | ecosystem: Environmental > Aquatic > Freshwater > Lake | place: Lake Montjoie... | reverse complement strand
AGGAGTGGCAGATCCCACGTATTGAGCAGGAGATTGGCTGGGCTCTGAGCCAGGGCTTCAACGGCACGACCTACGGCCGACGAGCTTCGCGAGCGCGCCGAGCGGCCCCCTTGCCGGGGGCCCAGATGGCCGACCTCATTGATCGCTACGTCGGGCTTTGTCAGTCCAAAGGTGTCGTCGACTTCGATTTGCTCTTGTCTGAGGCGATTCATATCCTTCGCGATGATCGCGCGGCGCTCGCAAGTTTTCGCCATCGCCACCGGGCCCTGTTTGTCGATGAGGCTCAAGACATCAACCCGTTGCAGTTCACGCTGTTGCGTCTGATGGCTGGAGATGATCCCGACATCTTCACGGTTGGAGACCCCAATCAGTCGATCTACGGCTTCAACGGTGCCAGTCCACAATTGCTGCAGGAACTTCTCGCCACGTGGCCCGACACGGTCGTGCTGGATCTCACTCGCAATCACCGCTCCACGGCACACATCGTGTCGGTGGCCGACACGTTGCTCGAGGCCGGCGCGGCAGGGATCACTCCCGCTAAGGCCGACGGGGAAATTCCTCTGGTTCGCACCTACGATACGGACGAACTGGAAGCCCGTGCGGTGGCAACGTGGCTCACCTCACGACATCAACCGGGTTCGCCGTGGCGCTCCATGGCCGTACTCGCTCGAACCAATAATCAGTTGAACATCATGGGTGAAGTTCTCACTGCTATGCACATCCCGTTTGAACGGAGGGGTGCCGAAAACTCACCCGGCTCCGATGTCATCGTTGGCGACACGGGACCCGCTCGGTGGTTTGATCAAGACCACAAAGATGCCGTCTCGCTGTCAACGATTCACCGCTCTAAGGGCCTGGAGTGGCAGCACGTGGCCGTAATTGGCCTGGCCGAAGGCATCCTGCCAAATTTCAATGCCACCACTGCGGAGGACATCGCCGAAGAGCAACGACTCGCCTACGTCGCACTCACCCGAGCCGAAGAAACCCTCTTGTTGACTTGGAATCGAGGTCGTCACGACCCCCGGACACCCGACCGGCAACCATCGAGGTTCCTTGCCGCGATTACACAAAAGATTGCCGAGCTGGCTGCGGTCGAAGCACCACTACTTGGCGATGAACGGCGTCAACGCCTCGCGGCCATTCGTGAGCAACTCGCCGCCAGCCGTCCTCAACTATCGTCAGACGGTAGTGAGCACGTCCCTTCTTAACGAACTCGTCAGTCTTCTCGGAGAGCGTCACGTCTCGAGCGCAACGACGATAATCCCCGACGACCTGCATGACGAATCACTGCACCCCGAACCTCGGTTTCCACTTGCGGTGGTGCGACCCCAAAACCGCGACGACGTCGTAGCGCTAGCCAAATTCGCTTCAACGCACGACATCCCAATCACGGCCCGAGGATCGGGCACCGGACTCTCGGGTGGTGCCAAGCCCGTCGAGGGTGGCCTCGTTGTTTCCTTTGCCGACATGAACCAAGTCCTCTCCATTAACACCAGCGATCACGTCGCCGTCGTCCAACCGGGCATCACACTCCGCGAACTCGATGCGGCCCTCGCGGCAACCGGGCTGCACTACCCCGTCTACCCGGGCGAGCTTTCCGGTTCGCTCGGGGGCAATATCAATACGAACGCTGGGGGCATGCGCGCGGTGCGCCATGGCGTTACTCGCCAACACGTCCTCGGCTTGGAGGCCGTACTCGCCAATGGTGATGTTCTGCGTACCGGTGGTCCCGTGGTCAAGTCTTCATCGGGCTACGACCTAACCCAGCTGCTCGTCGGTAGCGAAGGAACGTTGGCTCTGGTGACCGAGATCACGCTCAAGCTCTCACCTCGCTTTGCCTACAGCGCCACCGTCCTCGTGCCCTACGCCACGCTCGAGCAAGTAACTACGACGGTGCCCGCGATTATCTCGGCCGGACTCCAGCCTTCGATTCTCGAATACCTCGACATTTTGACCATGTCTTCGGTGACCACGCGGGCCAATCTGGAACTGGGCATACCCCAAGATGTCAGTGAGAAGGCTCTCGCCTATCTGGTCATCGTTCTAGAAACGCGCACGCGGGAGCAACTCGATCGTGATATTGAAGATCTCGGAGAGCTCGTGCTCGCTAGTGGAGCACTGGACGTCTTTGTGCTCCCCGATGGATCTGGACAGCGGCTCATCGAAGCTCGGGAGCAGGCCTTCTGGGTGGCCAAAGAGGCCGGTGCCCACGAAGTCATTGATGTGGTTGTTCCCCGCTCCAGCGTGCCGGAGTATCTCGCCAGCATTGCTTCGCTTGCGACTACCTACGAGTCTTTCATCGCCGGGTGCGGTCACGTTGGTGACGGCAATGTCCACATGAGCGTCTTTCAGCCCGACTGGGAAAAGCGCGAGGCGTTTCTTCTCGCACTCTTCACGCTGGGCGTAGAGATGGGTGGCGCAATCTCTGGTGAACACGGCATTGGCCGCGACAAGCAGCAGCCCTTTCTCGTGCTGACCGACCCAGTCAATTTGGCCGTACAACGTCACATCAAATCTGTTTTCGATCCCTCATCCATCCTCAATCCCTACCGACTTACTGACGAAAGGCCCCTCCCATGAACGGAGCACAATCACTCCTTGCCACGCTGCATGCCAACGGCGTTGAAGTCTGTTTTGGCAACCCTGGTACCAGCGAGATGCACTTTGTTGCCGCACTCGACTCGCAGCCCGGCATGCGCGGAGTCTTAGGGCTCTTCGAAGGAGTGGTCACCGGGGCCGCTGATGGCTACGCCCGGGTCACAGGGAAGCCGGCCGTCACGCTGCTCCACCTCGGACCTGGTCTTGGCAACGGACTCGCCAATCTTCACAATGCGCGACGAGCGCATGTTCCCCTTATCAACGTGGTCGGCGATCACGCGACCTACCACTCTCGCTACGACGCACCGCTGGAGAGTGACATTGCGTCAATCTCACGAGCCGTTTCGGGCTGGCACCGTCGAACGGCTCGACCCGATGATGTGGCCGGCGATGCTCTGGACGCCCTCCGCGCGGCCTACGGCCCGCCCGGGCAGATCGCCACGCTCGTCCTACCCGCCGACGCCTCATGGGGCACGGTGACGCCTCCGGCCGCCCAACTTCCAACGGCCACCATCCCGATGGCCGCCGCACCAACCCCCGATCGGATTCAAGCTGCCGCCCGGGTGCTGCGGACAAAGAAGACGGCCCTGTTCTTGGGCTTTGATGCGCTACGCGTTCATCCTCTCGGACTCGCCCACCGTGTCGGAACGGCCGCCGGTGCTCGCGTGATGAGCGAAACCTTCCCCACTATCCAAGATCGTGGCGCCGGCGTTTTCACGCCCGACCGACAGATCTATCTTTCCGAATTCGCCATCTCACAACTCAGCCAGCTCGAAGCCATCGTTCTCGTTGGGGCCAAGACACCCATCGGCTTCTTTGGCTATCCCGACATTCCCAGTGAGTTGCTACCTCCCGGCTGCGAAGTCGTCATCCTGACCGAGCCCGGCATGGACTCAACCGCGGCCCTTGAAGCACTGGTCGACGAGTTTACGGCCCCCGCGGTCGCCGTAACGTCACCGGAACGTCCAGTGGCCCCCTCTGGCGACCTCACCGCACTCGCCTTGGCGCAAGCCGTTGCGGCCCTATTACCCGAAGACGCCATCGTGGTGGACGAGAGTAATACGAGCGGACTCCATCTCTACGGCCAGCTTTCGGGTGCCGCGCCTCACCAACTACTCACACTCACGGGTGGGGCCATCGGTTACGGCCTGCCCGCAGCGCTCGGTGCCGCTCTGGGCGGTGGAGGACGTCGCGTTCTCGCCATCGAAAGCGATGGCTCAATGATGTACACGCCACAGGCCCTGTGGTCCATGGCGCGCGAGAATCTCGACGTCACCGTTGTGGCGCTCTCCAATCGCAGTTACGCCATCTTGAACCTTGAACTATCCCGAGTTGGAGCAACGTCCGAAGGCGACGCCTCGCGCCAGATGCTGGACCTTGATAATCCGACATTGGATCTCTGCTCGATTGCCCGCGGCATGGGTGTCCCGGCCGTCAAGGTCACCACCGCTGATGAGCTCGTGGCCGAGTTGGCGAAGAGTTTTGCCACGTCGGGACCGACGTTCATCGAAGCGATGCTGCCAAAGGGCCTGGGTTAGAAGTCGACCAAGACTGGGGCGTGGTCCGAAGGCTTTTCTCCCTTGCGAGCCTCTCGATCAACCCAGGAAGCACTCGCTGTAGCAACCACGGGCGCGGAGCAGTAGAGCAAGTCGATACGAAGGCCCCAGCCCCGACGGAAACAGCCGTTGCGGTAGTCCCACCACGAATAGCAAGGCTCATCAGGGTTGAGCTGTCGCGTGATATCGACGAGACCCAGAGACTCGATCCGTCGTAACGCCTCACGTTCGGGTTCGCTGACGTGAGTAGCGCCAACAAAGACCGAGGGGTCGTAACAGTCAAAATCGGTGGGAGTGACGTTGAAATCACCGCCGACCACGAGGGGTAGAGCGGGGTCGTAGATGGCCAGACGTCCGTGTAGCGACTCCAGCCAGCGCAACTTGTACTCGTAGTGCGGATTGTCGAGAGAGCGACCATTGGGGATGTAGCAGGAGTAGACCCGCACGCCACCGCACGTGGCCGCGATAAGGCGCGCCTCTTCTTCGGGTTCACCGAAACCTTGAACGACGTCTTCGAGACCAACCCTCGAAAGAATGGCGACGCCGTTCCACTGACTCAATCCAAAGTGGGCCGACTCGTAACCCATGTCCCGCAAAGCGTCAAAGGGGAACTTCTCGTCACGCTGTTTGGTTTCCTGTAACAAGACAACGTCAACGTCACGAGTCTGCAGAAACTCTTCGACGCGCGGAAATCGCGCATTCATAGAATTCACATTCCACGTAGCAATCCTCATACGGCATCCACCACGACAAAGAGAAGGTCGGCCTCGGCTACCACCTGACCCTTCACGAGGGCCCGACCTGACCCCTTGCCACCACGGGCCGAGAGTTGGGTCATGTCGCACTCCAGAGTGATCTCGTCGTTCGGCAGGACTTGACGGCGAAAACGGGCCCGCTCGACTCCCCCGAAAAGTGGCAACTTGCCCGCGTAACGCTCATCGGCCAAAACGGCAACGGCGCCACACTGAGCCATAGATTCGACGAGTAGAACGCCGGGGACAACTGGGCGCCCGGGGAAGTGACCGGCGAAGAATGGTTCGTCGCCGCCAGGCGTCCAGGTGGCCCGAGCAGAGACTCCGGGCTGTACGTCCGTGACTACGTCCAGCAAGAGGAACGGCTTTCGGTGGGGCAACCACGTAGTGGGGTCAAAAACCATGTTCCTATGGTGCCACGAGTGATAGTTCCGCGATGCGACGATCCTTATCAACAGCGGAGAACCGGAACTTGTGAGACGAACCTCGCTTCAGCACGTCACGGGCTCGAGCCGGGGCCGGGTCACCAAGTGATGTCGTGGGGGCGTAACACTGCACCGGCTGGCCATCCATGGAAACTTCAATAATTGCGCCGTGTGAGGTGAATCCGACCACGGTTCCTTCAAGGTGGGAGCGCAGTTTGAACCGAGTGAGGAACGTTGAGAAGAGGGCCTCAGAGTTAACGGGCGCTCGATCTCGCTTGGCCGCGGGTGAAGACGCTGCTGGCTTCTTGGCGGGAGCCTTGGCGGGAGCCTTCTTTACGGGTCCTTTGGTGCCTGGCTCGCTCGCCTCGGCCTTCTTAGTGACCTTAGGAACAACGGCCTTCGGGGCCTTAGGAGCGGCTTTGGCGGCTTTGGGCGTCAACGTAGTGCCAATAGTCGGCTTCTTACCGTCGGGCAGCACAATGGCGAGCTTCTTAACGGGCGCTGGACGGGCCGAGCCTTTGACGGGAACTCGTGGGGTGAAAATCCAGCCGACGCGGGGCACGGGCTTTCCGCCAATAAGGCGATCTTCTTCAAAGAGCCACGGATGATCGCTCTGAAACTCTTGGAAGGAGTCATTGCTCAACACGACGCCACCAATTCGTTCAGCGATTTTGAGAATGAATGCGTCACCACGACCCACTGAACCCGCCGGAGGAGAAATCATGTCGCCGGCCGCTTCAAGTTCCTTGAATGCAGCTTGCTCGGAAGCCACAATCCGGTGTCCGAACGTGGCATCGACCACCACCAGCATTTCGGCGCCCGGATACTCCACGAGAAACGAGGCCACGGCGTCTCGCAATTGCGGGAGACTCGGCGTACTGCGACCTTCAGTGGCGAGGTTGGAGCCGTCTACGACGACCCGCATCTTGCCTTTGCTCTTAGCGGCGCTCACCCGATAGCTCGACTGAGAAGGTCGGCCTGTTCGGCGGCGTGCACGAGTGACGACCCCGTCGCCGGTGATGCCGATTCAGCACGCGTGACGTGGCGAAACTTGACGTTGCCGCTTGGCGTCCGGTGCATCTGCTGATGGACAAAGGGCCATGCACCCATGTTCTCGGGCTCTTCTTGGAGCCACACAACCTCAGTCACGTTGGCAAAGCGCTGAAGGAGTCCGCTGATGGCATCCGCGGGCCAAGGGTAGATCTGCTCAACTCTCGCAATAGCTACGTGGTCGGCAGTCGTCATCGACGAACGGTGACTTTCGGCCTCGTGACCAACCTTGCCCGTTGCGAGCACGAGTCGGGTTACGGCGGCATCGTCACCCTTGAAGTCACAAACGACCGTCTGGAACGATCCCTCGACGAGGGCGTCGAGTGGTGAGCGAGTCGCCGTGGCGCGAAGCATGGATTTGGGTGTGAAAATGACGAGAGGTGTCGCATTCTCACGTCGGACTTGACTTCGCAACAGATGGAAGTACTGGGCCGCCGTCGTCGGCTGGGTCACGCGCATGTTGTTCCGGGCACAGAGCGTCAGGAAGCGTTCGATGCGACCACTGGAGTGCTCTGGTCCCTGTCCTTCATACCCGTGGGGCAGCAGCATCACCAAGTTTGCGCTCTGGCCCCACTTGTCGTCGGCGGCAACGATGAAGTTGTCAATAATGATCTGGGCGCCATTAACGAAGTCTCCAAATTGGGCCTCCCAGGCAACGAGGGCTCGCTTCGCTTCAACGGAGTAGCCGTACTCGTACCCGAGGGCGGCGTACTCACTGAGGAACGAGTCACGAACAGTGAAGAACCCATCGGCACCGTCCAGGTGACTAAGGGGAATCCACTGATCTCCGTTGAGATTGTCGATAAAGGCGGCGTGTCGTTGTGAGAACGTTCCGCGTCGTGAATCTTGGCCCATGAGGCGAACGTTCGTGCCCTCCAGGAGGAGCGAACCAAAGGCCATCGCCTCACCGAGACTCCAGTCAACTTCGCCTTCAGCCACCATCTGTGCCCGCTGAGCGAACTGTCGCTCCAACTTTGGGTGCATCGTGAAACCGTCGGGGACGCGGCCCGTAGCGTCAGCGATAGCCAACAGAACATCCCGAGGGACTCCAGTGGCCGGGGCGGGACGATCGGGATGAACTTCGAGTGGCGACACGGCTTCTAGGACCGGCTTAGGGATCGTACGAACTTCGTCGAGAACCTCTTGAAGCTTTTGATTGAACACATTCAGCGACGTCTCGGCCGCTTCTAGGTCGAGGTCACCTCGACGAATCAACGTCTCGGTATAGATCTTGCGAACCGATCGTGTCTGGTCAATGACGCGATACATCAACGGCTGGGTGTAACTCGGGTCATCGCCTTCGTTGTGGCCGTGACGGCGATAGCAAACAATGTCCAGAACGATGTCGCGCTTAAAGGTCTCACGATAATCAATCGCCAATTTTGCGGCGCGGGCGCACGCTTCGGGATCATCTCCATTGACGTGAATAATCGGTGCCTGAATCATCTTCGCCACATCGGTGGGGTAGAAGCTCGAACGGGACGACGAAGGGGCTGTAGTGAAGCCCACCTGATTGTTAATCACGATATGGACCGTGCCACCAATGCGATAGCCGGAAAGCTGAGAGAGATTCAGCGTTTCGGCGACAACGCCCTGGCCGGCGAATGCGGCATCACCGTGAATCAAAATGGCCAGTCCGGGAAACTTGTCGGGCATCGGAACGACTGACGAGCCGTCACTGGGACGGATAACTAGGTCCTGCTTCGCTCGCACGATTCCTGCCACCACGGGATTGACCGCTTCGAGGTGCGAAGGGTTCGACGCCATGGCGACCGAGACGCGGGCACCTGAGGGTGACGTGTAGTGGCCGGTGGCCCCCTTGTGGTACTTCACGTCACCGGAACCCTGAACAGATTCGGGATCGAGGTTGCCTTCAAACTCGCTGAAGATGTCGCTGTAACTCTTTCCAACGACATTGGCGAGAACATTCAGCCGTCCCCGGTGAGCCATGCCGATAATCACATCGCTGGCGCCATTATCGGCCGCCGCGCTGATAATGGCGTCAAGTGCGACGATGGTGGACTCGCCACCTTCGAGACCAAAACGCTTTTGGCCGACGTAGCGGGTGTGGAGAAATTTCTCAAAGACTTCGGCGGCCGTGAGCTTTTCCATAATCCGCTGTTGTCCCGCGGTCGTGACCGACGTCACCACCCCTTCGAGGCGTTGCTGGAACCACTTCTTTTGATCGAGGTCCATGATGTGCATGAACTCCACACCCATTGTGCGGCAGTAGGCATCGCGCAGAATGGAGAGAACTTGATCCAATGTCGCGTGCGTCTTACCGGCCAGACCATCAACGACGAAGGTGCGAGAGAGGTCCCAAATCGTCAGCCCGTAATGAGCCAACTCAAGTTCGGGGTGCTGGGTCGGTGGTTCGGCGCGTAGCGGGTCAAGATCGGCCTGCAGGTGGCCGCGAACCCGATACATATTGATGAGCTCCTGAACGCGAATCTGCTTCAGAATCTGCTCGTCAGCATTGGTGGAGTCGTTGGTGTCTTTGGCCCACTGCGCCGGCTCGTACGGAACGCCCATCGAAGTGAAGGCCTCTTCGTAGAAGTTGTGGCTTCCAGTGAGACATTCGGCCACATACTTCAAGAAGAGCCCCGATTCGGCCCCCTGAATAATTCGGTGGTCATACGTCGAAGTCAGCGTCATTACCTTGCCTACGCCCATTGCGGCCAGGGCTCGGGGATCGGCTGATTCAAAACCCGCGGGCCAACCGAGGGCGCCAACGCCAAAGATCGCACCTTGTCCGGGCATGAGTCGGGGCACCGACTGGACCGTTCCGATCGTTCCGGGGTTAGTTAACGAAACGGTAGCCCCAGCGAGATCGTCGGCACCAGCCTTACCGCCATGAATCTTGCGAACGAGCTCTTCGTAGGCAAAAACAAATCCGCGAAAGTCGTACGTATCGGCATCCTTGATTACGGGAACCATAAGGTTGCGCGTCCCGTCACTCTTTTCGACGTCCACTGCCAAGCCAAAGCCGACGTGCTCGTGGCGAAGTACGCCTGGTGTGCCCTTGTCGTCTACGGCGTCAACAAATGTCGCATTCATCGTTGGTACGACCTGGAGCCCACGGATCATGGCGTAGGCAATGAAGTGGGTAAAGGAAACCTTGGTGCCAGTAGTGCGGCTCAGCGCCTCATTCATAGCGACGCGATTTACTTCCAAGAGGCGAGCTGAGACTGACCGCACACTGGTCGCCGTTGGGACCGAGAGGCTGGCGCTCATATTGGCCACGATGCGAGCTGAGGCACCACGAAGCGGTGTGGCGTCTTTATTCACAATGCCCTCAGCGGGAGACTTCGTCGGAGTGCCGTCGAGCGGCCCGGCCACCGTCTGGACGGTAGGTACGGGCGCACGCTGATAGTCGGCGAAAAACTCTTGCCAGGTCGCTGAGACCGAGGAGGGGTCACTCAGGAATTGCTCATAGAGGTCATCAATGAGCCAGGCATTGGGACCGAATGATCCCGACTTGGCAATGTTGGAAACCGAATCAGATGGGGTTGGCACGTCTTTTAGGTTAGAGGCACCGCGGACCGTCCTTACAGGGCATTAATTTTTCTTCCAACCGGTAGGTTTCTACGCATACGACTCGCCGATACCGCCCCCCTTGGCCTCAGCGCCCTTCCACTGACGGATATTCCCCATCTCGCCGTCTGGGAACGAGCAACCGAGGACCCGCAGGCCACAGTGATTTGTGTTCACGGCGGCCTGGACCGTGGCGGATCATTTGCCCGGATGGCCCGACGCATGGATCACTACCGAGTCATCGCCTATGACCGACGGGGATACCAGCAGTCTCGCGACCGCCAACCCCTGAGTCTCGACGGCCACGCCGAAGACCTCCGGGCCGTAGTGGATGCCGTCAGAAGCGATCGACCAACGTTGGTTTTTGGCCACTCCTACGGCGGTGTGGTGGCGATTCGCAGCGCGGAGATCGGTGCACAATTTGACGCCATGGTGACCTACGAACCACCGCTCCCCTGGCTCGCTCCTCGCACTGGGTCCTTCGGTGACCTGAACCCCGATCCGGAGGCCGAAGCAGAGTTGTTTTTTCGGCGAATGGTCTCAAATTCTGCCTGGGAGCGAATGAGTGATGCCGAGCAGCAGTCACGTCGAAGCGACGGACCTGCCCTTCATGACGACCTGTCGACGATTCGTAACACCACCGCGGCAGTGAACTGGTCCGCCGTGTCCACTCCCTGGACCTACGGGCACGGTGATGCCGCTGACCGGCTCGAGTACTACCAATCAATCGCCGCGGGCCTCCGCCGAGATCTGCCCACAATCACGACCACTCAAGTGGCTCACGCCGGCCACGGTGCTCACCTCAGCAACCCCGAGGCCATGGTCCGCCTCATCGACTACCGACTGGAACAACTATGAAAATTGCGATCACTGGTGCCACTGGCTTTCTTGGACGCGCGTTAGTTACTGCATTGAGTGACCGTGGCGACACGCCCATCCTCTTCTCGAGGGCTCAGACCGCTGAGCGCAACGTTGTGCGTTGGCAGCCCTCGGCCGGCGAAGTCAATAGAGACGATCTCGCCCGCGTTGGGAGTATCGACGCATTCGTTCACCTCGCCGGCGCCGGCATTGCCGACAAGCGATGGACGGCAGGTCGCAAGAAGGAAATTCTTGAATCTCGTACAAACGGCACAGCCCTGCTCGCGAAAACAATCGTCGGGCTCGAGACGCCACCCGCCCTTGTACTCAGCGGCTCGGCCATCGGGTACTACGGATCCAAGGGCGATGAAGTTCTCACCGAATCAAGCCCTCCCGGAGAGGGTTTCTTAGCCGACGTCTGTGTCGCTTGGGAGGACGCCGCGTTGCCAATCAAGGACGCGGGCATCACGTTGAGCTGGCTTCGCACGGGTATCGTCATGGGCTCTCACGGCGGCGCGCTCAAGAAGCAACTACCCCTCTTTAAAGCCGGTGTCGGTGGCCGACTGGGTTCAGGTCGTCAATACCTCAGCCCGATTTCGCTCCAAGACGAAATTCAGGCAATCCTGTTCCTGCTTGACAATCGAATTGCCGGCCCAGTCAATTTGGTCGCCCCCGAGCCCATTACAAATCGGGAGTTCACTAGAGCCCTCGGGGCCGCAGTGCACCGTCCCGCGCTGGCCGCAGTTCCCCGATTGGCTCTGGACATTGCACTCGGAAGCGAACTGGTCTCAGAGGCACTCATGGCGAGCCAGCGAGTGATCCCCGCGACCTTGGAGGCTCATGGCTTTGCCTTCAAGCACCGCACAATCGATGAGATTCTTCTTGCGGCGCTAAAAAGCTAGGGACCCTAGGAGATATTCCAAGACTTACGGTGATACGAAGTAAGTCCGGAGGCGGCAATGGCCGCGATATGGCCCGGGGCTCCATAGCCCTTATTGTCCGCCCATTCGTACTGGGGGTACTCATTGCTGAGTTCAGCCATGAACGCATCTCTGGAGACTTTGGCGAGGACCGCGGCGGCACCAATCGTGGCCGACTTCTGGTCGCCCTTGACGACCATCTGAGCGGGGGTAGTCGCAAAGTGAATCGCGGGTGGCTGCGGCACCCCCAGCGATACATTCATAGGGCATCGGAGCAGATTGACGGGTCCGTCGATCAGGAGTTGCGTCACAGGCAGCGTCAGTGCGGCCAACGCACGATCAGCCGCAACGGCAAGGGCAATCCGGATCCCCCAAAAATCAATTTCCTCGGCGGTAGCCGAACCAATCCCCCAGGTATCAGCCCAACTGTGAATTGGCGCGACGAGTGCTTCGCGGGCGCGAGCAGTTAACAGCTTGGAATCTTTGAGGCCCTCTGGGATTTCCTTAAAACTTCGAACCCCCACGGCACCAACCGTCACGGGTCCGGCATACGCCCCTCGACCAACTTCGTCGATTCCCACGACAAGCTGACCACTGTGTAGGTAGGGTGACTCGAAGTCCAACGTCGGATGCATGTGGACCATTTCTCCAGCCTACGAAGTACCACTAATAGAGTGGCGCCATGCCGTCACGCTTCGCAGCTGAGCCCCTCTGTGTCCACTTGGATATTTCTGCGGGCGAGATACGTCCACGGTGCGAGAGCGAACTATTTCATCGAAGCCACCTTCTCGCCGCGTCAACAGTTCGGGATGTCTGGAAGTGACATCGCGCCCACACAACCGAATCGCCCTCGTCCCTCTTAAGTCCTTTGCCACAGCCAAACAACGCCTCCGGGCGCATCTCAGCGATGTCGCTACAGCCCAACTGGTCGAAGAACTGGCGCTAGGCGTTCTCGCCGCGTGTCGACCACTTCCGACGTGGATTGTGACTGACGACGAGGATATTGAGGAATTTGCTGCCCATCATGATCTGGTCACGTTTCGGCCATCGCGACAAGGGTTAAACGAAGGGGTGCGCGAGGCATACCGCAGTGCCAGTGATGAGTTTGCGCACGCCGTAGTGATTCATGCCGATCTGGCTCATCCTGAGAATCTGGGCCTCTTCGAATACAACAACAGCATCACATTGTTTCCAGACCACACGGGCCTCGGCAGCAACGTACTCGCGCTTCCCACCGGCTTGGACTTTGAGTTTCAATATGGTCCAGATTCAGCGAGTTGCCATATTTCAGAAAGTCGCCGGCTCGGATTCGAAGCCCTTATCATCCGAGACTCTCTTTGGCGATTTGACATTGACTCCCCAGAAGATCTCCCAAGGGCATAGAAATTGAAGAATGCGGGGACCCGAAGGCCCCCGCATTCTTCGTCCCGAATGGGACAGAACAACTACTTCTTCTTAAGAGCAGCCTTCTTGACAGCCTTCTTAGGAGCAGCCTTCTTTACGGCCTTCTTGACAGCCTTCT
>Ga0114968_10002788_pt1 | contig 13218 bp, 6 predicted proteins | sample M_130807_EF_Meta_FD_87020 | JGI IMG/M metagenome (GOLD analysis project Ga0114968, IMG submission 87020) | Freshwater microbial communities from Lake Montjoie, Canada to study carbon cycling - M_130807_EF_MetaG | ecosystem: Environmental > Aquatic > Freshwater > Lake | place: Lake Montjoie... | reverse complement strand
TCATGGAAGGTTTCCTTTTGAATAGCCATGAGAATCTGGTTCTTCAATAAAACAGATTTACCAAACCTTTTGCATAATTAGATATGATGATTCGATTAGCCTTTTTTTGTATTTTATTCTTTTGCTTTACAGGTACTGTTTTTAGTCAGGTGAACCTTAGTATTCAGGGGTCAATTCAGAATTCCTCTGGGGCGGCAATATCGGATGGTCAATATGAACTCATTTTCAACATTTATGATGTTCCAACCGGCGGTGAGGCCATATGGACTGAAATTCAACCTAAAGTAGAAATCATAGGAGGACTTTACAGTTGTATTTTAGGTTTAATTACCCCTCTTAGTGAATCAAAAGCAGCTTTTAATTTTACAAAAACCTACTATTTAGGAGTAAAAATCAAAGGAAAAACCGAGGTGAAGCCAAGAGCGCCCCTGACCCCAGCTGCCTATAGTTTGTCAGTTTCAGGAAAATCAAATGTTCTGCCATCACAGGGTAGTGTTGGTATTGGTATAAAAAATCCTGACGCCAAAAACCAACTACATATCCAAAAAAGTAATGGAACCTCAAGAATACTGGTGGAAGGACGGGATACAGCAAGACTTAAGTTTAAAGCTGACACTGATTCCGCAACCATATCATTTTATGGTGGGAATGTTCATATTAGTAACTACGAAATAATCTTTGATGAAGGAATTAAATTATCCAGTGGTAAAACCGTTAGTTATTCGGGCATTTCGGATTGGAGACTTGTAGATTATGATGATTTTACGACAGGCAACGACGATTGGACAGTTGTTACAGCCTGGAATTCTACAAGTCCTGGCACCTTGGAAAGACGTTCTCCTGGTACCCCCTTCAGTAAAGGGTTCTTTATACGTCCGACTACGAATGCAAGCAGTAGTGCAGCTCCTGTACTAAGAAAACAGTTTAATCTTACGAATATTCCGCATACGAGTGTAAAAGTAGTTTTCACGTATCATTTTTTTGATAGTTGGGATTATTCCCTTTCCATAAGTTCAGGTTCACGACACGAGATTGGATATGCTGCCTTTTCTAATGGAGCAAGTGCTACGGAAACAGGGGGGCAATTTCAGATTGGATGGAGGACAGCAGGGGCGACCACTGCATTCGATGACTTTTTTAGTAAAGCTGGTTATACCGATTTGACAGGATCCTCTACGAAATGGGCCGACCATAATGTTAGAGGATCAATGGTTGCCGAAACTACAGATAATCTAATCTGGATTTATTTTGCTTCAAATCTTGACTCAGCTATTTCCGATGAAAGTTTTGGAATCAGCAATATTGAAATTTGGGTAAAATGATTAATAATACTAATCCGCTATTCCATAACCCGAAATGTATAAAACACCCACAAATACAAGAAAGTAATGTTTAGGAACCAACCATTTTTGAAATACAGATATTTTGCCATATTGTTTTTTAGTGGTGCCCTTTGCTTGTCGGCTCAAACAACCTTAGTGATGCAAGGTTCACTCCAAAAATCATCTGGCAAACCCTTTGATAACGGATTTCATTCTATTACCTTCAAACTGTATGAAGTGGAAGATGGAGGTGTCGCTATCTGGACCGAAGATCAACCTAAGGTTTTGGTGGAAAGTGGGCTGTACGAATCAACGCTGGGAAGTATTGTTCCATTGCGATTGCCTTTCAATAAAAGATATTACCTGGGTATTGCTGTAAATGGGGAAGATGAGCTATCTCCCAGAGCAATTATTGGAAATGCACCTTATGCTGCAGCTGTTACAGGAAATGATAATGTGTTTCCAACCAGCGGCTCCGTGGGTGTTGGAACACTTTCTCCCGACTCTAATATTTACATGCTTCACCTTCGAAACCTGTCCGGCAATGGAACTTTATTAATTGAAGGAAGTAAACGTGCTGAGTTATTATTGAAAAAAGGGAGCAATGGTTCCGTTGGAAGTATTAGTTTAGATAGTGCTACTATTTCAGTCAGAAATCTGGATATTACCTTTAAAAATAATCTTGAACTTCCAGCAAATGCTAGTATTGAATACAATGGCATTTCTGACTGGAGGCTCGTGGATCGTGATTCTTTTACATCATCTAACTCGGAAGGTTGGATTTGCCGGGAATCCTGGAATAGTAACACAACTAAAACAGCTGCTACTATAAATCCTAATACGCCATTTAGCAAAAAATGGATTTTAAGGCCAAACCAGCATGGAGATGATGTTCTAAAAAAGGAGTTTAGTCTTTCAGGGATCCCACATAACATGATAAAAGTCGTATTCACTTATTATTTTCTTGATTCCTGGGATCCTGATGAAAGTGGTTTTGCCGCGTTTTCTTCAGTTGAGACGCCTTCAGCTTCAGAAACTGGTGGTAATCTGCAGGTTGCCTGGGTCAATCAATCACCTGTCGTTTTTAGTACGGATGCTTTTGGAGGAGGTAATCCAGGTATTTATAAAGGAGAGTCAGCACCGTTAAAAAGGTATACCGACGCTGCTGTTCGGGGTGAGATGACTGCTTTTCATTCTGCTAATAAATTTTGGGTAATCATTGGTTCGAATCTTAGTGAAGCTGCAGACAATGAAAGCTATGGTATTTCTAACATTGAAATCTGGGTAAGATGAGGAAAATAAGTTTTTTAAATTTAAAGTATAGCTTGAAAAATTATTTATACTTTTTACTGCTGGGTTTCTTTATTTGTTGTACCATAGACCTCCAGGGTCAAGCTACACTGAATATCCAGGGAATTATTAAAAAGTCTTCAGGGGCCAATCTGGATGATGGGACTTACAGTATGAGATTCCGTATATATACGGTAGCTACAGGATCTACATCCATTTGGCAGGAAGATCATGTAAACGTTGACATAACATCAGGGGTATACAACGTTGTACTTGGGTTGTTAACACCTTTTACTATTTCTTTTGACAGAACCTATTTCCTTGGTGTTTCCGTAGATGGTGGCGTTGAAGTATCTCCCCGTATTCGTTTGACAGGAGCACCATATTCTTTATCACTCATTGGTCAGAAAAATATTTTCCCATCCACAGGTTCTGTTGGCATTGGAACGGTAACACCTGATTCAAGTGCACGTTTGCATATAAAAAGTGATAGTGATACAACAGCAAGATTCTTGCTTGAGGGTAAAGATACAGCTATTATCGTTATGAAAACCAGGGCGGATACGGCATCTATTTCTTTTAATGGGACTAAAATTTCTATACCCGATTTAAGCATTAATTATGCTTCGGGAGTCTCTTTACCAAAGGGACAATCGGTAAAATATAATACCCTTTCAACCTGGCAATTGGTTCAGGTGGATACCTTACTGGATACAGGTTGGTTATGTTATGATGACTGGAAAACTACAAATTCGAAGACTATGGATCGAATAGGATCTCAAAGCCCGTTTAATAGTTTTATCCTTCATCCAAATCTGGAAGGAAATAATATTATTGCCAAGCAAATTAATTTAGGGGGTATTCCACATACGATGGTAAAAGTTGTTTTTACTTTTCATTTTTTTGATACCTGGGATGCTGGTGAATTTGGCTTTGCTGCATTTGGAGCAAATCAAAACCCCTATGATGCGGCTGGACAAACATCAGGTAAATTGCAAATTGGCTGGAGGCAATATGCTCAGCCTAATTTTAATACCCTGTTTTCCTCATCCGGTTATTTTAAAGGGGATTCTGCATTAGCCTCTTCTGATTATAATATACAGGGAGAAATGGTGGCCCAAAGTGATGCAAATACCTTCTGGGTACTTTTTGGTTCGAATCTTGAACAGGCAGCTACTGATGAAAGTTATGGCATAAGCAATATTCAAGTTTGGGTGAGGTAACTGATTTATAGAATTTATCAAGGTGAAAATATATGCGTAATTCAGCTAATCATTTATTGTTCCTGGTTTTATGGTTACTTGTTTCAACTGTCAAGGTTTTGGCACAGGCAAGTCCAAACTGTTCTACTTTAAGCGTAGAGGATTATTACACAGGGCGTACTTTTTTTAATTTTGGCAGTGCTTCGAATAATGTCAATAACAAGGTTAAACTTAGTGCAACGGTTGGACAGACGGTTACTGGAAATTTCTTTGGTTCGGGTGTTAAGGGAGGTTTTGGCTTTTGGGCTGGTTTTACCATGCCGCCGAAACCACCAGTTGTCATTGCCAGTCAGGGAGATCTGGAAGATCGGATAGAAATAAAATGGACGGCGGATCCATTAAGCCCCTCCGCCACTTCCTATAAAATTTATAGAAATAGTGCTTTACTAGGGACGGTTGATGGGGAAACTTATTCCTTTATAGATTTCAATGTCATCGCTGGAACATTTTATACCTATGCTGTAAGTGGTATTAATTCGTCGGGAGAAGGGAATAGATCAACCGCATTAGGTCATGTAAGTCCCAATGGCGTCGTTACTGGCAGAATTACTTCAGGTTCAGGAAATCCTGTGGTTAATGCCGAAATTACCTTGTCTCCTACGTTGGGTTCATCTGTATCTTTTACTGGAGATGATATGGCCTTCTCCGAATATAACCCAATTTTCCCAAGAACTAATTTTACTTTATCTGCCTGGATAAAACTGGATAGTACCAATAACGAAAATGCCATTTTTGATATGGGAAGCACCATATTCAAAAACTGGTGGTTACATACCCTTCCTTCTGCCACAGGCAAAGGTGTACGCTTTGGTGTAGGGAAAGGGAATAGTGAGAAAACGGAACTTGATTTTACTTTTACAGATGGAACAGAGAATAGTTGGCATAATATTGCTGCCAGCTATAATGGATTTTCTCTTTTATTATATGTAGATGGAAATTTGGTTGGGTCAAAGGCTACATCAATTGCCTTAGATAGTATGCCTGTGTTTTTTGGTCAGGCGCCGGATGCTACTCGCTTTTTTAAAGGGCACCTGGACGAAGTACGTTTTTTCAATCGCCAGTTGGCTCAGACAGAGGTGCAGCAATTTATGAAGCAATCTGGTAACGCAGATTTAAACGGTCTTGTTGCTTACTGGAAGTTAGATGAGGGGGTAGGAAGTAAAGCTTTTGATCTTACCAGCAACCGTTTTAAACTTTATTTTTGTGGGCCTCAATGGGATAATGCTGATAAACCCAATGTCGTAAATACTGCTTTGAGTGATACTTCAGGTTTTTATAAAATTGTTGGAATTAATTATGGTGCTGGAAATACTTTTTCCGTCCGTCCTTCAAAGAATTTTTATTTTAATCAATCCCTTGAGTTTAATACTACAAATGCTGACTATGCAGACCTTACTATTTTTAGCCTTAAGGATAGTGCAACTATAACAACTACCGTTAATGCTTTCGATTTGAGCAGAAAGCAAGCTATTCTAAGTAAATCAAGTACAAATGGCAATAATCAATTTACTGTTTTTCAGAATGCAGGAAATATAGAAGTAATGGTTGGTGCTAATACTGAAACTTTTGGCAGTCTGGGGCTTGGTTTTCATCATCTTGCTTTCGTTTTAAAAAAGGTTGGTACAACGTTGTTAGTGACTTTGCATATTGATGGTACTTTAGTTGGAACCAAATCTTTTGAGGCTATTAATTGGGCTGCTACGGGGCAGCCATGGAAATTGGGAACACGTGCCACAGGTTTGAGCACGCGAAGCGATTATTTTACAGGATTGATTGATGAGGTTGCTTTCTTCTCTCAAATGCTGTCCGTTGCCAAAATCCAAGAATATGCAAATGTAGGTACTAGCGTAACAGATACATCATTAACTTCCTATTTTAACCTGAATGAAGGAATGGGTACCTCATTGAGAGATTTGGGAACTGCTTTAACAGGTAATGGAATCATATATGGAGCCGATTGGAGTACCGTAACTAATGTTATTCAGACAATTCCACATGATTTTTCACCTGCCAACGCTTTGGTTACCCTGAATCCCAGCAATACAAGTGTGGATAAAATTGACTTTATTGACCAAAGTACAATCCCTGTAAGCGGTTATGTTCGGTTTGAAAATACGAATTGCTTTCAGGGAAAAGTAGAAATTCTGGTCAATGGAAAATCAAATGTGCCGCAAATTTTTACGAATAGTGAAGGTAAGTTTTCAGCGGATTTTGAACCTGGAAAAAAAATAGTACTTACACCTAAGTTTGAAAATCACACTTTTTATCCTGCCTTTTGGGAGATTCCCTCCATTCAAGGGCCAGTTGCGGGTATTCTTTTTCGCAATCAGGTCAAACGTAAAGTTTTCGGACAGTTAGCGGGCGGCCTTTGCAAGTTATCTGTTATACCAGGAGGTGCTATAGCAAAGGTAAAAGTTGCCACGCTCAATGGCTGTTTTGAAAAAGTTATTCAGCTTTCCGGAAATGGTAAGTTTACTTTTGACGGGGTACCGCCAGATTCAGTCACCGTATCTGTCATTGAACATAGTAATCCCATAATCTACAATTTTTTCCAAAATAAAGGTGGAGAAACCATAAATCTGAAATCAGCAAATGATACAGTGGATTTCATCTATTTAGCCCCTCCAAATGTGATACTTACCCCACTTGACACAAATAGCTGCGGTGATCCTATGCTGGACATGCTTCAAAAAACAAAAACAACTATAAAAGTTTTTGAACAATATGACGGTGGAAAATGCTATTTGCAAAATGCATTGTTAACTATAAACAATGATATTGCAGGATTAAAACAATTTGACACTTTAATGTCAGCGGGATCTTTAGTTTATTCCTTTAAAGTGCATGGACCCAATATAGTGGCACCATATAAAAGGAATCTTCAGGTTACGGCAAAATCAAACGGAATGCAGTCAACCTCATCTCTGGAAGCTGTCGTATTGGGCAGAAGACCAAGGAGAACCACTTTTTCTTCCTCTTCACCAAGTATTCCTTTTCTTATATTACGCGATCCACCGGGTGATGCATCCTATGCTTATGTAGAAGAAGGCCAAACGGTCTGTGAATCCTGGTCATTTTCAGCTTCAGATGCAAAAGACACGGAAGGTGATGTTACGTTATCTCTTGGTCCTGACATTGAGTTTGAGGTGGGCTTCGGCTTTTCAGTTTCAACTTCTATTGATGTTACTGCTGATATTGGTTATACTTTTAGTAGTAACGTTACAACTGGGGCATCTAATGAAATGGAAATGTGTATCACCTCAACGAGAACAATTTCAACCAGCGATGCAGATGTCATTGTTGGAGGTGAAATGGGAGGAGATGTCTATGTAGGTGGAGCAATGAACTTTCTATATGGAGTAACAGATGAACTTCTTTATGATACCGCAAATTGTCGCTTTTATCTTGATAAGGGAATGTTTATGTTTCCAGATAAATTTGCAACTACCTTTTTATATTCAGAATATCATATTAAAAACAAAATTATTCCTGCATTAACCCTAGCTGGTGATACAACCAGTGTCAAAGCATGGGCAAATATGATTGCCGAGAATGAAAGACAGAAAAAAGAAGCTGTTTTTTCCAAAAACCTTTCTTTTGATGCAGGGGTTGTTTACGAAGAGTCCGAAACAACAGAGAATAGTAAATCCAAGACTACATCTTGGGTTCAAAGTTTTAGTGATGGCTACGCGCAGGAATTTGGAGTAACAGTCAATGGTCTTGGTGTAACTTCAGGACTTTCCATTAACTGGACTAAGGAGGAAAGCAAAGAAACTACAAGTACAAACGTTGATTCCAGAACCGTTGGTTATGTTCTGGCAGATGATGATGTGGGAGATAATTTCACAGTCAACATCAGAAAAGATAAGACTTATGCTACACCTGTATTTGAAACGATCAGTGGACAGACCATGTGTCCGTTTGAACCAAACACCCAGCCCAGAGAGGGTGTTGAATTTTCCGCAGATAAACTAGTGGCCATCAATGTGCCTATGAATGAACCAGCTGTTTTCAAGTTGAAACTTGGAAATAAAAGCGAAGCAGAGGAACCAAAGAATTATTCGCTTGAAAGTGGACAGGAAAGTAATACTGATGGTGCCATCATTTTGTTTAATGGACAACCATCATTGAATGTTGGAGTGCCTTTTGGTGAAAGTGTTGAAGTGACCATGACAGTGAATCGTGGTCCTAAAACTTTTTCATATGAAAATCTAGTAGTGAGTTTCTTTTCAGATTGCGAGGCTGAACGAGCTGATGCATTGCAAATTGATATAGGTGAGGATTTTAATATGGATCTGGAATTTGATGTTTTTTTTCTGGAGCCATGTAGCCCCATCGATATTGGATTTCCATTACAAAACTGGGTGCTGACTCCTGCTTCCGGAGATACCATGTTAGTTACACTAAACAAATTTGACCGAAATGATCCAGATCTGGAAATGATCAGAGTTCAATATCGCAGAAAACAAGGCGATGGGGCCTGGATTAATATTGCGGAGATTCCTAAAGCGGAACTGGATAATGATGTATTTAAGATGGTCAAATGGGCAACCACAGGACTAAAAGACGGCGAATATGAAATTAGAGCAGTTACACAATGTATTGGTGGCCTGAACCCGGGAATTTCTACTGTGATTTCTGGTAGGATTGAAAGGCAGGCTCCTGAACTCTTTGGTAATCCAGAACCTTCAGATGGCATTTTATCATCAGGGGAAGAAATTAGTATTACTTTTAACGAATCAATAAAATGTGATGGTTTAATTGAAGCAGATATTTTTAATAATAATAATATTGGTCTGTATGATGCAACTACCGGAGATCTTGTAGATGCCTTAATATCCTGCAGCAAAGATAAAATAATCATTGTCCCTAATGTTCCAAATAAATTTATCGAAAATAAAACGTTAAGAGTTCAGGTAAATAATATTCCAGATTTGGCTGGAAATAAATTCATTGAAAAAAAATGGGAATTTTTTGTAAATCGAAACCCCGTTTATTGGAATGAAGATCAGGTAAATGTCATTAAGTTGGAAGAGGAAAGGGTCACTGTTACCCTTAAACTTATGAACAGCGGTGGCCAGGCACAGAATTATGATTTGAAGGGTTTACCTGGATGGGTAAAGGTGCTGCCATTAGCAGGAACTTTGCAGCCAGGGGCTTTTCAAATTGTTACCTTTGAATTTGATAATTCTGCCGCTCTTGGACAATATAGGGATACTATTTTTGCGGAAAGCGCGCAAGGTTCTGAACCTTTATATCTTGATTTTAGAGTAGTTTGTCCCGACCCAATCTGGAACCTGAATCGAGAAGGATATAGTTTCTCCATGAATATGACGCTAGAGCTTAATATTGATGGTACGATCTCTAAAGACAACAGAGATATTGTAGGTGCATTTATTGGTCGGGATTTACGTGGACTTGGCCGTGTTCAATACAATCAGGAGCTTAAAAAACACCTGGTTTTTATGACGGTTTATAGTAATGTTTCTTCAGGAGATACTGTTAATTTCCAGGTTTGGGACGCTTCAGCATGTAAACTGTATGGCAAAACGATAGAGTCATTTAAATTTGAGCCAGATGGACTTATTGGGTCACCCTTTCAGTCACAGGTTTTGCGCACAAATAATTTATTACTTGTTAAAATTCCAATTCAGGTTGGATGGAACTGGATATCCTACAATGTTGGTTTACCAGATCCTACCGTCGGAAAAGCACTTGAATCGCTATCAAATCCTAAAGGTGCACTCATTAAGGGTCAAACAGCTTTCAGTTCCTATTCAACTTCATTGTCATCATGGATAGGTAGTCTTAAAAATCTCTCCCATTTGTCCATGTACCAATATCAGTCTGCTTCTACAGATTCTCTCCTTTTATTAGGTTCACCCCTTGATCCAACGATGCCTATTCCAGTAGTTAGTGGTTGGAATTGGATTGGCTTTTTACCACAAAGGGGTATGCCAGTTACAGCAGCATTATCTTCCTTAAACCCTCAAAATGGAGATTTGATTAAGGGACAGTTTACTTTTGCCCAATATGTTACAGGTTTGGGTTGGTTGGGGAATCTAACCTATATGAGCTCACCTAATGGCTATCTGCTTAAGTTAAGTAATCCTGGAGCGTTGGTTTATCCAAAAATAACTGGAAATAATTTGCAAACCGATAAGGTTGAAAAAGGTAAATTACCATCTACTATTTCAAAACCAGGTCACTTTAACTATTGGAAAGTTAAACCTGTTGGATTTGAACAAAGCATGAATATCATTGCCTTAGTGGAACGCAATGGACAAGGAGCTATTCTTGATGATGGAGATGAAGTGGGTGCTTTTTTCAAAGATGAACTTCGAGGTGTTAGTGAGGTCATTTATGTAAAGGCGCTTGACGCTTACCTTATTTTTTTAACCGTATTTGCAAATTTTGAAGGGGAAACAATCAGATTTAAATTTTTCGATTCTTCTGAATCAAAAGTATTTGATTTAAACGAGTCTATACTTTTTAAAACCAATACGATAAAAGGCCTTGTTGAAAAACCTCAGTTATTCACCATCTCATCACCCACTGCTGTGTCTAATCTGGCTTTGGAAAATCAAAATCTTGAGGTTTACCCAAATCCCGCAAGTGAAATAGCTTTTATTCAATTAAATTTAACCGAAAATGAGGGGCTTTCTGTTCAGGTGACCGATGCCTTTGGGCGTGAACTTTGGAAATCAGATGTTGAAGGAAATATAGGAGTTAATAAATTTGAATGGAAAATAAGTTCTGACCTTCCTTCGGGTTGGTATTTCATAACGGTAAAAGGAAAGAATGGCCTGAGGATTTCAAAAATCGAGGTATTGCGTTAAAGATACAAGGGTGCCTGCCAATGGTCAGGCAACCTTAAAGTTAAACTAGAATTAATTTCTGAAATGAGAATAAGAGTAATTTTTTTAATGCAATTATGGCTAATTACAGGTTATGGGCAGAATTTCTTGTTTCAGAATCAAAGTTTTTTCAGGCCATACCTTACAAATCCTGCATTAGCTGGTGTAAAGGGAAAAGGAAATTTGGGAATCATTTATAAAAAGCAATTGGTAGATTTTGAAAATGGACCCAATTCGCAAGTTATATCTGTCGATTATCCTTTTTTAAAAAACACAACAGGGCTTGGCTTTAATTTATTTAAAGATCAAAATGGTCCCAGTTCATATCTTGGATTTGAATCTACTTTTGCCTATCATATTCTTACTTCCAAGAAAAATGCAGAAAAACCCTCAGGATTTTCCTTTGGACTTTCGGCAAATATGAATCAATTTACCTTGGACAGGCAATTCTTGATGGGGGAGGGTTCTGATGATGCCATTTTTAACGATGATTTGAACTTTAATGATATAAGTCCAAATGTAAATGTTGGTTTTAATTTTTTTTCAGAAGGTTTTAATCTAGGTGCATCTATTTATAATTTGTTTTCTTTGAAAAATACAGTTTATAAGGAAACAAATGACTTACAACGAGCTTTTACCGTATTCATATCAACTGGTATAGAATGGAAAGTAAAGGAACAATGGATTATTCACCCATCCCTGTTGCTTAGAACGCAAAAAAATGCTGATTATCAAGTGGATATAATGAGTGAATTTGGCTATAATTCTCCGAAAGGATTCAGTTTCAGCCTAACGCCTTTATTTCGAAGCTTTAGCTATCGAACCATTTCTGGAAATCAATCCGTTGGTTTGAATATTCTTATTTCCAGATACCCTTTTTCGCTTGGATATCAATTTGATGTTCCTATTTCGGGTAATTATGGCTATGCTGGAGATCATGTTTTTTTTATTGCCTACCAATTAAGTCCAAAACCAAAGTCCGGGAATAAATAATCCTGAATTTTTATTCCTGGAAAATTAAAATTAACTATTTTATGCATCTATCATATCCATTTCATGCTAAATATAAACATAAATTAGCTTAAAAAAATTTAAAAATTATTTTTAATTACCTTTTAAAGTCTTATCTGCTAAATCATTACAAAAATGTGTTTAAAGAATTTGAGTAATTTTAATTCTTATCTTTGTATATCCTTAAATTATTGTATATTAAACTATTAAAATTAAAAAAATTATAGAATTAATTTAAAACAAATTAGTTCTTAAATAAAGTTTTATGTACGCCTGGGTTTACAACATATTGTGTGGTTTATTATTATTTAATGGTATTTCCCTACTTTTAAGGAAAGTAGCGGTAAATTTTAAATTTCTAGGTGTATTTTATATCCTTTTTGCTTATCAAATGTTTATTACCCATTTTAGGCTTGCAGGCACTTTGTATCTTTTGCCTCATTTTTTTAAAACTGGATCACTAGTAGGATACTTATATGGACCCATTTTCTATTTTTTTTTAAAATCTACCATTCAGGCAGACTTTAAATTAAGAATCAAGAACTTTATTCATTTCATTCCCTTTTTATTGCATTTGATTGAAATGCTTCCATTTTTCATGCTTTCAGCGGAGGAAAAAAGGATACTTTATTTAAAAAATCCACAAACTTATTTCATGGATGTGGACTGGGGATACTTTTCACAAAGGATTCACACGTTATTCAAATGTACCTTTATCATTGCTTATACTATTTTTGGATATTTTAAGATTTCACCTTTCCTCAAAAATATGATAAACAGTGAAGTGCCCCGGAATAGGATTTTTGGCTCATTTTTGAAATGGTCAACCATATTATTGCTTATTTCTGCTATATTAATATTGATTACCTATTCCCTTTATTGGCTTTTTCCTTTGAATTTCCAATTATTAGGTCATTATACTTTTTTTGTAAGTGCTGTTTTTGGCGCTTTATTTTTAATGCTTTTTCCTGAGATAACTGGTTTGAGTATCCTTTCTTTTGCTAAAGTACCAAGCTTAAAAGTGCCTGAAATTAATTTTGGTCAACTTAATAAATTAGATCTTCTCTCTGGCAAAATCTATGAATCGTTCACGAAAGTAATGGAAGATAATTTCACCAACCCCGATCTCGATGTTGGAAAAATGGCTCAATTACTTTTCATGAGTGAGCGAACTTTTTATCGTAAAATTAAAGAGCTAACGTGTATTTCTCCAAATGAAATACTCCTTGATTTTAGACTAAAAAAGGCTTATATGGCAATTCTTAATGACCCAAATGAAATATTAGTAAATATAATTAGACAGACAGGATTTGTGACCTATAGCTATTTTCGCAGTTGTTTCAAGAAAAAATACGGCATTTTACCCGGTGATTTCCAAAGAGAATGTAGAATCAAAATTTCTGATCTTGAAATTTAAGAACCAATTCTGCCATTTCTAAATGACAATTCTGCCAATTCCATTTTTTGGGTGTTTTT
>Ga0114968_10002787_pt1 | contig 13225 bp, 15 predicted proteins | sample M_130807_EF_Meta_FD_87020 | JGI IMG/M metagenome (GOLD analysis project Ga0114968, IMG submission 87020) | Freshwater microbial communities from Lake Montjoie, Canada to study carbon cycling - M_130807_EF_MetaG | ecosystem: Environmental > Aquatic > Freshwater > Lake | place: Lake Montjoie... | reverse complement strand
GGTAGAGCTACTAGAAGTAAAAATGACTTCTCTACAACATATATTCTTGATGGTAATATAGTTAACGCGTTAAAAAGAACGAAACATAAGCTTCCTAAGTCTTTTATTGATCGCATTTGTTAATAAATATAATAGTGAAGGCTCAGACATTTCATTTTGAAGTAAAGGATTTAGTTACACAATTTGTAGCTGCTTTTGATGATATTATTATTAAGCGCTATGATAAAAATAGAGTACCGCAAACAAATATTCAAGTTCGCTATGTTTATTCACCTAAGCAAAGAGTAATATATGATTTAGTAAATAAAGCACAAAATATAACTGTACCTGTTGTTGCTGTTAATATAACTAACGTTAGTCGTGATGAAAGTAGAGTTTTTAATAAGCTTGCAGGGTTTTATTTAACGCGAGGCTCAAGTGAGACAGATGCAGGTAAGACATCTACATTTTACCGTACACCGGTTCCTGTTAACATTACAATTTCAATGTCTATTATTACAAAATTTCAAACTGATATGGATCAAATTATATCAAACTTTGTTCCATATAATAACCCTTATATCATTCTTTCATGGAGAGTACCAGACGGTGTCCTGCCTGGTTACGGAACATTACAAGAAATAAGAAGTGAAGTTTTATGGGACGGTAATATTAATCTAAACTATCCTATTGAAATAACAGCATTAGACAAATACAGGATAACCGGTGATACTACTTTTACAATTAAAGGATGGCTCTTTCAAGCTACACAAAGCGGTACAGGTAACATATTTTATATCGATAATAACTTCTATGCTACCTCGATACTTACTACCTATGAAACACTTACATCTTTAAATTATACATACCCATTATCTACAGGATTATTAACAGAGACAGAATTTGTTGGCATATCAGCAAACCCACAAATTACTAATGTTCAATACTAATTGAATAACATATAGATCTTTTAATTATATAGTATATCATAAATAATACTGATATGGCAGACCCTAATCGCGAATCTACATTTGGTCGAGACTTAATGAAGTATGTATCTTCTAAGTTACCATATCAATCCGTTAATATCCAGGATAAAATTAATACTCTTAATCCTAAATACGAGGAATTTTTTGATAAAGGTACAAAGCGTGAAGAAGCATTAGCGCGTCAATCAATATCATCATCGCTTACTTTCACTGATGATCTTTACGCAAATGTTGTACAGAATAAAGACTATCATAACTTTATGTACGCCAATCTACAACCTGATAAAGGTCGTAGACTAACTGACTATAGAGTAATGGCAGCTTTCTCTGAAGTTGCAGATGCATTAGATGAGATATGTGATGAGTTTATTAATAAAGATGATAACGGCGATATAGTAAAATTAAGATTTAGAGAAGCTAGAATTTCAGAAGAACAAAAAGAAAAGCTTAAAAAAGAGTTTCAGAAGTATATTGGTTATTTTGATTTAGAAAATAAAGGTTGGGAATATATTAGACAACTTTTAGTTGATGCAGAAGTTTATTGGGAGCATATTGTTCATAAAAAATATCCTGAAGAAGGTATACTTGGCGTTGTCAGTATTCCTTCTGATATTATTGATCCTATTTTTGAAAACGTTCAAAATCAAATTATAAGAGGATATCTATTGCGTAAGAATATTTACGACACAAAAAATCCTGGTAAAGTAGCAAAAGTAGAGCTTATTCCAATGGATGGCAATCAAGTCACGTATATAAATTCAGGTATATGGAATGAGACAAAAACAGTACGTCTACCTTTTATCGAGAACGCTCGACGCGCTTACAGACAGTTATCACTCATTGAAGACGCTATCGTAATTTATCGCTTAGTTAGAGCACCAGAGCGTTTGATCTTTAACGTCGATGTCGGTAATATGGCGCCGCCTAAAGCAGAAGCTTATTTGCGTAAGCTCATGACAAATTATTGGTCAAGAAGAACATATGATGCCGATCAAGGCGCTACTGTACAAAAATTTAACCCTCAATCGATGTTAGATAGTTTCTGGTTTGCAAAGCGCGCAGGTAGCGAAGGAACACAGGTAACACAACTACCAGGTGGATCTAATTTAGGTGAACTTACAGACTTAATGTACTTTGTAAAGAAGTTATACAAAGCGCTTAAAGTACCGACAAATAGACTGAACCCTGAAGATACATTTAGAGATGGTACCGATATTCTTAGAGATGAATTAAAGTTTGCTCGCTTTATTATTCGTCAACAGCAAAGATTTGCCGCCGGCTTGAAGAATGGGTTTATTACTCATCTTAAATTAAAAAAGATCTGGGAAGAATATAATCTTAAGGAAATGGAACTTGAGTTATTCTTTAATGTACCGACAAACTTCTATGAGCTGAGAGAAAATCAGAAGTTTCAACTTAAAGCAGAGAATTTTAATAGTATTACACAAAGTGAGCTTGTTTCTAAGACATATGCGCAAAAGAAATATCTTGGCTGGTCTGATACCGACTTAATGGCAAATAGAGAATTCTTAAGAAAAGATAGAGAGATGCTATGGGAGTTAGATCAAATTACCAATAACGGTCCAAACTGGCGTGAAGTTGGTGCTGTACAAGGCGGTCAAGGTGCTGAAGGCGCCGCGACTGGTGGAGGAGCAGGTGGTGGTGGTTCAAGATTACCTCCACAATTTGGCCCAGCGCCAGCAGAAGCTGGTGGTGAGGCAGGCGGTGATGCAGCAGCTGCTCCTGCAGCTACCGGTGGTGGATCACAACTTCCTGCAGGTGCACCTGGTGGTGCAGCACCTGCTCCACAATAAATAGTTAAATGGATTGCTCTGCCATAACACCAGTTTCTGCTTTTCAAAGCACAAACTTAACTAGTAAAATCGATTCTTTCTCTCGCTTAGCAGACAGGATAACACGATCACTAGGTGCTCCATTAGTTAATCTCGAACTACATCATGATCAACTATTTGAAAATATTTCTATTGCATGTGAAATGTTTGCAAAATTCGCAGGTTATACAGAAGAATATTTAATTTTTGATTCCAATCTTTACGAAGATGGTAAAGGCATAAGACTAGATGCGCTATATACTATTACACCTTACTTTAATCAGCGTATAGTTCCTTCAAGCACAGTTTATGCTGCAACATCCTCTATTCCTGCAGCAGCTTTTGCTTCTTCACCTGTTTTATCCTCAACATATAGTGCCGGTATTTTTGAAAATCAAATTCTTACTACAACAGCATATTTAAGTGTTATTAATTTTAACGGTGTCCTAGGTAACTATTTCGCAGCTTCACAAAACAGTCAAACAAATTATATTAATACCTTTGACTATGATGTTATGGATTATAGAAAAGTTATAGATATTGTAGACTTTGAAGAAGGATCTTCTACAGGTGTTAATACACTCTTTACAATTGAGCAGACATTAGCTCAGCAAACATATTTTAGTTATGCTATGGGTAATTACGGATTTGATCTAATTAGTTGGTACACTTTAAAGAACTGGCTAGAGGTTAGGGAGAAATTACTAGCTCAAAAGAGATCAATATCTTTTAATGATAGAACACAATATATGCAATTCTACCCACCACCTCGTACACCGGGCTCTGGAAGTAGATTCTATGGTGTGGTTAACTGTTATGTTGAAAGACCTCTTAGAGACTTAATTAAAGAGCAATGGGTATATCAATATGCTCTCGCTTTGAGCAAAATATCTGTTGGTAATGTAAGAGGTAAATATACCGGTACAACGCTCTTCGGTGGCGGTCAAATTAATTACAGCGATCTTCTTTCACAGGGATTGAATGAAAAAGAAAAGCTCGAACAAAAGCTCTACGAAGGCGCGCCAGGATTTGGTGATGCAGCCCCGCCTTCATTCTTTGTAGGATGATACCTCCTAACGGCAGTAATAAATATAGGCAAGGTTTGTTTAAACCAAAAAATTCTTCTAAATATGTAGGGAGAACGCCTCCAGTATATCGTTCTGGATGGGAATTAAGGTTTTTTAGATGGTGTGATGAAAATACTAATGTATTAGAATGGGCCTCCGAAGCAATTATTATCCCTTATGTTAACCCTATTGACGGCAAAGGTCATAGATATTATACAGATGGAGTTGTAGTAATACGTGAATCAAACGGTATAAACAAGTATATTATTGAGATAAAGCCAAGTGATCAATGCAAGCAACCAACGGCGGGAAGAAAGAAAAATAGCACGTTAATATATGAGAATAAGAGGTATATTCAAAATATGGCTAAATGGAATGCTGCGAAAAAGTGGTGTGAACAAAGGAATTATAAATTCCTAATATTAACAGAGAAAGAGCTAGGATTAAGATAATTAGGTATTAAATTAATAAATAATATTATGGCTTTACGCTTATTAGTCGAAACACCGGCTCCGGAAGAGCAATTTGAATACATTTTAGAAGAAAAAAATTCTAAAGAACCAGCAAGACTTTATATTCAGGGTCCTTACATGATGTGTGAAACGGTTAATAAGAACCAAAGAATTTACGCGCGTGATGATATGGAAAAAGAAGTTAATCGCTATATTGCTGAAATGATTAATACAAAACGAGCAATGGGTGAATTAAATCACCCTACTTCTGCTGAAGTAAATCTCGAGAGAGCTTGCCATATTGTTAATAATATGAGAATGGAAGGAAATTACGTAATGGGTAAATCTCAAGTACTTTCTACTCCCATGGGTCAAATTGTTCGCTCACTGATTAATGACGGTGTTAAGGTTGGAATGTCTAGTCGCGCACTTGGTAAATTAAATGAAGGTACCGGTGGTGTTAATCGTGTTACTGATATGAGATTAGTAGCAGTTGACTGCGTTGCTGACCCATCGTGTCCTAAAGCTTTTGTTAATGGTATTCTCGAGAGTAAGCAATTTGTTTTAGATATGAATGGTGCTTTAGAAGAAGTTTATGAAGGTCTAGAGAAGGCTATTAAAAATCTACCAACAAAAGAAGTTCAAACATATCTAAAGGAACAAATTATTTCCTTTTTTACATTTCTAAGAACATCATGAGCCAGGAGCAGATAAGCGAGGCTGGCTTTGGCAAAGCATTGGGAGCCGCTGCAGCTGTAGGTGGTGGTGCTCTTTTAGCTAATAAAGCAGGATCTTATCTTAAGAAAAATCCTCAAGCAGCAAGAGCTATAGCATCTGGAGCAGGCGCAGCAGCAAAAGGATTAATATCATTAATTGCTCCTATAGTAAAAGAAGTTGGCCCTGCTGTTGCTAAATCAATTTTAAAACAAAAGTACGGCATAGATATACCTGATATTACTATTCAAAAAGCAGCAGCTGCACCTACAGTTAGCACATCTATAGGTTCACAGGGTCTTGCTGTAGCAGGTCAACAGCAACCTCAACAACAGCCACCAGTAATTAATAAATCGCCTGAAACAACTACAACCACAGCAACAACAACTGCACCTTCAGTTACACCGACAAAAACAATTTCTTCAGACTTAGTATCAAAACTTCAAAACGATCCTGATGTTAAAGATCTTATGTATTTAAATAAACCTGATACAGACCCTGCAGTAGTATCTAAAAAAACATCTATAGCTAAAAAATTTGGCATTAATCCTGATGATGTAAATTCATATATTAAGCAAGTAAATCCAGAATCTGTCTATAGGAAAGGCATGGTATTAAATGAGTTTATACCGGCGTTATTAGCTGCTGGAGAAGCATTAGCGCCAGCTGTAGCTAGACAGGTAGCTTTACAAGTTGGGGCAGACATAGCTGCTAAAGCTATAAATAAAAAATTACAGCAGAAAAACAGTAATAAAAATATAAATAATAATGAAATGGAAGAGTCTAAGAAAAAGAAGAATAAGAAAGTTTTAGCTAAAGAAGGTATCGGAACGGGTACTTTAGGTGCTGTAGCTGGTGGTTTGATAGGTGGGGTTCCAGGAGCCGTTATTGGCGGTCTTACTGGTGCAGCTGCCCCCAAAGCTGTTAAGGAAATAAAGAGTGCTGTTTCTGGTGAAAACGAAGAAGATAAGAAAAAGAAGAAAAAGAAGGTTAAAGAATCTTCTGATATTTCTAAATTAGTTAGTCTAATTTCTCAGAAAAATTATGCTGAGGCAGATAAATATTTAAAGAACGTTGTCGATTCTAAAATTAAAGATAGAATTGAGAGCGCTTCGAACATAAATATATTTTAATATGGACAACAAAATAACAGACGCTCTAAAGACAGCAACAAAAGACATTCTCACTGAGGATGTTTTAAAAGAAATCGAATCCGCATTTAATGCCTCTGTTGATGAAAAAGTTAAACTTCATGTTGAAAAAGCTCTTATGGAGCAAGATTCAGATTATTCAAAGAAACTCGAAACACTTTTAGAAGCTCTCGATACCGATCACACAAATAAGCTTAAGATGGTTGTTGAAGCCATTGATTCTGATAGAGCAAAAAAATTAAAAGCAGTTGTTTCAAAATATGAAAATGCTCTTAATAAAGAAGCTAAAAATTTTAAAGACACTTTAGTTGAACAGGTTAGCAAGTATCTCGAGGCTTACCTCGATGAGAAAGTACCTTCTACTGAAATAAACGAAGCAGTAAAGAATAAGAGAGCAATCTCTGTTCTTGAAGAAATTCGTAAACTTCTCTCCGTCGATATGGCACTTGCGAATGACAACATTCGTGATGCAGTTGTTGACGGTAAGCAGAAAATAGATGAAGCTGCAACGCAGCTTGAAGCCGCTAATAAGCAGGTTAATAAACTCTCTGATGAGAACAAGAAGCTAAAAGCTAATCTTGTTCTTGAGACGAAAGTATCCAATCTTGATGAAGATAAAAAATCATACATGAAGAAGATGCTAGCGAATAGAACAGCAGAGTTTATCACAGAGAACTTTGATTACACATTAAAGCTCTATGAAAAAACTGAAGAAGAGCGGCTTGTAAATCTTAAGTCTGAAGCTTTAACTGAAGCTTCTTCAAATGCAGTCGATAGACCCGTAATTGAAGAGTCAACAGTTACAGGAGAAGAAGCAGTTGATCCGTCATTCAATAACTACCTCTCCGAGCTACAGAAGTATTAATTTCGTAAGATTTACTTGAGGGCTAGTCCCTGAATAGTAAAAAGGTCGACATTTAAAGTATAAAGGTATTTTATATATTATGGCAAAACAAATCCGTCCTACACAGGCTTACATCGATGAGTCACGTGCGCGCGTATTGCTTGAGAAATGGGCTCCAGTATTGGACTATTCTTCAAACAACGTCGCCACGATTGAAGACGATCACACTCGTTTGAACACCGCCATCCTCTTGGAAAACCAAGAGAAGTGGTGTTTCGAAGCCAGCAATTCTGCTGGCGGCACGGGTGGAGTATTTAGTGGTGGCACAATCAATAACGGAGGAGCTGGCAATCAGTTCCCTTCGCAGAATGATGGTGCTTATGCTCCTAATGACTCACGTCTTCCTAAGATCCTCATTCCGATGATTCGCCGTACGTTCCCTGAGTTGATCACTAACGAAATCGTTGGTGTTCAGCCCATGAGCGGACCCGTAGGTCTAGCTTTTGCACTCCGTTATAAGTACGAACCTACAAGCTTAGGTTATCAGTCTGGTAGCATTGATGGTAACACTGGCGCCACCCAATTCGGTGGTTCCACAAACCGTCAAGGTCTATCAGCTAATCCTGAGCTAGGTTATCAGTACCTCAACTCCGGATTTACCGGTACCACCACGAATGCATTTTCTGGTGCTGCTGGTTACTTCTCAATGGTTGATCAGGACAAGGGTGTTGCACAGTTGCTCGCTAATTTCGAGTTAAACAGCAATATTCCTCAGGTCGTGGTTAGCTTTGAAAAGACCGCTGTTGAAGCTGGTACCCGTAGACTCGCTGCTCGTTGGTCAGTTGAACTCGAGCAGGATCTGAAGAACATGAACGGTATTGATATCGATACTGAGCTCACAAACGCTATGTCGTATGAGCTACAGGCCGAAATCGATCGTGAAATGATCATCAGAATGATCCAAACAGCCCTTAACGCTGGATTCGGCACAGGCTTCTCAGTCTGGTCGCCCGCTTCAGCCGACGGTCGTTGGCTCGTTGAGCGTAATCGTGACTTCTATCAGAGGCTTATTGTTGAGGCTAACAGAATTGCAGTACGTAACCGCCGTGGCGCGGCTAACTTCATCGTAGGTACACCTCGTGTGTGCGCTATCCTTGAAATGTTACCCGAGTTCCAGTGGGTTCCAGTACAGGGCAATGTTAACACTCAGCCCGTAGGCGTCGCTAAAGTTGGATCATTGGGTGGTCGTTTTAACGTTTACCGTGACACACGTACAGAGGCACAGTTCGAGGCTAACGCCGGAGGAAACTTCGGTGGCAATGGTGGATTCCCTCCCTATGGCACTAGCACTCGCACTCAACGTCTTGAGTACGCCCTCCTTGGTTACAAGGGTCCGGAATTCTATGACACTGGTATCATCTATTGTCCTTACATTCCGGTTATGGTGCAGAGAACTATTGGTCCTAATGACTTCGCTCCTCGCGTTGGTCTATTAACACGTTATGGTGTTGTAGATAACATCTTTGGTGCGAATCTTTACTACCACGTAATTATTCTGCAAGGTCTTGGAACAGCGTTTCTACCAGGCCAGCAATCGGTCTACTTCTAAGAAATTAGAAGGTGCGATAAAAAAGAAAGCAGCTTTCACCTGGTTCGTCCCAGGATCTTTAAAAAGGGGCCTCTTGCGGGGCCCTTTTTTTTGTTTAAATATAAAAAAAATCACTGCATAGAATAAATATTATTATGGCAACATCAATTACTTCAGTACTTTCTACACCAGCTAGCTTAACTAGCACTTTTAATTCAGTAAACTCTGCATTTACAGCTTCATTTTCTGTATCTGGTTTAATTGATAGTAATTTTCCTACCGGTGTTCTTTCAGGCTCTAGCACAGTTTTTAATGCTACTCTAGCTTATACAGTTACAGGTAATTCAAGCAATTTTATTGCTGCTAATGAATTATCTGTTCTCCTTACTTTAGGAAGTATATATGGAACACAAAGCTTCTACGGTTTCGTACAACCTGGTAGTACATTCTCACAGACAAGAACATCTGCAGCGTTTGTATTAGGATTTAATGGATCGGACTTCTTAAATACAACAATTGCGCTATCTAGCAATGCTAACGCTGTTGTATTAAATCCAAATGTAACATCATACATCGATATTCCTCAGACTTTAATACCTTTTGATAACGATGTAGGAAATAACGTTTCTTACATACATACAGTTGGTGACGGTGTAAGAAGATGGAATCTTTTCGGATAATTATTGCCGAACGGTCTTAGTAAAGTATTTCCACTTATCCCACATAGCATGATTCTCTTTTAATAGCTCTTGGCTATTAGCTCTAATAGGATTAATATCAATACCACCGCGTCTTACATATAAGCACGAAACCATTAGCTCTTCTGGCTTAGTTAAATCATATAGACGCTTGTAAATCGTTTCACAAATCTCTTCGTGAAAATGACATTCATCTCTAAATGAGACTATGTATTGTAATAAAGAAGTGCAATTAAGCGTATAAGGTCCTTTATAATGAATATAAACATCACCCCAATCCGGTTGAGATGTGACCCTGCAATTACTCTTTAATAGGGCTGAATGAAAGCGTTGAACCTTGCTTGTATCACTTACAGTCCAGCCTAATAATTTCGGATCTTCTTTATAGCCGCGAGACTTAATTGACGTGACATCAATATTATTTTCTAGAGTAGGGTAGTTAGCGCTAGAGAATAAAGGTGGATAATATAATGTATCATCGATAGCTTTTGTAAGTCTAACACAGACCCTAACTTCTGTTTCTAGTAGTTTAGACAAATCGTTCTCCATAACAGCTTCAAGCTGTTGCAACACACTAATAATATTGCCCTGGTACTTCTCCATATTGAACGAATTCATATAGAGCTTAATAGACTTTGACTCAACAATATATTTGTTAGTTGCAGGATATACAACCTTAGCAATGGCAGAGATTGGCATCCCTTCATTAGTTAAACAAGATACTTCATAAGCATTCCATACATCATAGCCACAAAATGGAGGTTTATCGTCACTGATATCTAAATGCTTTCTATTATTAGCTCTCGGTTCGCGAACTAAAAGAGAAGGGTCATAAGTGCATTTATACCCTGTTATTTTACCAAGGTGTTTTGATATATTACTATTATCTAATTCCGTATTCATGTAGTTTTATTTTAATTGCTTCCATTCGTTCTTCAACTGTTCCTTTTAAAATAGTTACCTTACCTTTTAATCTTTCATCAGATAACCAAAAGTTCTCATACTTATCAATAATTGCATCTCTAAATTCTTTATTTGTACTTCTCTCACCATCGTCAACTAGCGGCACATCATGAGGGCTTGGATAAAAAATATGATCATATTTGTGAATATAGTTTACATAATACATTAATCCTAAACTATTAGATACAGGAAAATCATTCAACCTATCTCTAGCAAAATAACTTGTATAAACCATTCCATCCATCAAGCAGCGATCATGCAATATACCTTGAAAATTAAAACCTTTATAGTTATAAAACAAGTTCTCAAACTCTTTATTAAGAATCAATGTCTGCGTAACATCATTAGCACCCTCTTCATTTATATCACAATTATGCCAACGTTTAATTAGTCTAGTTACTTCATCAATATAGCAAAGCTTAGAGCCATAATACTCTTTACATTTTTTTAAAAGAGTAGTCTTACCTGAACATTGAGGACCTGTAAATGTAAATATCATTTTCTTTGTAAGAGCATATTATATTCTCTTTCAATATCGGATACAAGCTTTTTTAACTCTTGAATCTCTTTTAGAAGAATGTCATTCTCTTCTTTTATTAGGTTAAGCTGAGTCTTTAAGATATCTGCTTCACTATTTTTACGTCTAAATACTTCCATTATCGACATTATTTGCACCACTTCTTTCTCTTTACAATCTCAGCAATTATACAATAAACAGCTGTATCGCTAAAAGCATCAAATATCGATTCATTAGCAGTAGCAAAGGTCTTCTTTCTTAGAACCATGTTAATTAAACGTTGTATTTTATCGTTTAAACGCACGACAATTGCGGATATTGATGCAACAATGTCTTCCTCTTTGTGGAGATCGGAACCCAAGCTAATGTTATGTGGGCCGTAATCGAACTGCTTTTTACAAAATACACTATATTGCTCAGCTTGTATATCCTTAAACTCCTTACACGTCTCAGGATAATCTCTTTCTACCGCTTTAATATATTCTTCTGGGTTCATTTATCTAGTATTTTATATGCTGTGAAAAAGCTTTTCCACAGATCTAATGCGACATCTCGCAACGCACCATAAACACCATTTAAATCCATACCTTCAATACCAACACCTTGACTCATTAGTATCTCGCCCTCATCAACACCGGGCGTAACTCTATGTATTACACAACCAGCTAATTTATAACCTTCTGTAAATGCTCTCTCCTGTGGATTAAATCCTTTTAATAAAGGAAACTTGTCAATAAGACCGGGATGTAAATTATATATCTCATATTTTTCGCATATTTCTTTTGGTATAACTCTTAAGTAACCATGTAAAGTAATTACTGGATTCTTAAAGTGCTTAAAAACGTTTTCATAATCCGCTACAGTAGGTTTTTGTGGTAACTGAAACCAAATATTTTCATTTAGTTTTTGTGATCTAAACTTTGTGGTCTCATATAACCCGATATTGGTAGTCTTATGGTCTTGCTTGTTTGTTATAATACAATCCGGGTATATACCTAATGCATTACTAAGATCATATATCTCGGTACCTGTCTGTGAGAAAAATGTTATCCAGGGTCGACTCATCTACGAATAATTCGTCGGAACATCTTTAGATTATAATTTAACATTTCAACTTGATCTTCTGTAAATTGATGTTCTATCAAATCAGCTAGCTTTACATCTGGCTTTGTATGAAGCCCATAATCCGCATCATATCTCATTCCTGTAATTGCTGCTACAACAGGATTACTGGTATCGCAACTTACGATATTATAGATATTGTTATCAACATAATATCTAAATTCTTTAGCAAGAGAGCAACCAAGAAGATGATGAGGTTTATTCCATTCCCATACACCTCTTTCAATTAATTGTGAAATAAATCTCTGTCTTCCGGTACAGAAGCGATCGAGCTTACTGTTTCCTTCACCCGTTACTTCATAGTAACTAAAATCAAAACTTATTGCAATCATGTCAGCATCTGCAGCCATAAATTTATAACAGTTAAGAAGATCATGCCATGATTGACCTTGTACTGCGCCAATAATCTTTGTAGTAAAATTGCTTTTAAGTTGTCGAGCTTTTTCACTAAAATTAATATAACTCGATACTGTTTCATTTGCGTTCTCCAGAACGTCCGGAGCAATAAGCATATTCGGTTTTAAATCTAGAGCTGCTTCATAAAACTTTTCACTATCAAAAGCTTTGCCAAGCTCAAAGATGGAGTTATCAAGAAGCACTTCACGGTTATACACCTCTCTTGATGCTTTAAAGAAATTATAATATGCCGGATGTCTTTCAAAGAGATGTACTAACGCATAGTCAAAATCATTATATTTTCTTGATTGTTCTAAGAGAGATATAGGCGATTCATGGGATACTTTCATTAGCATAATTATATTATAAATGTAAATATAGATATATCAACATGAAGTATCCGAAATATTACGGAAATTATCTTGGAATTGTTATACAAAATAATGATCCACTAAAGCAGGGAAGAGTAAAGGTCTTTGTTCCTCATATTTCACCATCTGTATATAACAAATGGAATGAAGTTGTTAGAGATAAGAAATTTAAATTCATAGGCAGAAATAACTTTAGTGATCTTACAGATATTTTAGAAGACTTAAAAAAAATATTGCCATGGGCTCATCTGTCGGTTCCGCTTGCAGGAGAAAGCAGTAGTGGTAGATATAATAATTATTATAACGTTGGTACTATTAGTGATGGTAGTAATTTAAATACAACTACTAGCAGCCTAACCTCTAATGCAATTGAACCTGAAAAGTTAACAAAGTATAATCAGAACCTCGACAACATAGGCGAGAAGCCCGGTAATTTATTTGATATTAGCTATTATAAATTAAAAGATGCATTTAATAGCCCAACAGAGACAAATGTTAATAATGTTAATAAGTATAGCTTTAATTATACTCCAGAATGTTAT
>Ga0114968_10002786_pt1 | contig 13227 bp, 10 predicted proteins | sample M_130807_EF_Meta_FD_87020 | JGI IMG/M metagenome (GOLD analysis project Ga0114968, IMG submission 87020) | Freshwater microbial communities from Lake Montjoie, Canada to study carbon cycling - M_130807_EF_MetaG | ecosystem: Environmental > Aquatic > Freshwater > Lake | place: Lake Montjoie... | reverse complement strand
TTGGAAATGCCGGAGTCGGAGTAAACACCCGACGACGAGATCGTACCTGTGTTGCTGTTAGTCAGCGTACCGATTGTGCCGGTGTTGCGAATGCCCTCAATACCACCCGAGATCGCGCTGCTGTTGGTCAACGTACCGATTGTGCCGGTGTTGTCAATGCCGTAGCTATTACCCGAGATCGTGCCGCTGTTAGTCAACGCGGTGATCGTGACGGTATTGGAAATGCCGGAGTCGGAGTAAACACCCGACGACGAGATCGTACCTGTGTTGCTGTTAGTCAGCGTACCGATTGTGCCGGTGTTGTCAATGCCGTAGCTATTACCCGAGATCGCGCCGCTGTTAGTCAACGCGGTGATCGTGCCGGTGTTGGAAATGCCGGAGTCGGAGTAAACACCCGACGACGAGATCGTAGCTGTATTGCTGTTAGTCAACGTGGTGATTGTGCCTTGGTTGCGAATGCCCTTACTACCCGAGATCGTGCCGCTGTTGGCCAACGTGGTGATTGTGCCGTCGTTATCGATGCCCCAGCCAGTAACCCCCAAGATCGTACCGCTGTTAGTCAACGTGGTGATGATTGTTGTGCCTTGGTTAAAAATGCCATAGCCCCCCCCCCGGATCGTACCTGTACCGCTGTTGGTCAACTCGCCGATCGTGCCGCCAGCACTATTTTGAATGCCAACATAAACACCCGAGATCGTAAGGCTGTTGGTCAGCGTGGTGATCGTGCCGACGACGTTGACAATGCCCTCAATACCACCCGAGATCGTGCCGCTGTTAGTCAACGTGGTGATCGTGCCTTCTTGGTTATAAATGCCGGTTTCACCACCCGTGATCGTGCTGCTGTTGGTCAACGTGGTGATCGTGCCGCGGTCGTTGAAAATGCCGTTGACAGTAACCCCCAAGATCGTACCGCTGTTGGTCAGCGTGGTGATCGTGCCGCTGTTGTCAATGCCGGAGCTACCACCCGTGATTGTGCCACTGTTAGTCAACGCGGTGATCGTGCCACTGTTATCGATACCTATGTCAGTGGTCGTGACGATTGAGGCACCACTGTTAACTGTAAAGCTACACAGCTGTAACGAGTTGGCTTGAGTCGCAGTTACTGGGCTCATGACTGTAGTGATGACCGTGTTACCACTACACCCGTTAGCCCAAGCAGCGCCGTTCGTGAAGCAAAAACTAACGCCCAATGTCACAGCTAAGGTCAGCGCTCTGAGCCTAGACGCCCGTGCTTGAGTCACGCTAGCGTTCAAAAAGTTTTGCTGCTGTGAAGATACGACAGCAGCGGGATAGAGGCGGTGTTTAGGGGACAGCGGGTGATCAGCGGCTGGAGTAATGCATGAACCGCTTTGCGGTTGGCACCGTTGCGCTTGCTTGAGTAGCCAGTGCAAGACGATCCGCCTCAAGTGGGTGTGGGCCGCAACGTTCAGAGGTAAAGTCATCAACGGTCAAGCCAATCTATGGTGCTTGTACTCTAGCGATTCCAGTTGGTCGCAAAGCGTACAAAGCACTGATTAAACTTAAAGCTCGTAGGTTTCATCGTACAACCAGACCGAGGGCAAATATGTAAGATAAATTTAGTTATATTTATTCGCGCAAAGATACTCAAAGTAACGCAAGAAAGACAATATCCTTGATTTAAATCAAACGCAACTTATAAGCGAGCCTTTGAGCTCGGCGCATTGGCCTTGTATCTTCGCAATGGCTTTGAGTTATGCGCTCCTTTTGCGGACTACAGACCCGACCCGTTTAGTGTTTTTATGAGCATGAGACTGAGAAACACAACGCCCGCCAAGAAGAAATAGCGATGCCAACGCTTTAATTGTTTGAGCGCAATGCCATGGGTTCGAGAGCGTCAAAAACAAGAGCCTCCACGCAGACGTCGGTAAGTTATAGATGTTGATTCAGGACTTAATTGCTGGCGGCAGAAGCGAACTTGGATCTGCAGATCGCTGTTACTTGTGGTGCTCATGTTAAATGCCATATAAGGCATTGATATATATGAAAATATCGAAACTTTTTTGAAAAAAGGTTAACATTCTGGCAATCCAAGTCTGGACTGTATAAGCTAATAGAAACAGTAACTTGCAAAGAATCTGGCAACTGACCTTTTCGAGGTAGCATAAATCTCAATTTATGAAATTCTTTTTCGTTGGCGAAGTGCAAAAATCGTGCTTTTGAGAGATTTGAAAGTGGACGCTTTATCTGAAAGCCTAGCCAGCTATAAATGGCGACTCCAGACTTGATTTGCAAAACTCTGGACATGGATTGCCAACGACAGCGACATTGGTACTTTTGACCATAAATGTCTTGGCCCCCTTGAAATCCCCCAAACAGCCCTTATAATTAGCACTCGACTCTGATGAGTGCTAACAACTCATTTGGGCGTTTTCCAACAACCTTATTATTTGTAACAGGAGTTCTACATGGCCCTGCGTCCCCTGCACGATCGCGTGATCGTCAAACGCCTGGACAACGAGCGCACAACTGCCTCGGGCATCGTTATCCCTGAAAGCGCGGCTGAAAAGCCCGATCAAGGTGAAGTGCTAGCCGTTGGTCCCGGCAAACAAACTGAAGACGGCAAAGTCCTGAAAATGGACGTCAAAGTTGGCGATAAAGTTTTGTTCGGTAAATATGCCGGCCAAACCGTCAAAGTTGATGGCGAAGAAGTTCTGGTCATCCGCGAAGAAGAAATTCTCGCTGTTGTCCAGTAATCCACAGAATACGAAGGAAACCTAAATGGCTGCCAAGCAAGTTCTATTCGGTGATGACGCACGCGTGCGCATCGTCCGTGGCGTAAATATCCTCGCCAATGCTGTAAAAACCACCCTCGGTCCTAAGGGCCGTAACGTCGTGCTCGAGCGTTCGTTCGGCGCCCCGACCGTCACTAAAGACGGCGTGTCGGTTGCTAAAGAAATCGAACTCAAAGACAAATTCGAAAACATCGGCGCCCAGTTGGTGAAAGAAGTCGCATCAAAGACTTCTGACAACGCTGGCGACGGCACCACCACTGCAACAGTGTTGGCGCAGTCGATTGTTGTTGAAGGCCTCAAGTATGTGGCTGCCGGCATCAACCCAATGGATCTGAAACGCGGTATCGACAAAGCTGTCGCCGTTGCCGTTGAAGAGCTCAAGAAGTTGTCAAAGCCTTGCACGACAACCAAAGAAATCGCTCAAGTTGGCTCAATTTCAGCGAACAGCGACTTCTCGATCGGCAAAATCATTGCTGACGCAATGGACAAAGTCGGTAAAGAAGGCGTGATTACGGTCGAAGACGGTAAGTCACTCGACAACGAACTCGACGTCGTTGAAGGGATGCAATTTGACCGCGGCTACTTGTCGCCATACTTCATCAACAATCCTGACAAGCAAGTGTCAGCATTGGATGATCCGTATGTTCTGATCTATGACAAAAAAGTCAGCAACATTCGTGATCTGCTGCCCGTGCTTGAGCAAGTCGCCAAGTCGAGCCGCCCACTGTTGATCGTGGCTGAAGACGTCGAAGGCGAGGCTTTGGCCACGCTGGTCGTCAACAACATTCGTGGCATCCTCAAAACCACCGCCGTTAAAGCGCCTGGTTTCGGTGATCGTCGCAAAGCTATGCTTGAAGACATCGCCATCCTCACCGGTGGTACCGTCATCTCTGAAGAAACCGGTATGTCGCTTGAAAAAGCCACACTGGCTGAACTCGGTCAGGCTAAGCGTATCGAAGTCGGTAAAGAAAACACCATCATCATCGACGGTCACGGCGATGCCAAGTCAATCGAAGCACGCGTCAAGCAGATCCGTGTCCAGATCGACGAAGCCACTTCTGACTACGATCGTGAAAAATTGCAAGAGCGCGTAGCCAAATTGGCCGGCGGTGTTGCTGTGATTCGCGTCGGTGCTGCTACCGAAGTCGAAATGAAAGAAAAGAAAGCACGCGTTGAAGATGCTCTGCATGCAACACGCGCTGCGGTCGAAGAAGGCATTGTTCCTGGCGGTGGCGTTGCGTTGATTCGCACACGTGCTGTCGTGTCGAAGCTTAAGGGTGACAACGCTGACCAAGACGCAGGCATCAAGCTTGTGTTGCGCGCCATCGAAGAGCCATTGCGCATCATCGTTGCAAACGCTGGTCACGAGCCAAGCGTTGTGGTCAACGAAGTTGCAAACGGTTCAGGTAACTACGGCTTTAACGCCGCCACCGGTGAGTACGGTGACCTGGTCGAGCAAGGTGTATTGGATCCAACTAAAGTCACACGCACTGCATTGCAAAATGCAGCGTCTGTTGCCAGCTTGTTGCTGACAACTGAAGCGGCTGTCTGCGAACTGGCTGAAGACAAGCCAGCTGGCGGCGGCGGTATGGGTGGTGGTGATATGGGCGGCATGGGTGGAATGGGCGGCATGGGCGGGTTCTAAGCTCAGTTGCACATGGCCTGAGCTTCGGCTCAGGTACCTAGGCAAGATAAAAAATCCAGACTTCGGTCTGGATTTTTTTATTCCGTCTTTGAGCGCTGTAAAGTGCGGCCGGTTAGAAAGCCGCCGTCTACTACGATGCATTCACCGTTTACGTAGTCTGCCGCTGGGGATACTAAGAACGACACGACGCCAGCGATATCGGCTGGGGTGCCTGTGCGACCTGAGGGCACCATTGTTGTGAATTGATCGCGATAGGCTGTCGAGACGTTGGCTTTGCCCACTTCAATCAGGCCAGGGGCCACTGCATTCACCCGAACACCATAAGCGCCAAATTCTTGGGCGAGTGATTTGGTGAGCATGACCACACCTGCCTTTGAGGCGCCATAGTGAGCGGCGCCAGGTCTGGCAGAGAAGGCAGAGGTTGAGGCGAGATTGACGATGGCGCCTCGAAGGTTATTTCTCACCGCAGCTTGAGTAAAAGCTTGGCAGCAAAAAAAAGTGCCCTTTAAGTTTGTATCAAACACGTCGTCCCATTGAGATTCGGTCATCTCAAGGGACGGATGATTGGGATACAGGCCTGCGTTATTGATCAGTACAGAGATGGGACCCATTTCACGCTCTACCTGCGTGAATACAGATTGGATATCACTTTGCGAGCGCACGTCTAGTTTGAAGGCTTGTGCGTCGGCGCCTGTTTCTGAGAGACGCCGAGCAAGTTTCTGTGCGTGTTCGACATTGATATCGGTGACCGCCAAGCGATAGCCTGCTTCATGTAACTGTTCAGCGATTGACTGCCCGATGCCTGTGGCAGCACCCGTTATTAGCGCAACAGAGGAGGTCATTGGTTTAAACGCCATCGCGCGCCAGAATAGTGAGTGCAACGGCCTGAGCTCTGAGCACGAGTGTGTCGATGCGGCAGTACTCGTCAGCGGTATGCACCTGACCCCCGACTGGGCCTGTGGCGCATAGGGTGGGGGCCCCGACTGAGGCGGTTAGTCCACTGTCTGCTGAACCACCAGTAAACTCGCCCTTGACTTGCACGCCAAGTTCTTCGGCAGACATTCGATAGTCGGCTAAGAGGTCGCGACTCGCATTCGTTTCGAATAAAGGTAAAAAAGTCCCTTGATGCGTGATGCGTCCACATGTACACGGCAGCGCTTCGTCTTCAATAATGTTTTTGATGCGTTGCTGAAGATCCTCGTGGTCCACGTCACCAGGAAACCGAACGTCTAATTGGCCTGAGGCATGGGGTGCCACGGTGTTGACTGACATGCCCCCTTTAATCGTCCCGACATTGGCCGTAATGCCGGCGGCACGGTCAGTGAGTTGATGCAGTGCGGTGATCTTTCGGGCTAAGGCCTCGATCGCGCTGGCACCTTTGTCGTGATTGACGCCCGAGTGTGCGGCCACGCCGTCCACTTCGAAGTCAATAAAGAAGGCGCCTTTGCGAGACGTGACAACGTTTCCGCTTGGCCGACCAGGCTCGGCGTTCAATACCGTCGCGGCACCTTTGGCCATTTTTAGGATCAGTTCTCGCGACGAAGGCGACGCGATCTCTTCGTCGCCGGTATAGAGCACTTTAATAGGCAGGTGATTACCACCGCAGGCATGAAAGGCGCGTGCCACAAAGGTGTTCATCACGAGGCCTGCTTTCATGTCAGCCACGCCAGCACCATAGGCAATACCATCTTCAACGCGATACGGGCGTTGTGCAGCTGTACCATCCGGGAAAACAGTATCCATGTGCCCCATCAGCAGCACGTGCGCTGCTTCAGGCCCAGCACTGCCGGGCACCTCAGCAACGAGACAGTCGCCATGCTTGGCATTGGGATGTACCTTTGTCGCGACGCCAGCCTTCTCGAGATGCGCACGGAAGATCGCACCGACTTGGTCAACACCTGCTTTGTTGTAGCTGCCGCTGTCAATATTGACGACTTGTTCGAGCAGGGCGAACATATCTTTTTCGTGAGCACGCAGCCAATCAAGAATGGCCTGTTTGACGTCAGTGCGTGGCGCGACGACTGTAGTAGATGGCATAACGGTTCCTTGTTGATCTGATGGATAGGTTTAAGCGCTAACGTGCCGGCAGCACTCTAGTAGCTTCATGGGGCCAGCCAAACAGGATGCGATCTCCGACCGTTGGTTGCTCGGTGGCGTCTGCTTTCACTGCGTTGGGCTGCAAGGCGATAAACGTTGCGCCCTCACCAGCCTCAAGATGAAAATAGGTGAGGGGGCCCGTATACACCACATGTGAAATAACGCCCGTGAGGGTGTTATATCCCTCGCGAGGCTCTTGAAACAAAGTGATGTTCTCAGGTCTGACAGAGATCTCGACGGGGTCACCCGCGCGTGCAAAGTCACTTGCGGGGGCGTGTAACGTGAGGCCGCTTTTTTTGGCGACAACGGAAATCACTTGGCCCTCCGTCTTCATGACGGTGGCCTCTATTGAATTAGAGACACCAATAAATTCAGACACGAAAGGTGTGACCGGATTTTTGTAAATCTCAGTCGGGGTGCCTAGTTGCATGATCCGTCCGCCATCCATGACAACAATGCGATCGGATAGGGTAAGTGCCTCTTCTTGATCGTGCGTGACAAAAATGCTTGTGATGCCGACTTCGCGTTGCAGCATTCGGATTTCGATCTGCATTTGTTCGCGAAGTTTTTTATCCAAGGCGCCAAGCGGTTCATCGAGCAACAAAACATTGGGTTTGGTCACAATCGCTCGTGCCAAGGCAACCCGTTGCCGCTGACCGCCCGACAGCTGCGAGGGCAGACGTTGCGCCATCCCCTCTAGGCGGATCAGCTTCATCACATCTTTAACTTTTTTGTCGATATCGACGCGAAGCTCTTTTCGCATCAATAAACCAAAAGCAATATTTTCGTGCACGGACATATGCGGAAACAGGGCGTAATTCTGAAAAACCATGCCAAGGTTTCGTCGATGCGTGGGCACTTGATTCATCGTTTGCCCACGGATCATGATTTCGCCAGCGTCGGGCTCTTCTAACCCAGCAATCATGCGCAGAGTGGTGGTTTTTCCGCACCCGCTTGGGCCCAGAAAACTCACCATTTCTCCGCGTCTAACTTCCAAATCGATGCCTCTGACAGCGGCGACTTCTCCATACCGTTTATGAATATTCACCAACTGAACGTCAGGCATCTGCTTGGTCATAACGCTTATCCTCAACCCTTGAGTGTTCGGTCAATCTGCGCTTTGATTTTTGGCATTTGCTCGCCCACTTCTTTGAAGTCAGGCCGGATCAGTTTGCTAATGGCATCGTCCACGCTAATGAAACCAGCGCGCTTGAGATCATCCGGTACCTTGACCGCTTTGCTCACTGGCGACAGAAAGCCTTGCTTGAGCGATTCGAGTTGGAATTCGTCAGACAACCAGGTATTCATGTAAGCCTGGCTGAGCTTAGAGACTTCTGGGCTGAAGCCTTTACTGAGTTGCATATGGCCGCCCCATTGCACTGCCCCTTCTTTGGGGACAGTAAACGCGACTTTTTTGCCTTGTGAGCGTGCGAGCTCTGCCCAGGCACCCCAGTGCGGCGCGAGCCAGACTTCACCACGATCCACCAAGTCAGCTTCAACGATTGGCGAACTGACCCACGCACCGATATTCTTTTTGTGAGCGCTCCAGGCCTTGATGCCTTCAAGAACGCTAGGGCCTTTACCCGTTGCGATGGCTGCCATGATGTAAGCATCAAAGTAGGCATCCCACATGGACACCCGGCCAGCGTACTTAGGGTTCCAGAGGTCAAGCCATGAGGTGGGTTTTTCGACTCGATCCGGGTTGTACATGATGCCAAAAGGTGTCATGAGAAAAATGATCCCAAAGCCCCCAGGCGTCATGATCTCGGGGGGGATGTTTTTAAGGTTCGTCATGATGGCGGGGTCGAATTTATCCCACATGCCATCGGCGATGCCTCGTTGCGCGAACAGATCGTTGATCATAGAGCCGCTGATCGAGGGGGTACTGCGTTGGGCCAGCATGCGTGGATACGAGGCAGCGTTGTTCGATGAGATGACTTCAATTTCAGTCTTGGGACTCAACTTCTTAATCATGGGTGTCGAAATTTCGTTGCATAACTTGGGCAGAATGCCTGGCTGCGACAAAATCACTAGTTTGGCAACCTCGGCATCTGTCGCGGCTGCGAGTACGTTGGCAAACTGGGTCACCGAGGCGCTACCTACGCCAAGCGCGAGCAACGATTTGAGAATATCCCGGCGTAGTGGTTTGGTTCTAAACGTATCCAACAAATAGCTGTCTTCTTTATCGGTAGGTTTCATTTTAAAAACTCCATTGAGTGAAATAAGACTAAGAAATCAGGTCAAGACGGTTAGTGTTTAAATTGCTTTTTCAATCCAATCGAACGTTCAATCACGATGACAATAAAAGCGGTTACGCCAAGCAGCAGGGTAGAAATCGCCGCCACCGTCGGATCCATTTGAAACTCGGTGTAGTGATAAATCTCAAGCGGCAGCGTCATCACCCCGGGGCCCACCAGAAACAAAGAGACGGTGAATTCGTCAAAGGACATGATGGCCGAAAACACAGCGCCGGCAATCAACCCTGGCCTGAGCATCGGGAAGGTCACAAGAAAAAATGTACGGACAGCATTTGCCCCAAGTGTGGCAGCGGCTTCTTCGTAGGCGATATCAATTTCAGAAAGCGTCGCCCCGACTGTACGAACAATATAGGGCACGGTGATGATGACATGGGCAATCACTAGTCCCCAGAAGTTACGTAACAGTCCTACCGAGCCGAGCACCATCGAGAGTGCGACGGCAAGCACAATCGCAGGAAACACCAAAGGAGTCATGAAAAGAAATTCGAAAAATTGTTTGCCCCGAAACTGATGACGCACGATTGCGAAGGCCGCAAGTGTGCCAATGACCAATGAAATTGCAGTTGCGATCGCTGCGACCAGCAAACTGACCTGAAAAGCGTCCCAGAACGCTTGGGTGTTCCAGGCCTTCTCAAACCACTTTAACGAAAAACCTTTCGGTGGAAACCGCAGACTCGAGTCATTGCTAAAGGACGAGGGGATGACCACGGCGATTGGCAAGACAAGAAATAGCAGGACGAGAGCCACATAGACTTTGAGTATTCTCTCGGAGGTTTTTTTTCTCATCGTCTAGCGTGCTTTTTAAGGATCAGACCATAGAGGGTTAACACAAGTAGCGTGACGAGGGTCAAGATCATTGAGGCCGCTGCACCCGCGGGCCAGTCGACCATCACGACCATTTGTTCATGAATGTAGATTGACATGACGTTGACTTGCCCACGGCCGAGCCATATCGGTGTGATGTACGCACCGATCGACAGACAAAAAACAATGACCGAACCTGCTGCAAGACCTTGCACAGACAGCGGTAAGACAATTCGCAGAAAATTTTGAAAGGGCGAGGCTCCCATCACCGCCGCCGACTCGATGAGCGACTGGTCAATCTTGCTTAAAACACTCGAGATGGACAGGACCATAAAGGGCAAGAGCACGTGAGTCATGCCAAGTACAACGCTCCAGAAGCTCTGCATGAGTCGCAGGGGTTCATCCACGATCCCGACGCTCACTAATAACGCGTTGACTAGCCCCTCGTTGCCAAGCAAAATTGTCCAGCCTAGCGTTCGTACCACGATGCTGACAAGCAGTGGCGATACGACTCCTAGAAACACCAGGTGTTTGAGGCGGGAGTCACTACGGGCTAGATACGAGGCAACAGGATAACCAATGACAGCGGTCAGTATGGTGACCAAGACGCCGAGCGCGAGCGTACGTAAGGCCACAAATAACGCGTACGAGTCTTCGAATTGCAACAGGTAATGGTCGAGTGTGAAACCGGTATTCGCAGGGTATTTGTCATAAAACGAAATCCCGAGCATTGAGGCGAACGGCCACAGCAAACCCACGACCAGAAAGATCACGCCGGGCAATAGCAAAGCCGACAGTTTTAACGACTGCCTAATCCGCGTTCTGCGTTCTGCCGCTGACGTGTGACCGCCCGCGCTAAGGTCAGTTGACCCACTGACCGCCGTCGACATCGATTACCTCGCCAGTGATGAAACAGGGGTTGACGGTTGCCAGAAACTCTACGACGACTGCAATGTCATCCGGCGTTCCGATGCGTTTGAGCGGAATTGTTTGTAAGATTTGATCGTGGTTTGCGCTGATGAGCGCTTCAGTCAGATCTGTGCGAATTGAGCCCGGACAAATGGCATTGACGGTCACAGTGGGCGCCAGTTCTTTGGCTAGCCCTCGCGTTAAACCAAGCACCCCCGCTTTAGAGGCGCAGTATGAAAATTTACTGACCGCTTCAGCGCTGCCGCCGGTGATGGCGCTGATAGAGGACATATTGATGATTCGGCCGCCGCCCTGGGCGAGCATCGTGGGTGCAACGGCTTTGCACCAGTTAAAAAAGCCCTTGAGGTTGACCATGATGGTGTGGTCCCACTCGGCCTCTGAGATGTCGAGTAAGCCTTTCGGTTGCGAAATGCCGGCATTGTTGACCAGTACGTCAATGCGGCCGTATCGACTCAAGACTAAAGCAGCTTGTTGTTGTACCGCTTCATAATGACCGACATCGCCAGGTAGCGTCATGACATCCCACCCCTGAGCTTGTAACGCTGCCGCTGACTCCTCGAGTTGTGCCGAGCCTATATCAGCCATGGCAACGCGAAAGCCTTTTGCGGCGAGTCGCTTGACACAGGCAAGGCCGATCCCGCGCGCTGCACCTGTCACTACGGCAACGTTGCGGTCGTTTACATCAGTTTGCATGACCTACCTTCTCATTGGGTATTCGGTTCACGAGACTCAGCATTTAGACTGAATCACACGCTGGGTGCATACTGCATCAAATCATAAGTCGGCTAGTTTTGCAATCAACCTCGAGCGTCCATGTGCGGTTACAGTAAAACCTGCTTGTGTTTCAGTGGCTTGCTCGTATGTCGGCTATCGGCCTGTGTTTCAGTGACTTATTCGTATGTCGCCTTTCTGCTTGTGCGACGGCGCGCGAAAGCCCCAGTGTGAATGCGTGCCATTTTGCCGCTGGCGCGAGAACGTTTAGTATGTCAGCACTTGGTCACTTGCCGGCGTCGTCAACGTTTGAACAACGCGCAGAAATCGTTTGGCGCTCGCGAAGATTTTTATACCTCGAATAATAGGATTTTTCAGCAACATGAATCAAAAGCAGGCTGTTCAATCACACTGGTCTGAAGCAGAACTCACAGACTTAGCTACCCGCGCATTTCAGGGGCTGGGTCTGACGCAAGCAGACGCCACGGATGTTGTGAAAGTATTGGTGCTGGCGGATCTTTTCGGTTTAAGTACCCACGGGTTGTCGCGCATTGAGTCGTATGGTGAGCGGTTGTTGGTCAAGGGTATTAAGGCTCGGCCTAATATCGCTGTGCAGGCACCTGCGCCAGCGCTGCGGTTAGTGGATGGTGACAATGGTGTGGGGCCGCTAGTCGGTATGCATGCGTTGCGTGCGGCGATGGACGCAGCGCGGCAGTGTGGCATCGGGATGGCGTTCGCGCGCGGAAGCAATCATTTTGGGCCGATCTCGCCCTACTCGTTGATTGCGGCAGAAGAGGGTTTTGCCAGTGTCATCGGCAGCAATGCCACGACGACGATTGCGCCTTGGGGGGGGAGTGATGCTCGGTTAGGCAATAGCCCGCTTGGCTTCGGTGTGCCGAATCCCGGTGGTGCGCCGTTTTTACTAGATATGGCCATGAGCGTAGTCGCGCGCGCCAAGGTACGTAATGCGTTTAAGCGTGGTGAGTCGATTCCTGACACGTGGGCGACCGACGACAAAGGGCGACCCACAACGGATCCGAAGGCCGCGCTTGATGGCTTCTTACAGCCGGTCGGTGGGCATAAGGGTTACGGCCTGGCCTTGCTTGTTGATATGTTTGCTGGGTTGTTGTCCAACGCGGCTTACCTGACGCATGTTAAGTCTTGGGTCGATGCGCCCGACGAGCCGCAAAATTTGGGTCACTTTTTTATTCTGATCGACACGCGTCTGTTGGGTTCGGCGCAGTGGCTGTCAGAGCGGATGATGGATTTTGCTTCGATTTTGCACGAGAGCCCTGCAGTCGATGCAACGAAGCCAGTAATTGTGCCGGGTGAAATTGAATTGAAAAAAATGGCGCAGCAGCGGGCTGACGGGATTGTGCTTGATGCTGCAACGGTGGCGCTATTGTTGCAGCATGCGGGCGGTCGCTAAACCCTCACTGGAGACTCTTGTGCACGATTGGACTTGGTTATGGATCCCCGCTTCGATTTTTGCTGCAGCAGCACAGGCCGGGCGTAATGCGATTCAGCGCAGCCTAACTGAAAAGCTTGGCACTCTTGGTGCCACGCAGGTGAGGTTTTTGTACGGGTTTCCGTTTGCCGCCGCGTTCGCGGCCATCGCTCTCTTTGCCACAGGCTCAACGTTTCCGGCGATGGATTTGAGTTTCGCCATGTTTGTGGCGGCGGGGGCGGTTTCTCAAATCGCAGCAACGGCACTCATGCTTGCGGCGATGCGCCAGCGGGCCTTTGTAGTGGTGACCGCCTGGACTAAAACCGAGCCTGTTCAGGTCGCGGTGTTCGGCTTAGTCGTGCTGGGCGATACGATTTCATGGCTGGCGATGGCTGCGATTATTGTCGCCACTACGGGTGTGACTGTGATGGCGCGCAAGCCCGTCAGCGGCCCGCAAGAGGGCTCTGGTTGGCAGCCTGCGGCGTTAGGGCTAGCGGCCGGTGCTTGCTTCGCGATCGCGGCGGTGACGTTCAGGGGCGGCATCTTAGCCTTAGGCGATGGTCATTTTTTGATGCGGGCTTC
>Ga0114968_10002785_pt1 | contig 13227 bp, 12 predicted proteins | sample M_130807_EF_Meta_FD_87020 | JGI IMG/M metagenome (GOLD analysis project Ga0114968, IMG submission 87020) | Freshwater microbial communities from Lake Montjoie, Canada to study carbon cycling - M_130807_EF_MetaG | ecosystem: Environmental > Aquatic > Freshwater > Lake | place: Lake Montjoie... | reverse complement strand
TTTTTTGTAGATGCCGTCGCCGTTGCCGTGCTTGATGCTGAGGAATTGAGTCCTGCGTGCGAACCGTGCCCAGTATGCGGATCGGTTGCTTTGGTTTGTGCAGTTTTGGTGGAATAATTTAATTTTTATTAAATAGTTCAGAAACTATGGCCCTCAACCACCGATTGGCGGGATCTTTGTGTTTGCGTTCATGCCAAAACTGTTTAATGTCGTAACTGGGCACGGCAAAGGGTAACTTGAAGGTTTTCAAATTAGGCAGATTACGGGTATAGCTCAACACATAGCTAGGCAAGGTGGTAATTAAATCTGTTTGCTGCACGATGGCAGGAACAACGGTGAAGTGTGGAACTCGAAGTACCACCCGGCGCGTAATGGCCAAACTTGATAAATGCCTCTCCAACAAAGATGTTGTTGAAGTTTGAACCGAATTGCCGCTGAGCCTCGAACCTGGAGGCTCAATCACAACATGGGATGCATTACAAAATTGCGATAGCGACAAACCTTTTCTTATAGATGGATGGTCCGAACGCACTAAACAAATGTGGGTATCAGTAAACAAACGTTGTTGATAAACACCTGTTTTCAAAGCAGGTAAGAAACCTATTGCCAAGTCGGCTTCGCCGCTGGCCAAAGCGTCTTGATAAGCCTCACGTGGCAATTGAATAACTCGCAAGACTAGATTAGGAGCAACCTGAACCAAACGGTTAAGTAGGCGTGGCAAAAACACCAGCTCGCCAATGTCACTCATCAAAATTTGGAACGTTCGGTCACAACGCAAGGGATTAAATGGAGCGTCAACTTCTACAGCTCCAATCAAAAGTTTCAATCCCTCGTTCACGCTTGGAGCAATACGCAGGGCAAAGTCGGTCGGTTCCATGCCACTGGGTACACGGACAAACAATGAATTACCAGTTAGTTTGCGCAACTTTGCCAATGCATGGCTCATGGCAGGCTGAGAGGCCCTAGCCTAAACCCAGCACGGGTGAGGTTGTTCTCATGCATCAATGCATCGAACACCTGCATCAGATTTAAGTCTATTTTGGGTGTGTCCATCAAACAAATAGTCTAGCCCACTTCCCACTCATGGCCAGCGCCGTCAATCAGGTATCAAGCGGTTCACGCCTGAGCGCCCAGAGAGCACTTCACTGGCAATGATGATGCGCTGCATCTCAGACGAGCCTTCGGTGATCAAGCGGCTTCGCGCATCACGAAACATCAATTCCAGCGGTAGTTCGCGCGAAAGGCCTAGTCCACCATGGATTTGTATTGCGCGATCGACGATCCGCATGTAAACCTCGTCGGCATAGAGCTTGACTTGTGAAGCTTCGACGTGAAAGTTCATACCTTGATCAGCCTTCCATGCTGCGTGATAAGTCATCAAGCGAGCAGCGTGCAACTCCATCGTGGAATCAGCGATCATCCATTGGATGGATTGACGACGCGCCAACGGCTGACCAAAAGTTTGACGTTGATTGGCAAATTCAACTGCCATCTCTAATGCGCGCTGCGCACGGCCAAGCGCCTTGGGGCCATGAATCAAACGGCCCACATCCAAAAACTCCCTTGCCAGCTCCCATCCCTGCCCTAGCTCGCCTACCATTTGAGAGGCGTGAATACGCATATCGTCAAACACTAACTCCCAAGGTCGGTCAGGGCTCATCATCTCAAAACTCTGGCCCAAGCGCATGCCAGGTGTGCCTTTGTCAATCAAGAAGCAAGACACACCACCACCCGAGCCTGTCTCACCTGTCTTAGCAAACAGTTGCACAAAGTCTGCCTTATCAGCGCTGGTGATGTAGATCTTGCTACCGTTGATCCGATAGTGGTCACCCTCCAGTATGGCGGTGGTCAACATACCCGAAGGGTCCGATCCTCCGCCTGGTTCAGTCAACGCAAAACAGGTTCGTTTTTCACCGTTGATAACTGGGTAAAGGTATTTTTTCTTTTGCTCGGGCGAACACCTGAACAACACTGGCCCCAAATAGGGTGTGAGTACAGTCTGCGCGCGAAAAGAAGGCGCATTGCATTTGGCCAACTCCTCCATGACCAAGCACATGCCTACATAACCTACACCGCCCCCCCCATGCGCTTCGGGCAGATCAAAACACCAAAAACCCAAGGACTTGGCTTTGTCTTGCAAAATTTTGCGCAGTTCATCTGGAATATCAGGCTCATTGGCATATTTGACCTCCAAGGGCATCAACTCTTCTTGCACAAAGCGGCGGACTGAATCACGCAGCATCAGCAGTTCGTGGTCGAAAGAAAACTCCATCAAATCACCCCTTGTTGGCTTAACTTCTCAATCTCATCGGCGCTGATGCCAATTCCAATAAGCACTTCATGGGTGTGCTCCCCTAGGGTTGGAGGAGGCAAAAAATCACTACGGTTGTCACCGTTGAAGCGCACCGGACGGTGCGCAGCTTTGACGACGCCTTGTTGCGGATGAATGGTTTCGTAGAAAAGACCCAAGTGTTTGACCTGCGGGTCTTCGGCCAAATCTTGCAGCCGTCGCTCGGGTGCAAAAGGTACGTCTTGCGCCTCTAAGCGAGGCATCCAATATGCTCGGTCTTGGGTTGCAAACGCTTGCGCCAAGTCAATAGCAAGCGCGTCATAGCTTCCCACGCGTGCGCTACGGTCAGGGTACTTTTTCAGCAAATCCTCTCGATCAATTGCCTGAACCAAACTTTGCCAAAACTTCTCAGGTGAGGACAAATGCAAGCCAATACGTAAGCCATCTTTACAGGTAAGGATAAAAGACTGCGAGGACGCCGAACGAGAATAAAAGGGTACGGGCTCGCCACTTGCAAATAAACGACCTAATGGCTCTGTCGCGAACGCCACAGTGGCCTCCAACATACTTACCTCAACCTTGCGGCCTAAGCCGGTTCGAGCACGCTCGACCAACGCACCCAAGATGCCCAAGGCCGCATACATTCCCGTTAAAGCATCAGACACAGCTGGACCTGGTACTCGAGCATCTGTGCCTTGATGAAACATGGACAACCAGCCAGAAAGGCTTTGTCCCACGTTATCGTATGCGGGTCTTTCAGCATAGGGGCCTGTCGCACCATAACCAGTAATAGCGGCATAAATTAAACCTGGGTAGCGATCATTCAACTGCGAATAACCCAATCCCAATCTTTCTTCCACTCCCGGCCGTACATTCAGTAAGACCACATCAGCCGATGCCAGCAATGCTTCCATGGCATCCTTTGCCTCTGGTTTTGTGTAGTCTAGTGTGACGCTTCGCTTGTTGCGGTTGTGCGCTTGAAAGTGTGAGCTGTAAAGGCCACCATTAAAAGCTCGAAACGGATCTCCCACCCCCGGCCGCTCAACTTTGACGACGTCGGCGCCCATTTCCGCTAAGAGCATGGCCGCATAAGGCGCAGTGATGAAACTTCCAAGGTCCAGGATCCGCACACCACATAAAACTTGATTGGTAGGAGTACCCAAGATCATCACTCCGCTTTCACCCCAGTGAGCTTAACTAAGCGCGCCAAAGAGGCTGTCTCTTTGCGCATAAAAGCAGTAAATTCATCTGGACTCGAAGGTGCACCCACCACACCCAATGAAGCTAAGCGCTCTTTGACATCGGGTTGCGAAAGTGCCAAACCAATTTCACGCGATAAGCGCTGGGTAATCTCTTTAGGAGTGCCTGCAGGCACAGCGGTACCATACCAAGTCATGAAGTCAAACTCTGGCAACGCTGACTCTGCCACCGAAGGCGTGTCTGGGAAAGAGTCCAAACGCTTGGCGCTCGATACCGCTAAGGCATTCATGCGTCCGGCCTTGACATAGGGTAGTGCAGAGGAGGAGCCAGTGAACATAACATCGATCTGTCCTGCCACCAAGTCGGTCAATGCAGGAGCGACACCTTTGTAAGGGACGTGAGTCATGTCAATGCCCGCCAAAGACTTGACCCACTCCATCGATAGGTTATGAGGCGAGCCATTCCCAATCGAGGCGTAGTTGATCTTGCCGGGTTTGGCCTTGGCGGCGGCGATCAACTCAGGTAAGGTTTTCACGTTAAGTGAGGGGTGTGCCACCATGACCAAAGGCACAAACACCAACTGAGAAACGAGTGAAAAGTCTTTCACCGAATCGTAAGGCAGCTTTGCAAAAAACGACGGATTGATGGCGTGCGAATCGGTGATCAAACCCAATGTGTAGCCATCAGGTGGAGCCTTGGCAAGCATCTCCGTGCCAATCAGGGTACTAGCGCCGGGTTTATTTTCCACCAACACAGGCTGCCCGATAGATTGCGTCATTTTTTGCGCCAGCATGCGCGCAACGATGTCTGCCCCACCCCCAGGTGGGTAGGGCACGATAAGTCGGATGGATTTGTTAGGATATCCTGATTGCGCCAGAGCCTGAGGCAAACACAAACTCGCTAACGCAGTAAACAACATACTCAACAGGCCGCGCCGAGAAGTCACTAAAAATATCAATTTAAAAGACATATCCAATCTCCTTGTCTAATTGCTTGTATCAATCCAGCTTCACATTCAATTCTTTAATCTGTATGGCATAGGCCGCACGATCCCTACGCAAAAATTCGGCAAACTGAGCTGGACCTTGATTTAGCAACTCTAAGCCCACACCAGAGATGTACTTTTTCTGAAACTCTGGTCGCACAATAATATTGGACACATCGGCGGCAATTTTTTCGACCACAGAACGCGGAGTTGCAGCAGGGGCTATCAAACCAAACCATGCGCTGGCATTGAAACCCTGCAAACCTACTTCACTAAAGGTGGGAACATCTGGAAGCGATGCAGACCGTTTAGGCGAAGCAATGGCGATGGCACGCAACTGACCACCGCGCACCAATGGAATAGCTGGCGGGACACCCGTTATTGCAAAATGAACTTGACCCGATAACAAGGCGGGCATCACATCGGCCACACCTTTGTAGGGGACATGTAAGGTCTTGATGCCCACTAGCTTGGAAAAAGTTTCTGCATCAATGTGTGCCTTACTGCCCAACCCATACGTTCCATAAGGCACTTCATCCGGCTTAGCCTTGGCTGCAGCGATCAAATCGTTCAAAGTGTTCCCCTTGAAGGCTGGGCCGACCAACATGATCTCTAAGGTTTCCGCCACGTTGATGACTGGCACAAAATCTTTCACCGGGTCATAAGGTAACTTGTTGTAAAGGTACTGATTGGAGGAAATCGTTGGGTCGTTGGCCAACATCAATGTGTAACCATCACCACCCGCGGCCAAGGTAGCTTGAGCTGCGATGATGGTATTGGCCCCCGCACGGTTTTCTACCACCACTGGTTGACCCCAATCACGACTTAACTCTTGGCTCAAGCCACGTGCCAAGTTATCGGCCAAGCCTCCAGGCGGAAATGGCACGATGATTTTGACGGGCTTGCTCGGATAGTTAGGGCTACTCTGAGCGTATGCAGAGACTGATAGCAGCGTAGCTGCTGCACACACACTACCGAGAACGAGTCTGCTAAAAATTTTTGAGATGCGTGTCATAGATATCTCCTGTGGTCGTCGTGGAATGGTTTGCTATGTCTAGCAACTTGGTCATGAAACTTGTCGTGTTTTATCTTTCAATAGCGGCGCACGTAAGGCGCGCTTATCTATCTTGTTGGTGCTAGGTACGCGAGGCATTGCCTCTAGAAACTGGTAATACTTGGGTCGCTTATAGCCCGCAATGTGGGCACGACAATGTTCAGTTAACTCCTCTTGAGTGGCGCTGCAGTCAGATTTAAAAACCACCGCTGCCACCACCGATTCCCCCCACTTCGGATCAGGTGCACCGACCACGGCTACTTCGGCAATTGCTGGGTGTAGCAGCAAGGCTTCTTCAACTTCGCGCGAGTAAATGTTTTCGCCACCAGAGATGATCATGTCTTTCTTGCGATCCACGATGAACAAGAAGTTGTCTTCGTCCAAATAACCCATATCACCCGTGTGCAAGTAGCCGTCGCGCAGTGTTTGCGCTGTGACATCAGGCTTTCGCCAATAGGCTTGCATCACGGACTTTGACCGCATGCATACCTCACCTACCTCGCCGGCCTTACATTCACAGCCATCATCGGTCATGATTTTTAAATCAGTCCCTAAATATGCCTGACCTGCTGAAGCTAGGCGCGCTCGTTGCTTTGGCGAGCCTTCCAAGATGTGCTGATGCTTGAGCAAGGTGGTACCAAGCCCCGCTTCAGTCATACCGTAGATTTGCATGAAGATAGGCCCCATGACAGCACGTGCTCGTATGGACAAAGCCACAGACATGGGCGCGGAGGCATAGCACACCGTGTGCAAGCTAGACAAGTCGACCGGCGTTTTCTCTTGCACGTCCAACATCATCGTGATCATCGTAGGGGCCAAATGCGCAGAAGTTACGCGCAATTGGGCCATACTGTTCAACACAGCGGCGGCGTCAAAGGTGCGATGTAAAACAATGGTGGCACCCGCCACCCAATATGTGAGCAACTCTGTCGGACCTCCTATGTGATAAAAGGGCATGACGATCAACATACGATCGGTTTGCACCGCAGCGTGCGACATGGCCTGAACGCGCGCTTGCTCCAACTGCGCTTCATTGCCCAGCATCACACCTTTGGGTATCCCCGTGGTACCGCTGGTGTAAATCAACAAAAACGTGTCGTCTTCATTTGCACGGTAGACCTGCGGCTCGACCGGTGCTGACGCCAACCATGTCTCATAATCCAGTGCCCAATCCAAGGGGAGCACCAATTGATCAAAACAAATAAACAGCGTGTGCGCTGGCAGTTGGGATCGCAAAGTTTCAACTCGCGCCAGGTACTCTGACTCAAAGAAGAAAACCGCGGGATCAGCATCGTGCAAGATGCCAATTTGCTCAATTGCCGACAAGCGGTAGTTCAGACCTAGGCCAACATAGCCCCCCCAACCCGCTGCACCGTAGACCTCCAGGTACTCTGGGCAATTGCGTGACAACACGGCCAAACGACTCTGGCGTGAGCAGCCCTTTGCTGCCAAGGCATTGATAAGCTGTTTGACGCGCCGCGCATAGTCACGGTGGCTCAAACTGCGTCCTTCAAAAAGCACCGCGGGGTGCTCGGGGAAGCAGCAAGCATTGCGCTCAATCATGTCTCCGAGGATCATGTCAGGCCTCCATCTCGACGAACCAAGGTTTGTGACACGCCATCTTGTGCAACTTTCCCTGATTGATTCACAAGTTTGATCTGTCGCTCGATGACACCACGCTCTCCATCAGCGGTGGGCCGTTTACCAACAATCTCCACCTCCACATGCACCGTGTCCCCGACGAACAAAGGTGCGAGGTAGCGCCAACTTGAAAAACCTAAAGCGGCGATCACGGCATTCCCCAACTCAGGAAACTTTGTCGCCATGCCAAATGCGATATGCAAACCATAGCTGCCTTGAAAAATCCGCTGTCCCAATGGGGTGTTGCGGGCATATTCGACATCGGCATGGATGGGATGCCAATCGCCACTGCTCATGCACGCATCGTGCAAGTCGGCCTCCGTCAATGTGCGGCCGGTGCTGCGCCACTTAGCGCCGATCTGAATGTCGTCAAAGCGAACTGGCGTGCTCATAGCCTCTCCTTTAGGCTAGGGCGTTTTGCAAGAAAGCGCAGGTGCGTTCTCGCGCCAAGGCCACGTCAGCAGCCGCGCCCCGTGTGTAAAAGCCATGATTGGCGTCAGGGTAGAGATGCATCGTGACAGAGGGTTGCGGGTGCAAAGCATCCGCTATGGCCTGACGGGCGGGCTCCGGCACGTAGGGATCCATGTCTCCAAAATGCAGCATCAATGGACATTGCAAAGCCGAGGCCAAGTGCAAGTGGGTTTCAATGCCAACACCGTAAAACGAGACCGCCGCATCAACTGACGCGGACGCCGCTGCCAGGTAAGCCAACTTGCCCCCCAAGCACAGACCAGCCACGGCGACCCGACCCGAAAAACCAGGCAGTGAACGGATGTGTTGGGCCGTACTGGCAATGTCGCGCAGACCATCGCTGTCTGGATACTCATGCAAGTAGCCCATGGCTTTGGCGATGTCTTCTTTGCTATGCGTGAGACTGATGTTGGGTGCAAAGCGCCAAAATAAATCAGGCGCATAAGCCAAGTAACCGTCCTCGGCAAATCGATCTGCCACTGCGCGGATATGTGGAGTGACGCCAAATATTTCTTGCAACACGATCACAGCGTGGCCATTGGCTTTCGCTGGGACACTGACATAGGCACCAAAGTGCTGGTCGGCTCCAGCGTCAATGGACTCATTGTGTGTGGACATAGCTTCTCCTAGTGGGTGTAGCGACCGCTCAGCACTTCGCGAGCGATCGAGCTTTTGTGAATTTCTACGGTGCCGTAACCGATGGACATACCTCGGACGTCACGGAAATACCTTTCATAAGGGTAGTCTTCTGACAAACCACAGGCCCCCGCCAGCTGCATTGCCTCGTTGGTTACACGCACCGCCATTTGGTTGACAAAAGCTTTGGTGATGGAGGTATCCACAATGCTGGGGTTGCCCTCGTCTACCCGTTGTGCAGCTCTGTACAACAGAGCCCGCGCAGCCTCGATATCCATGGCCATATCCGCTAACTTCCATTGCAATCCTTGGTTGTCTGCGAGGGGTTTACCAAACTGCTGACGGTCTTTGACATGGCTGACGATGTGTTCAAACGCAGCTTGGGCCACTCCCAAACAAACAGGTGGGTTGCCAGTGATGCGATCCGCATCAAGCACGCCCAGCAGCTCACGCATACGCCCTGCTTCCAGCAGTAAATTACTGGCGGGAATGCGACAGTTCTCAAAAACCAATTCGGCCATGCCGGTACCCCGCAAGCCGAGCAAATCGAGGTGTTTACCGATCGTGAAGCCTGGGGTATCTCGGTGTACCAACACCGCGCCCATGCCCTTCATGCCTGGATCGTTGGTCAATCGCACCCAGACCAAGAACAGGTCAGAGACCTGAGCGCCGGTGCACCACAACTTGCTACCGTTGATGACAAATTCATCGCCCTCTCGCACTGCTCGGGTTTGCACATTACCAACATCTGAACCCGCATTCGCTTCAGACATGCTCCAGGCGGTCAGCAACTCGCCGCGCACGATGGCGGGCAAATAGGTATGTTTCTGTGCTTCACTGCCCAAGGCCAAAATGGCCCGCGGTGTGGCGCCATCCGTACACGAATACAAAATAGCCGTGTTGGCGCAATAGCGCGCGATTTGCTCAACAACCAGCACGTTTTCCAGCACGCCAAGTCCAGCGCCTCCGTATTGCTCGGGCATGAACAAGCCGGTGTAGCCCATCTCTGCCAAGGGCTTGAGGTTATGCACCGGCGCTTGGTATTGCTTATCGGCTGATGCCGCATGGGGGCCAAATTTATCGCGCGCCAAGTCGTGCACACTGTCGCGTATGAGGCGTTGCTCTTCAGTCAGTCCGTAATCTTTCATCTGCGCAGTTCTCCATGCAAGTACTAAATTAATCGTCAAAAAACACATTGACCTCGCGAAATGTAGAGAGACCATGACATGCATGCAATCGATAAAGCGCATAGTCCTCATCAGATTTTTGAATGAGATCTAGCAGCAGCCATATTTTTCAATTACAGAAGATTCATGCCTAGCCAGGCAACGCGGCAACACGATCCCAATCAACCAACGAAGCACAGCTAGGTTGATCAGAAAGAATAGCCATTCCATGTTTGATCTCAATACCGCGCGTTATAACTTGTTTCTTCATAGCCAGAAACCATGTCATTTCTGCCGGCAATGCACTTGAGGGAAGTGTTGAAGCGAAACACAGTGCGGGCAAAGTGCCAAGGGCGCTTTCACCAAACATGCCTATAACAACCTTGCAATTAGCTTTTGCCGCCAGCTTTGACATTTGCATCGTGTCCGTTAGACCAAAGCGCCCAGGCTTAAGACTAAAGGCTCTTGCACCACACCCCATAAAGAGTTGAGCGTCTCGCAAAGACTCGCACCCAAAGTCCACTAAAACTGGAATATCGGTGGCCAACTGCAATTGTTCGAAAGCCGCGTCTGGTCTCAATAGACAAGGGTCTTCGACCACTTCAGCGCCAGCGTCGGCCATAGCTTTGACATAGTCCAGCGCAGCTTCCAAGGGATAAGCACCGTTCGCATCTACATAGAGTCGCACACTACTACCTAGGGCCAACTTGAGCTCATGCATTGCGCGCACGTCTGTATCAAGTCCTTGTCCTCCCTTGACCTTGATGGCCTTGAAGTCAAACTTGGCTTGCACCGCGACCGCTTCAGCGACCATCAAAGCCGGTGTTTGGCGGGTCAAAACCCAGGTCAATGGAATCTCGCTACGCCCATGCCAGGTGCGCCACAGGGCCTGTCCTGAGGATGCCGCATACAGGTCCCATAAGGCGTTGTCCAATAAAGCCTTGGCAGCTAAGTTTCCAGGAAAAATATCCATGATTCGACGGACAGCGCTTGTGTCATCAATGGATTTCTTTTGGATGTGAATCAAAAGCATGTCTTCAAGTGTCGCAACCAGGCTACGTCGTGATGCACCTGTCCAGGTTGTTTTGAGCGTCATCTCAGCTACACCCGTATGCCCCGTGTCTGAGACAACTTTCAGCAGCAAGAATTCTGCCGCATCCTCGACTACATCGCTCCATTGCACTGGCCGCTCATAGGGCAGTCGGTAGGTATGAAATGACCACGTTGCTAATCGCATATCCGCCTCAACTGGCTGAGATATTCGCATCCTTGATCACCTTACCCCATTTGGCGGACTCTTTGGCCATGAAGCCCATAAAGTCCGGACCTCTCTTGAAGTTGGGCTCCATCCCCAAGGACAGAAGTTTTTCTTTGGTCGCAGGTTGCTGCAAAATTTTCTCGATTTCAGATGCAAGTTTTTCTATGATGGGTTTAGGTACCAGCGCTGGTGCTGACATGCAGTACCAAGCCAACACTTCAAAATCCTTGTATCCAGATTGCATGACGGTAGGTAAATCGGGTACCAAGGCGCTACGAGAAGCGCTGGTCACTGCGATCGCCTTGATTCGCCCTTCCTTGACCAATGCTAAGGTGCCAGGAATTGTTACAAAAGCAAAAGCTACATCGCTGCGCATTACCGCAGAGATGGCATCTGCCTGCCCTTTGTAGGGCACATGCATGACCTCAATCTTGGCTTGATTTGCAAGCAATTCAGCCGATAGATGACCGCTGGTGCCATTACCCGCAGAAGAAAAACTGATCTGCCCCGGCTTATTGCGCGCCAATTTGACCAAGTCTTCCACAGTCCCCAAGCCAAGACTAGGGTGAACCACTAGCAAATTGGGCGCCGACGCAATCAAGGCGACTTGGCTGAGGTCCTTAATAGGGTCGTATGAGAGGTTTTTATAAAGATAAGGATTGACAACATGAGTAGGACTGCCTGCGATAAGCAATGTATGCCCATCAGCCCCGGCACGCACTACCAACTCGGTCCCTATGTTGCCGCCCGCACCTGGACGGTTATCGATTAAAAAAGTCTGTCCCAGTGTGGCGCCAAGTTTTTCACCTAAAAAACGTGACAACAAATCGACCGAGCCCGCTGTGGCAAATGGCACGACCACACGAACGGTTAAGCTGGGCCAGTTCAGCGCCTGTGCACCCGAAGTACCTTGAGTATTCAAAAAACCGGCTGCAGATAAAACTATGGTTTGTCGTCGATTGATCATGCGTAACCTCTATTACTGGTCAGGCCAATGTTTGAGCGTGGGCTGAAGCTTCTTCTTCAATTCGCTCCCAAATTTCACGCGCCAGCGGGTTGCGCAACTCTTCCGCCAAATGGCCCACTATGCCAATGGTCCGGCCAATAACAGCCAAGCCGCGACATAATTTCCAAGGAATCCCCAACTCTGATGACAAGGCACCAATGGCGCCAGTCGCATTGATCGGCAATTGGCCCGGCTTGTTTAGGGCACGTTCGGCCGATAAGGCCACATGCTTCATCAACTCAACATGCTTACCACTCAGACCTTGTTGAGCGGCTAAGTCAAACAGGCACGGTGTTCGCGGGTCGATAGGCTTGTGCAGGTTATGACCAATGCCAGGAATGGGGGTGCGTAAAGCGATATGGCGTTGCACAATGGCCTCGGCCATAGCGGGCAGTTCACTCATCGGCGTATTTGCAGCCTCGCCAGACAAGGCTTCTTGCAACATTCGCGCAGAGCCTTCAGCGGTGCCTGCAAAGGTAGTGCCCATACCCAAGATACCTGCGGCCACGGCCCCCTGCAGGGACTCGGGGGCTCCAAGATAGGTCAGTCGCGAAGCAATCACCATGGGCGTCATACCGTGCTCGACCAAGGTAGAGAGCAAGGCGTTGAAGACCACCGATTCACCCGGTGTTGGCAAGCGGCTTTGAATTTCTAGAAATGCAAAATCGCCTAAATTCAGTTTGCCGAGGATATCCCCCGTCAGGCTCATGCCTTTGACAGTGATGCTGGAGGTATTACTCCAGCCCATCTCAGACTGAAGTGGTTTGGCTTTTCGGCTCACACGATCTCCTCGCTTAAATGTTTGGCGTACGCTTTTACACAATAAATGTAGGGGGGTCTAATCAAGCGCGCAATCGATACGCCGCATAGTTCATATTAATATGGTGAATTAGGGAAATACTGACGATCCTACAAACATATAGATATTTTTCATTAACCTGTAACAAGCTCCAAAGCACGCCAACAAGTTCGACTCCCAGAGTTTGAACTCGAAACAAGGGCTCGAACATTTACCTTTTTCAGCACAAGCCCAGCAATTAGCGTCTAACCCTCTACCTGCCAAGAGACTCCATCGAGGCTAAAGTTAGTGAAAGTGCTGGAAATTGACCTGCTCCCTCCCAGCCTTACCAAATTGGTCAACTCAATGACGTAGCGTCAAGATTCTTGACGCCCCCTACCCGTCCAGAGCACCCCAAGCGTCCAGAGCAACTGGACCGTCCAGAATCTGGACGCCCCTGGGGCGTCAAGAATAGCCGGACCGTCCAGATCAGCCCAAGCGTCCAGAGCTGGACGACTCTGGCAAATGATCAAATAAGATCAATTGCACAGTTTATTGCACACGATCAATTTTCAGCTTGCGACCCTAATAAAACAAGGTGTCGTTAAGAACACTGTCGTCTGTTAATCCGTAGGTCCCTGGTTCGAGCCCAGGTCGAGGAGCCACTCTAAAAAGCACTGATTTTTTCAGTGCTTTTTTCTTTTCTGGACAGTTTTCTGTCTCCCAACGAGCCGGTGAACGA